>CAJHZH010000351.1_pt1 | contig 13678 bp, 9 predicted proteins | sample 9198951 | NCBI WGS metagenome assembly CAJHZH01 (sample SAMEA7708381, study PRJEB35096) | sediment metagenome | biome: marine neritic benthic zone biome [ENVO:01000025]; feature: sediment [ENVO:00002007]; material: shallow marine sediment [ENVO:03000034] sea grass bed [ENVO_01000059] ...
CCTTCGCAGAATGCGTCCATCTGCTCTGGCTTGGTATCGTACTGAAGACCTAACGTTGTTTTGATCCGCCGGTAGCGACGTCGGCCCAAGTTGTCGACCACGGCCGTCGTGAGTCGGCTGTTGGGCAAAGTGATCTGAGAGTTATAAAACGTACGGATTCGCGTGCTGCGAAAACCGACATTCTCGACCGTTCCTTCCACTTCTTCAGTAACGATCCAATCGCCGATTTCAAACGGTCGGTCCGTCAATACCGTTACGGAACCGAACACGTTGCTGATGGCATCTTTCGATGCAAACGCCAAGGCCGCGCCGCCGATCCCCAAACCACCAATTAAACCGGTAACCGGCAAGTTGAACGCCTCCGCACACATCAAAACGCCGATAATCACGGCGAATGTTTTCAGCGATTTTGAAACCAGGGGAACCAGCAGGTCGTCGAATTTCGTTTCCGTTTTAACCGCACGCGCGGATATATACACTGCCAACACATCGATCAATCGAAAAGCTGTCCAAACGCCAGCGACCACGGCAAAGAATTTGACGCCAACCAGTAGAATCATCAGCACCGTCGGCGGCAGACCAATTAGCAACGTACCGAAGTACCAGGTCAGGGCCTGGGAAAGCAAGCCAATCGGTTTCCAAACGTTGTGATCCTGCAAATCTTTATCTTCTGACTTCACAAATCGAAACCAGGCGGCCGTCAGGTGTCGCAAAACCATCCGCGTGGTCAGATCCACGGCAAAGCCAACAAAGATCAAGAGTAGAAGGCAGATCCATTGATAATTGGGGATCAAGAAAACGGTTTTCATCAATTCCGGTGATATATTCCTGAACACCTGTGCCATCCTGTTCAGACCGGCAACCTTGGGTCTGCTGCGATACTCGTCGTAAAGAGCTTCGATTTGAGATACCGTTGCGGCGGTGAATATCCAATCGCCGTTTTCGTTAGGTGCAATCTCGATCGGAGCTCTGTCATCGTTTGGAGGGATTCGAAATGGTGGTGCGTTCGAGTCCCGAGAAACGGTAGACATGTCCACATAGGCAAGCCGATCAATGACATCTTTCAACTTAAACGCCAAGTCTTGTTTGGCACTTGACGAAAGATCTGGCGGCATGCCCGAAAAGTCAAGGCACTTAGCGACCTCAGCCCAATCCTGCCGCGCGCTGGCTGTAAAAAACGTTGTTAATGTTGCGCGCGCGCTTTTCAGCAATGGATCCTTCGTCGGCGCTTGTTTTTGTTCACCCGGTTGGCCCACAACCGGATCGGTTTCATTCTGGGCCATTAGTGGCGGCAGCAATGCCAATTGAAATAACCCAACTGCGATGAAAACATGCAAAACATTGCGGTCAAACATCCCGATTCTCCGGTCAAAGCAAAAAACGGCGAGAGAAAGTTTGCCAAATGCCCGCAAAATTTGAAAGATTGATCAATCGTTCTAGAGCAAAGTTGAAATCGGTATAGCACGCGACGATTTGGACCTCCTAAAACCCCTGGAAAAAGGGGGGGCAACCGTTAAGAAACGCCGTTTACGGCTTCTTGTGCCTCAAACCAGATACCAAAGCTACCAAGAGACCTGCCCGTCGAAGCCACATACCTCGTGTTGATCAACCGTGACGTAACGTCGATCGGCTTTGCAGATTGGGTTGCACGCACTAAGAAATGGCTAGCTCTGTGGATTGTTCTGAGTCGCTTCAATTTGCAGTGCCAACTCGCGAACCCGTTTTACCATCGAGAACAAACCGTTTCGGCGATTGGGACTGAGATGTTGATTTAGTCCAAGTCTGGCAAATACCTGTTGAGCGTCCTGCGTGACGGCCTCAGCCGATGTTTTGTGATCAAAGATCGAAAGCAAAATCACGATCAGCCCCTTGACGATCATCGAATCGCTATCTGCCCGTATCTCGATTTGTGGCTGGGCCGCACCGTTTGATTCGACCGGATCGACGACCATCCAAACGGTGCTCATGCATCCGTGGACCTTGTTCTGCTCGGTTTGAAGATCAACCGATAGGGGCGGAAGCTCACGCCCCAGATCCAGGATAAATTCGTACCGCTCTTCCCAGTCCTCGAGATCCTCAAATTCCTCGTATATCTCAGCAAGGCTCGGCGGAAAATCTTTGTTCATGTACTTAACGGTGTTTGGTAAAGCTGACGGTCGATACTCTTATGCTATGAAAACCGATCGCCTGTGGCCATCGATCATGTATCAAAAATCAAAACCCGGCGAATTTCGCCGGGTTTTGCTTCGCAGGACTCTTCCAAATTGCTATGTAGCTGAAGTCGCACAAACTTCAGGCTGAACGCTCGAGCCCGAATTCTACGCGAATCCGGCTACATCAACTTCAAGCGGCACGCCGTAACTGTTTCGTTTGTTGGCGTCTGGAGGACATATCCATTGTGAGTATTTCGTCAGCTAGCGCTCGATAGTCTTCGGCGCCATGAGAAGCGGACGCATATTCGAAAATGGATTGGCCAAAACTTGGTGCTTCCGCGAGCCGCACATTTTTCCGTATTTTTGTTTCGAAAATTCTTGCTCCTGCCCAGATTGTGTGTTGTAGGCGTTCTCGTTGGAAGAAGTCGCCGACATCGTTTATTACTTCGTTTGCCAATCGAGTGGAGGATTCGCACATGCAATACACGACGCCCGACAGCCTTAATGCACGATTCAGACGTTGACCGACGATGTCGATCGTACCGAGCAACTTACTGAGGCCATGGAGTGCAAGGAAATGGGGCTGCAGCGGCAAGAACACTTCACTGGCACACGTTAATGCATTGGTCGTCAGAATCCCCAGTGAGGGCGGGCAGTCAAGGATCACGTAGTCGAAATCGGCGGCATCGTTTCCCAATCGATCGCGAAGGATCATTTCTCGACCGACTTCCCCGGCCAGTTCCAGTTCTGCCGCCGCCAAGTCCAAATGTGATGGGGTGACCCACAGGTTATCACCAGCACGTAACCGGACTTGGCCAATGGGGAATTGCTCGGTTAGCACCTGGTATATGGAGGCCTCGCCATCATCCAAGCTGAACCCCAAATGCAATGAGGCATGAGCTTGTGGATCCAGATCGACAAGCCAAACACGTTGACCGCTACGGGCCAGAGCGGCGCTGACGTTCACGGCCGTTGTTGTTTTTCCAACACCACCTTTTTGATTGATGATTGCGATCGTGCGCCGCCCGGGCGAATGGATCTCGTCGGATTTCATTGCTAGGAAACTCCCTTTTCCTATTTGTGACTTGGCAAACCACGCGATTATAGAATTTTGCCAGAGCGAAACTATACGAGTTTTGCTAGCGGCCAATGGTCATACCGACGGGGTCGACTTTGCCTCAGGCGTTTTTCGCGTCTTTGCGGCTTCGACTGCGTTGAACCGGCTTTTCATATCGTAGTTCAGGTATTCGCGATGTCGCCGTTGAATATTTTTCTCGAACTGTGCCAGCGACCTGATATATAAACGAGCCAAACAGAAACCGGTTCCCAAGACGAATAAACAACCAAATACAACCGTTACCGGAAACATGTAAATAACGTTTTCGATCCTGACTTGATGTTCCATGTTCTTGGTGGCGAGCCATTCGTCATATCGGTGCGAAATGTTGCCCTGTGCGGGATCCAGCAGCCGATTGGCCCAAATGTATCCATCGACGTGAAACTGTTCCATCGACGCAACGACAATCGGCAGCGGAATAACTTCGCGGTGTACCACGAAAACCACCACGTTGGCCAACACCAAACCAACGAGGAGGACCACCAATGTGTTGATCATCAGAAGTTGGAATTCCGATTTCTCTTGTCTCAATCGTCGGGCACTTCTGGTACCATCCAGCCGAACTGAGTTTTTTGCGATAGCAGTTCGAATCCGTTTCGGGAACGAGTACAGAATCAAAGCGAGCGCAAACGCTATAAACGCCAAATCACAAAAAACAAACGCTTTGATTAACCAAAAATCTGAGTCCATGCTTCACCGCATACGCGTGACAAGGAACCTGGTTATTTGCACGCCCTATTCGATTTTACTAAGCCATTATCAAATTAAAATCAAAAACACCGTAATCCTGCCGGCAATACTTGAATTTCTCCACACGAAAATCTCTCTAGAAACCCGTGGTTTCATGGTTGGCTTGCTAACGGCAGCGGTGGCGACGACACAGGTCGGTTGCTGATGTTGTCAATATTATTATTTCTTGATTGAAAACGACGAAAAAAACCGATCAGCGATCTTATCGTCGAAATCTGCATTGGCCACTTTGATGACGGTCATCTGATAAACGCGTTGGCCCGAAACAACAATTCGCGAGATACCCTTAACCGGATTTTTGCCGCGGGTCCCGTCGTATTTGAAATGTCGCGCCGGGTTTCCCTCGACATCGATTTTGTCATGTGACGTCAGCTTTCCAAGAACATTGATTAACGCGCCTTTGACACCTCCATCGAGAATTTCCTTGCGCTCGGCATCATCGGCCGGTTGCTTTTTCAAATCGTGAAAACCTACGACGAAAGCAACTTTGCCGTCGTGCAGATTGACAAGATACATCTCCAATTGAATTTCCTTATTCGGAATCGGTTGTATCACGCGATTTTGATGCATCGGTTCGCCAGGTACTTCGATGGAGAAACCCGAGTCGTCCGGGCTTAGCGTTTGCCAGGCAATCTCTGTTTTCTTGGTATCGTCGTTTTTCTCGTTTTTTTGCCGAGTCGACGCTTGCCAAAACGCATCCCGCTCGGCTCCGGCGGAAACAAATGTGTTTGCGACTAGTAGAATCAAAATGCATTTCATCTGATTGGTTCGTACATCTAAATCATTGAACGTTTGGCTTTACTGTACTGGATTTATACCGAAAATACTGGCCCAGCAAAAACCGCACTCTACCATCGAGCCGTTGAAACATCGAAAAACGTACAATTGGATTGGTTTGTTCAGTGACATGGCGGGTCAAGTGAGTTTATTATGATTGAATAGATTTTAGAGGTCTTTTCGATTGAGAAATGTGATTTTGGCAAGACCATACATCCGCCAGGCAATTTGCTCTCACAATTGTTACAGCTGCGTGCCATCTGATTAAGTATGCTCCGCGTGTCGATAATTCCCAAATGAACTTTTCTTGCGGTCGTTTATTTATACTTATTGCTTTTTCCACATTAGCGGTTGCTGCCAGCGCGCAGGACAATCCGTTCAACCTTCCCGTTGGGCCGCCCTCTAAGCCGCCCGATCAGCAAGCGCAACCCACCGCGCCACCGGCCGATTCCCCAGCCACCGGAACGATTGTTGAATCGATCTTATCGACCGATCCGCAGACCCCAGCTGCGATTTTGCGGGCGATTGCAATTCTGTTAGATCTCGATCGGGACGATATTGCCAAGCAATACTTGCAACGATTGAGCGGCATTGAAATGACAGACCAGCAGCTTTTTGATGCTTATCGTTCGGCTGGGCCTGATCAAATCTTTCGAATTGGTAACCGAGATGCTTTGCAACCGGAGGGTTCCGACGCCGCACAGCGAATCTTGGGCGGTGCGCAGAGATTTGCTTCTGACGGAGCCAGAATTGCTGAGTTACTTCAGCAAGTAGTCGATGATGATAAATATGTTCGCTCGAAAGCGCTCGCCAACCTGCGCTTGCTTGGGGATGTGGGGGCTGCCGCTTTGATAAACTTGTTGGTCGATGACTCCCATCGAAACCATTGGGCCCGGATTCGCGCCGCGATTCGGTATTTTGGAAACGCGGCCGAGGAGCCATTGCTGGCGGCGCTGCGATCGGGCGATCCAAAGCTACGTGCCGAAGCTGCGAAGGCACTAGGCTTCATCACAACTAGCGCGGCATTGGAGTCGCTTTATTTGCCTGGACTTTCGCCGACGACGGATCCAATGATTCGCATAGTTGCTCGTCAATCGTTGGAACGACTTGCCGGACAGGTTCCGGGACCCGAAGTTGCCGAAACGCGGTTATTCCATTCCGCTGAGAATTATTTGATGGATCGAATTTATCTCAGCCATGAGGCGCTGGACCGAGTGAAATGGTGGCACTGGGATGCCGCCGATCAAGTTCTAAAAATGTCTTGGCTAACGGCCGAGGCCGTTGCGCGAATTCGGGGATTCCGCCGCGCGTCTGATTTGGTTCAGCTAAATCCCGATCTCGCGGAATACGAGCAACTCTATTGGTTGGCTCGATTGGAAACCGTCAAGCTGACGGCCGGACTAAACCGACCGTTACCCGACGCCGTTGTTGCCGAGTTGAGCGGCCAAATCTCGGTGGAAATGTTGACCGATGTCCTCAATGCGTCGCTGGATGCCGAGCGAATTCCGGCAGCAATCGCCGCGTGTGAATTGTTGGCGGTTGGCGGCAACGAGGAACTGTTGAATGACGGTTCCCGCGTCAGCCCTTTAGTCCGCGCCGTTGATTTTGGTGCGCCTAGACTTGCCCACGCTGCCTTGGCGACGATTTCTCGTATCGATCCACATCAATCTTATACGGGTAGCAGCCGTTATATTTCGGCACTGATACGGATGGCCCAAGCTAGTGGAACGCGAAAGGTATTGGTTGGCCATAGTAATCCGCAGACCGCGCAAACGCTTGGCGTCGTGTTAGGACAGTCAGGGCTGTTCCCGATCGTCGCTGGCAATTCACGGGAATTTTGGGATAGAGCTCACAATGATCCTGATATTGAGCTACTTGTGCTCACTGATTTTATCAATCGACCGGATTTCGCTGAATTGCTGCAAGCGCTCAAGTCGAGTCGGCAAACGCGCCGTATTCCGGTTGCTCTGATGGTCGGCCCCGAAAACCTTGAACGAGCCAAGCGCGTTGCGGCTCGCCTGCCGCGGGTAACGACAAGCCGCTTTGTGATCGACGAATCGTTACTCGCTCGTCAGGTCGATAACACCATGCGATTGGCGGCGCACCGAATGCCATCCAGCAGCGAAAGGATGGAATTTGCCAAACAAGCATTAGTACAACTTGCCCGCATCGCCGAAAACCCGAATCGATATCCATTCTACAACTTGGTCAATCATCAGGATGGATTGTATTCGGCTCTTGGGACCCCAGGACTCTCGCAGTACGCCTGTGTCGTCCTCGGTCGGATTGGGACTCCTCGAGCCCAGCGCAGTCTGTTGGGGATCGCTGGGAATTCACAGCTACCCGCCGAATTGCGTCAAGTCGCTGCTCAGTCGTTCGCTAATGCCGTTAAGAATCGCGGGTTGATGCTTACGCGAAACCAAATACTGGCTCAGTACGATCACTACAATGCCAGTGCTGACGAGTCGCCCGAAAACCAACAAATACTGGGTGGCATTTTGGATGCGATCGAGAAAAAAACGAATTAACAATCAACCGACGGCACCCCCGCGGGACGCGTTTGTAGCCTGATCCGCCAGCGAAGGATTGACACACGGTTTGATATTAATTTCCTTTACTAGCGCGCCAGGCTTTCATTACCCAACCGCGCATTGAAAATGCCCGGCATTTTTGATCAGAATTAACTGATTCGCTATGTCAAATTTACTTGTCGGGCGTTAATTACCTCGATCGCCTTTTATCTACCATTGGACGGGTTGTTCATGGACGGGTCGTTTGCGGCAATTTATCGGACTAATATCCCCCGGCCGTTGATTACATTTGTCATTGATGACTACTTGCCGTTGGGTAATCATGGATCAACGTTACAATAACTGATATCGCCAAATTCATTTATACAGGTGTCCGATGGGCAACAACGGTAAGCAGCCAGCAACTCCGCCAATCGCGGGTTTGGTTGGTAACAGCCGCGCGATGCGTCACGTTTACGACCTGACTAACCGTGCTGCGCGCAGCAGCGCATCCGTGCTGTTACTTGGTGAAACCGGCACGGGCAAGGAATTGATCGCGACGGCGTTACACAATTTGAGTAATCGTGCAAGCGGCCCGCTCGTCCGGGTGAATTGTGGAGCTTTGACCGAAAGCTTGCTGGAGAGTGAGTTGTTTGGACATGTCCAGGGAGCGTTCACTGGAGCCGTTGGAAATCGTACCGGGCGTTTTGAGGCCGCTCACAAAGGCACGATCTTTCTTGATGAGATAAATTCCACGTCGTCGATGCTGCAGGTTAAGCTGTTGCGCGTGTTACAGGAGCGTGAATTCGAGCGGGTCGGTGATACAAAAACGATGCAAGTCGACGTTCGTGTTATCGCGGCCAGCAACCTGGATCTTTACAAAGAGGTTTCAGAAGCTCGATTTCGTGCCGATTTGTTTTGGCGGATCAACGTGATGCCGATCCCGTTGCCTCCATTGCGATCGCGACGCGAAGACATACCGTTATTGGTAAATCATTTCTTGGCAGAATATAGTCGCCTCAACGACCGATGTGTGACCAAGGTCCATCCGCAAGCAATGGATTTACTTCGCGGCTACTCTTGGCCGGGGAACGTTCGCGAATTGCAAAATTACATTGAGCGGGCCGTAATTTTGGGCGACGGCAACGAATTGACCGTCGATTTGTTGCCGGGAATCATCAGCGGCGAAACTAATGCTAACGATGCCGTTTACCCCGTCGGCGATCCGCAAAATATGATTCGGGAATTTGTGTATAACGAGTTGGCGTTGGCTAACGGCGACAACCAATTACATGAACGAATCGTTAATCCGGTGGAACGCGAGTTGATAGCACAGGTAATGCAGTCGTGTAACAACAAAAAGATCAAGGCTGCTGAGCGACTAGGCATCAATCGCAATACGCTACACAAAAAGCTCAAAGAATATGAGCTTGAGTAGAAAAACAGGGGCAATCTTGACTGGGCAATCTTGACTGGGCAACTTGATGGTGTAGCTGACCCTCGAGAATTTGGACCGATCGGCTAATAACTCTCGTATTTCAGCCTGGAGCATTTGTCGACAACGGCTTTTTGGCCTTCCCGTTTGTGCCGTGTCAACGAAATGGAAACCAATATGGCGTTTGTCGGGTACGCACATCCGCAAAACCGTTTAGTGGTGCGTGGATCAAAAATGATTAGTACGTAGAATAATTACGCGGCGTGTGATCGGGATTCAGAATTAGTCCCACTTATTATTTGGAGATGGCAAAATGCGGATTTGGTTCCAATTAGGTTTACATTTGATTCTCGCTGTGATGTTTTCGGTTTCTGTCCTGACAGCACAGCTGAATGCGCAGGAAACTCGACCGACTTCTCTTGATATTGTGCCGCAGGGAGCCGCGTTCTATTGGGCTTCGATGAATCATCAAGCGCAATACGAAGCGATCGTTGACAGCAACGCCTACGCAAGACTGATGGACACGCCGGTGGCAAAAAAGATGCGGCGTGCGTATCGCAAGGGGCGTCGCCGTGGAGATTGGGACCAGTTCGGTCGCAACCCGTTTCGAGAATATCTAGAGGGTTATTCCCAAACGATTGGAAGTGCGCAAGGCAAAATTGTGCTGCCATTTGTCAAACAGATCTTTGGCAATGAGGTTTTTGTTTACGCCGACGATGATTGGAACACAGCAACTGACGCTGTGGGCCGCGCCTATGCGCGCGTGTTTGAAGAGGTCTTGAAAGGTACCGATCCCGCTGAAATGGAACCTGAAGAGATTCGCCGAATTCTCCGCTTAGTTGCAGATGAGTTAAAGGACGCTAATACCCCGACCATCGTAATGGGAACCGTGCTCGACGAGCCTAAGCAAATTAAGGGCCTGTTGCAAATGGCAGAGGACGGCATCGATCAAATGATTGGTCGAATGCCTCCCGAGATGGATGCGCTGGAAGATGCCTATGATGTGATTGAAGACGACGAATCGTACTTAATCACGTTTGAATTCACTGCCGATTTGATTCCTTGGGACATGCTGGCCGGCGATCCTGGATTCGCCTTCGCCGAGTTTACCGATGAAATTCAGGCCTTGATCGAAAACAAATCCGTTGCTCTGACATTTGGAATCAAAAATCAATACTTGTTGCTCTCCGTCGGTCCGTCCGCCGATCACATCGTGTCGCTTGGAAAAGGGCCCTTGTTAATCGATCACGAGAAGCTGGCACCGTTAAAACAAACGGTCGCGCCGACTTCTCTCACCTCGGTCTCGTACGCATCAGACGCGTTCATGAAGCGTAATTCCAATCTTGACGGTTTGATTGACTATGCGACGACGATGTTGGAGCTTGGCATGCGCAGCGGCGGAGGCCAGCCGGGAATCGACGATTTACTTGGCGATTTGAGAACGGATTCCGCCGAACTCAAATCCGACTTGCGCAGCGTCGTTCCCGCGCCGGGCGCGATTCTGTCATTCAGCTTTATGAATTCAGAAGGCCTCGAGAGTTTTAAATATAACTGGTCGGAAAACAAACATCTGGATGATTCCAAGCCTCTCACTGTATTGCAGCATGTGGGTGCCAGACCGGCATTGGTAGTCGCAGCTCGTGACAAAGGCAGCGCTGAGCAATACGAGCTACTGGCAAAATGGTGCCGAAAAATCGTCGGTTATCTGGATACTTATGTCCCGCGTTTCATCGAAGACGAAAACGATGCTGCGTTATTTGAAGATCTGATGAGCGACCTCACGCCGGTTTTGGAAAAACTCGATACGGCGACCAGCGAAAACTTGATGCCGGCTATTGCAAACAGCCAGTTCGCGTTGCTTGTCGATTTTGCAGTGGAGAAGCCGTCCTGGCATGCGGAAATGCCCGAATCGGAACATCCATTGCCGTTACCGGCGCTGGCCATGGTGGTTCAAGTCAACGACGCCGACAAAATCAAACGGGCAGGCTCATTGTATTTCGAGAGCGCCAAAGAAATCTTAGAAATCATTCGGGCACTGCCGGATGCCGAGATTCCGGAAGAATTTCAGATACCCGATCCGCAATTTCGCCAGGTCGCAGGTGGTGAGATGTTTTATTACCCGATTCCCAGTGAAGCGGGATTGCCATCTTCTTTGATTCCTCACGTGCTGTTGGGGAACGATTGGTTGGTGTTGTCCTATTCAACCGATCAATCGCAGTGGCTGATGAATGCAACGTCACCAGAATTTCTCGGACCGCTGAGCGATACAGGCCGACCATTGATGGCGGCGGCTTATTATGACAATGTCGAGACGATGGATGCGGTATTCAATTGGGCCAAATATGCGCATCAGCTAGCTCGTGAGGAAGGCCATTCAATCGCACTGAACAACGAGGCCGAAAGCGATGGATTAGATTTCTCGGAAGACGAGTTGATCGAATCTGCGCACGCCGTATTTGATCTGTTGAAGTGTTTTCGAGCTTACAGCAGCGCGAGCTACATGAAAGACGGCGCCCAAGTCACGCATGCCCAATGCATCTTTCGCGACATTTCCGAAGAGTAGTTATGCCCCTGCCAATCTAATTGCTCGTGACAGCCCAACTACCCAGGGAATCCCATTTTTGAGGTGCGCGCACAACAGCCTGTCATGTTTAACTCAAAGTGGATTTGTATAGTCTCGGATCAAGAAATCCGGGCTTTTTAATCCCAATCTTCTTCGCCGTCGTCCTCCCAATCTTCGTCCTCATCCTCTTCGTCGTCGTCCCAGTCCTCGTCTTCAAACTCATCATCGCCGACCTCTTGCCAATCATCTTCTTCGAGGTCGTCCTCTTCATCGTATTCGTCGTCGAATTCTTCATCGAATTCGTTTTCGGTATCGTCGTCGTCGTCAAACTCGTCGTCGTCTATATCGTCGTCATCTTCATCGTCCCCAACCGCGATTTCCTCTTCGTCGTCGTCGTACTCGCCGTCATCATACTCGTCGTCTTCAACAACATCGTCTTCGTCTTCAACATCGTCGGCGGCGGCCAATAAGGTAGGGTTTTTGAAACCGTCTAACACGTTAACTGATGCTTCCGCATACGGTTGCGACGTCGGATCAACGGTTTTTTTTGCAATCTCGAACTCATTGAAAATTCTCAGCCAGCTATTTGAACAGTCCTTCAAACTCGGGTTGGATTCAAAATCAGACGGCGAATTAATCACTGGATACTCTCCTCTTGAGAATCTTCCTCATTACGTTGGCTGACTCTAGCATTGGAATTTTGCTCAGGTGATTGATTTTCTGAATTTGATTCCGATTCGTCGAGAGGATGCTCGGGCGAATTCGACTGTTTTTCAGCTGTTAAGTTTGGCGATTGATACAATTCCGGCAACCCTTTTGAACGCAATTTATCATGTCTTGGTAGCGCATCCAGATTCGCCAACCCAAATACTTCGAGAAATCGCTTTGTTGTACCATACAAAAACGGCTGTCCCAATTCGGTGCTTCGACCAGCATATCTCACCAATCCACGATCCATTAGCTGTCGCAGCAATTCTCCACAACTTACACCCCGAATTGCCTCGACCTCTGACTTGAGCACCGGCTGGCGATAGGCCACGACCGCCAACGTTTCCATCGAAGGTCCGGTGAGTCGAATTGCCGGTGGCGTGTGTTGGAGCTGTTTGAGCCACATGCTGAAATGCGGTCTTGTACGCAGCTGATATCCATCTGCAATTTGCTCTATATGGAATGATCGACCTGAATGGTCATAATGCTGGTTAAGCTGTCGGATCAACGTTCGCGCCTGGGTCCCGTCGCTGAGACCGGCGAGCTGGCTGATCTTTCGACTATTCAACGGTTCCCTCGCTAGAAAAAGCACGGCTTCAAGCCGTCTAATTGCAGGTCGTGTGTCTGCGTCGTGGATTGTTTGCCTGGTTTGCAAAGCGGGCGTACCATCCTCTGTTACTTCGTCGCTCAAATCATTCGTATTCGAATTCGGGTCCGTGTCCATGTTTTGATGTTGTTGCGTGAAAAATTATTGCCCGTCGCCCCAATTTCCAAGCGGAAGTATGCGCCGGCCCATTGGCCTGGGCAACCCCGAATTCATTTCAACCAAATGCCAAACCGTATCCTCCGTCGCGCTCCGGCTTGTCGTGTGGCCAGCGGCCAAAAAACGATGTATCACCTATTTCAACTTTGCCGCCCAAAATAAGTATTGATAATCACTCGATGGACACGATTTATTTAGACGCAAATTCGACGACTCCAATCGACCCCCAGGTCATCGATGCAATGGTCGATTGTTGGAACAAAAACTTTATGAACCCAGCCAGCCAACATCAACCAGGGCAACAGGCGAGGCGGGAATTAGAATCCATCCGAAGTCGAATCGTCAAGTTACTCGGTGGTGCGTCCAGGAACCACCTGATTTTCACCAGTGGCGGCACCGAGGCGAATAACTTGGCAATTCGGGGTATTGCTTTAGGACAAGCTGGCGCAAATAGCCAAAACGAAATAATCATATCGGCGATCGAGCATCCAAGCGTAATCGGTGCCGCGGAGGCACTCAAAAACAGCGGGTTTGTGGTACGCCAGTTACCTGTCAATTCGTCTGGCGTCGCCCTCGTGGATCAACTTGACGAATTGATCAGCGAGCGGACCCGGTTAGTCAGCTTAATGCTGGCAAACAACGAAACCGGGGTAATTCAACCTGTTGAACGGGCGGCGCAAATCTGCCGTTCGCGAAGCGTCCCGCTACACAGCGACGCCGTACAAGCCATTGGCAAACAAAGCGTCAATTTTGTCGACTTGGGTGTGTCCGCAATGACGCTCACCGCACACAAGATTCACGGACCCCGTGGGATTGGCGGATTGTTAATCGATGATTCGGTAACGGTTCAGCCCGTAATTTATGGCGGATTTCAACAACTTGGGCTTCGACCTGGAACGGAA
>CAJHZH010000742.1_pt1 | contig 13643 bp, 8 predicted proteins | sample 9198951 | NCBI WGS metagenome assembly CAJHZH01 (sample SAMEA7708381, study PRJEB35096) | sediment metagenome | biome: marine neritic benthic zone biome [ENVO:01000025]; feature: sediment [ENVO:00002007]; material: shallow marine sediment [ENVO:03000034] sea grass bed [ENVO_01000059] ...
CGGACATGGTTTTGAAATCCAGTCAGACAGGTAAGGAACCAACATGGAAATTAATGAATCGTCATTTATTTCGTACTTCGTCCTTTGTACTTCTTTGAACCCTTACCTGCGAGTCCCGTTAATGCCCCCGGCCAGGCTTCGCAGGTCAAAGTCGCTCGGCTACTTTGCTTGCGATCAAGCGGCCGATATTTAACGATGCGGTCGCACCCGGTGACGGAGCGTTGTTGATCGAGATCGCTCGATCCGACTCGTTAACGAGAAAATCGTCGACGAGATTTCCGTTGGGCAACAGTGCCTGGGCCCGAACACCAGACGGTGCTGGATCGAGATCGGCTGACTCGATTTCAGGGATGAGTCGTTTCAAGGCGGTGACAAATGCGCGGCGGCTGATGCTCCGCCACATTTCCGCCGTTCCCATTTTCCAGTGCCGCAGTGCCAGACGCCAGAAACCAGGGTACGTAATACTCTCCAACAAATCGCGAAGATTGATTTTTGATTTCGTATATCCTTCGCGGGCAAATGCCAATACTGCGTTTGGTCCGCATTCGACGGTTCCATCAATCATCCGAGTGAAATGCACTCCCAAAAATGGAAAATTCGGATCGGGGACCGGGTAAATCAGATTTCGACAAAGGTGGTAACGGCTGGATACTATTTTGTAATATTCTCCGCGAAAGGGGACGATCTTGGCCTCGGGTTTGAAACCTGTCATTTTGGTGACGCGGTCGGAATACAGGCCCGCACAGTTAACGATCAAACGTGTTTCGTATTCGCCAGTGTTCGTCACTAGTCGGCTGGACGAAGAGTTCGTTCGGATCTTAAGCACCGAAGCGTTCGTTTTGATTTCACTGCCTGCCGATATGACGATGTCGGCCAACCGCGTACAAACTTGGGTATAGTCAACTATGCCTGCCTCTGGCACATGGATTGCTTTGATTCCGGAAACGTGTGGTTCCAATTCGCGTAGTTGCGCCGCATCGATTGGCTGGCACTTTACACCGTTTTGCTGTCCGCGCTCGTAAATTCGCTGGAGCGCTGGAAGCTCCGACTCGTCAACGGCAACGATCACCTTGCCACAAATCTCAAAATCAATGTTGTGATGTTCGCAGAATTGTTGCATGGCCAGTTTGCCCTGGCGACAGTTTTCCGCCTTGAGGGATCCCGGCTTGTAGTAGATGCCCGAATGTAACACGCCGGAATTGTGGCCACTTTGATGTGTGGCGAGCGAGGGTTCCTTTTCTAGGATCAGCAAACTTAAGTTGGGCTGCGCCACGGACAGTTGATACGCCGTTGCCAATCCGACAATGCCTCCCCCGATAATCGCGACATCGTATTGGTTCATGCGAATACGTGGAGCATCTTGGTTTGTTTAGGGCTGACGATTACCGAGTCCGGTACAAGCTGTCCAGCTTCGACAGTTTTTAGTAGACAGCGATTAGAACCCCCTTAACCCCCTTTTGTAAAAGGGGGGAGTCAGACACTTCGTCGTCGACGGGAGCAAATCAATCCGCATCGTCACCATTCCAGAACGCCCTTTTGGGCGGCCGAAGCCATCGACGGGACTGAAAGACCAGTGGGCGCGTAAAAAAAAGCCGATATGGATAAATCGGCTCGGTTAAAGAACGGTAGCTGTCAAGGCTACCGGTAAATTTCGAATCCAATCGCCAGTCCGTGCAGGACTACCGATTCGTTGAACACGACCACGCTGGCGGGACTGACAATCGTAGTGTAATTTTGTTCGGCGGTAACTGCGCTAGTGATCACGAACGCATCGTAGCCGATTCGGAACCGCGCTTGGTTACCCAAACGCATGTGCAAGGTCGCACTAAGATCCATCGTCGCTGAAAAATCAGTGTTATCAGTTTGTCGAAAGTGAACTAGGCTTGATGAATTGATCAACTGAACTTCGCCACGCGCAAAATTAGCGTAGACTCCCAGCTTCCCTCCGACCGAGAACGCTGCCCTTCGACCGATGTCATAGATCGCTTGACTTCCGGCATGAACTCCAGCCAGATTGTTTGTTCCTCGCAATTTGTAGATGCCTTGCTCACCGAACGCGTTCGCCGACGAAAGGTGAAATTTATCTTGGAAGTAAACAAAGCGACCACCGATGAACACTTTGGCGACATCGGCGCCCCACCAGGTTTTGTTAACTTCGACAGAGTTCAAATCGGTCTTGTGGAATTGCTCCATGAAAGTAGCGCTTCGAAATGACGAATAGGATGCGTCCGGAAATCCAGAGGCGTCGGGAAAAATTGCGCCGAACAGTGTGGCCGGCGGATTGTATTGCGTTGACGTTTCGATCCATGGATCAAATCCCATAAATGAAGCTTCCCAGCCAATGACCGCATCCCTTCGCCGACCGATGGTAACGCGTCCGCCCTTGGTCCAGTCATGTTCGTTGATCACCGTAATGTTACTGGCGCGAAAGGTGCCGGCCGGGCGATCCCAAAACAATGCATCAAATACGAAATATCCGCGCGCACCTTGCGAGAATCCGTAATCCTGGAATGGTTGTCCTACGGTGCCGTAAGCTCCGCCAGGATAGGCCATCGGATCTTGAAACGTTGGCTGAGGGAAACCCTGAACCGGCGGCTGTTGTGGAAACTGAGTTTGCACAGGTGCAGGTTGCGGGGCCGATAAGAATGCACTTCCACCGATGGACGGTGGCGGTTGACTCATCATCACCGGGGCGGCGACATCGTTGATTATCGGCGTTATTCCCGGTTTGATGCTGGGAACGGGCACCGGTTGAATCGGCGAATCGCTCAACGCCGAACCCTGCGCAAATTGAGATTTTGACAAATTGCTTTTTTGTGTCGTTTTTGAATCGAGAAGCGCGCTTCCGCGTGGAGGCTGCCCAATCTGCGATTGCGGCGGCGTGGTTTTAGGAGGTAAGGAAAAGGTCGTCGGTTTGATCTCTGCGACTTTTTCGTTTGAGAGCTTGTCTTCGGTTGCCGAAAGGATTGGTTCGTTTGCACGAATGAATTCTGCAATTCTCTTTTGTGCGTCAGGCGGGAAATTGGCTCCCGGCGCCGACTGTTCAAACTTAGGAGGTTGTTCAAATTTCGAGCGATGTTCACCAATCGTCGGTGTTGCCGCCACTGCGGTCTTCTGTTGTTGAATCTTGGTTTGTATTCGTTGCGCTGAGACAATCGGTGGCAACGCTTGTTCAGCTGTTTTTGGATGAATGTCCGTTGTATCTGCTGGCGCGTTGCGTACTACTGGCTGTGCGGTGACAATCGGCGGCTGCTGCGACACGGATCCAATCGCCTTTGCCTGAATCTGCATTGTGGGATCAGCGTTAGTTGAATTGAGACGCTGCGCTGTGACAATCGGCGCCATTTGCTGCGATGCGGGTGCAATCGTTTTGGACTGAGTTTTCGACTGAGTTTTGGTTATCGGATCTGAAGTTGTGCCCTCAAAACGTTGCGCAACGACAATCGCAGGTTGATGTTGCGATTCTGGCACGATCTGTTTAGGTCGAATTTCAGCGGCTCTAACAATCGGCGGCAACGTATCGTTTGGCCTTTGCTGTGGTTTGGACGGCTCAATATTGTTTTTCTTGTCCGAGCGGATGATCAATTCGGCCGCCGTCACGATTGGTGCCAGATCTTGATCCTTGTTTGCTACCGATTCCGTTTGGGATGATAGCTTGTCCTTAACCACCGGCGTGAGCTGTTGGCCGAACAGTGTGGCAGAAAAGCAGGCAGATCCAAAACAAACCGAGGCCAGGATACGTGAAAGTCGGATTTTGGCGTTGATTTTCATCGGGTCACACGGGTAATGATAGGCCAATAGACAAATACTGCGGTCGCATAAAGCGATCGGACTCACTCGTATTGTCGGCCTAGTTTGGCGGTTAACTTTTAAGGATTTTGCGGAAAAATTGGAAAGTATCGAAAGTGACGTGTTTAATATTTGTGAACATAATGCCGATTGTTAGGACCGATAGCTGATGCAAAATCTCGTATTTCGCTGAAAGCCGTTGAGTTGCTTGTTATCTCATGCCGGCGTTCTCACTTAATCTGGGCAACTTAAACTGGTAGAATGACGTTTTGCGCAAGTTGCGTTGAATTGTGGGAAATTGAGCGATTACAATTTCTAACAACGAGCTTCAAAGACGGCCATAATTCGGGATGATGAACAAATAATGCGAGCAATTATCTTTCTGATCAGACGGATACTGATTTTCTTAACCGATGCTGCGATATGGCCATTTCGCATGCTGTTGGAGTTGTGGCACGATCCGCATCGGGGTCGAGCTTTGATTTTTGGTTTGCCAGCGGTATTGGTGGCGCTTTCTTCTGTGACCGCGGTCGTGATTGCGAGCACGGCAACCAAACGCTCGTTTATCAAGCAGTATGAACGTGCCAAAAAAGAAGCCGTCGATACATCGCAGTGGTCTCAGGCCATTACCTACAGTCGAAAACTGGTTGAACTACAACCCAACAGTAGTGACGCCAAACTCGAATTGGCGCGGATGTTGATTCAAGACACTGATGAAGAAACTCAAGAAAGCAATAAACAGCTGGCGCAGTCGATTTTTAACTCCTTGGCGCCAAATGATCGAGCAGGTCACCCAGATGCCCATGTTCGCAAAGCACAGTATTTGATGACCGCTCCAAGTCGTTTTTCGACTGGTCAGCGGCTCGAGCTCGCCGAAAAACAACTTAATTTTGCTCTATCGTCGGACCCCAATCACCGTGACTCCAAAACTCTGCTGGCAGAAGTATATATTATCCGGCGTGACTACGACCGGGCGTTGGAAATCTATCGTCAGCTATTCAAAGATTATACGGGTTACGTATTCAAAATAGTCGAAGTCATGCGGATGCAAGGTGAAGCGGACAAGGCGGCAAACGTCGTCCGCGAGGCCGTGAACCGGTATCAACAGGAATTAATCGAGTCACCAGGCGATTTGACATACATCCGGCGACTTGCCAACTGCTATTCCTTGTTGGAACAATTCGACAATTCCGTTGCCGTCCTCGAGGATGCAATGGCGAATATTGACGATCCCAAGAAGACTCGCGCCTTGCAAAATATTTTGTCGAATGTGTATATCGCCAACGCGCGAATGTATGCCGCCGACGTTGATGATGACGCTGAGGCAAGGCGAAACTATCTCGATTTGTTGACGAAGAGTTACAGAGCCTTTCCAGAAAACCATCATTCTCAAAATGAACTAACGGTTTTCAGCTTAAGCGATTTTCCGGAATCAGATGAGGCACGACAAGTTTATGACGGGAGAATTGACCCTGATGGGGCGTCTGACGGCGTGTTGCAGCAGCTCGGGACCCATGAAATTGTCAGAGGTGATGTGAAGCTTGGTATTTCTTTATTGGAAAAGGGACTAGAGAAAAATCCGAAAAACCATGGAATTATGAATAACCTGGCGTACGCGTTAATCGACTCGGATTTGCCGCGGGCACGGGAATTGGCGGACTTGGCGGTTAGGTTAAACCCCACTCAACCCAACTACCGAGATACGCGAGGCAACATCTTGATGCGACAAGAGTTGTACGGCAAAGCGATCAATGAATTTGAAAGGGCGATGTTGTCTCCAACCATGAAAAACAATATTTCGGTTTACGAATCGCTAGTCAAATGTTACGAGGCGAGGGGCATGTTTGAGGATGCGGCCAGTTTTCAAAGAAAAGTCGACGAGCTCAAACGGCAAAAAGAATTGCAGTCGTCGTCCAATGATAGTCCATTTAGAAAGTAAACCACCGTGCGATTTTTTCGACGCCGGCATACTGACGATTTCACCGATCGCCGTTCCATTGGAAGTTGGTTTAACGCTCCTTTTCGTTATGTTTTTCAAAGCCTTGGTGGGCCCGAAGAAGAACTTGGCCAGAGTTTGCCGTGGCATCGTCGACTGATTCGATTAATTCTCGCCATTGTCTGGTTTCCGTTTTTTATATTGCTTCAGTTCGTTGTTTTCATCGTAATGAGTTGGACGACGACACGAAATGGCAAGGCGGCTTTATGGGGAATACCCATATTTTTGATTTTGCTAATCGTCGTGGGCGCAGTGTTCTTATCGGTTTTCTTCGGCGACAAGGTCGCCATCCGCACGCACCGCGAAGGCGAAATAGAGTTTGCCGAAGCCGAGGATTATGAAACGACCCTCGTCTGTTTGAGCCGCTTATTGAATATTCGAGCTCAGGATCATTGGAGATTCAGATACGCGAAAGCCGTCGAGCAACTTGGAGATAAGCAACACTATTATGGAATCCTCGGTCAGCTGGCTCCGGAGGATTTCCCCAGACATCTCGATTCCCACTACGAATATGCGGAAGACTATTTGCGAAAGGTCGCTAATTCTCAATCGAGCGAATCACTAAGCGAGTCGGATCAACACAATTTAGCAAAAGCCAAGATTCACTTCGACCACTGCATAACACTGGATAAGGATTTTGGCCCAGCCAGGTTGCGAATGGCAACTATTTTGCGCCGGCAAGGAAACACCGCCGATGCCATGCGCGAGTTCGAAAGATTTGCCGAATCTGTGCCCGGAGTTGTACCCGATCTGGCCAAATTTCTGATCGAACAAGACCAAGGTGAAACAGCCGATTTTTATATCAACCGCGCTATTCGAAACTTGAGGCAAATGGCTGCCGCCAATCCACAGGAACCCGGGATTTGGGATCAGATGTATAGGGTTTACATGGTCAAGGAAGATTATGAAGGAGCAAACGTCGAACTCGAGATGGCTGTTCGAAGAAGTGACGTTCCGGCCGTCCAAGCGCGAATCAAAAAGATTCAATCTGATCTGTTTGTCCGGGTAGCAGAATCGTTTGCTGGAAACCAGACCCAAGACAGTTTTCGTCGCCGGCTGCTGGCCATTAGTAAAGCCGTTGGTACGTATCATCGAAATGGACTGGCACTTTCCGCGCTGATTGACCTCGCTATCTATCCTGAAAACGAACAAACCAATCAGTGGTTGTTGGACGAAATGCGACAAATCATTAATCCGTCGATAACGCACATCGTTCTGGGTACCAGAGATTGCATTCACGGCAAGCCGAATGGCGGCAAAAACCATTTTACATTGGCGTTCGGCGGTGATCCGCGAACCTCAATCATCGTGAACGACATCGCGTGGATGATCGGAATGGTCAAGAATAAATATGAAGATGCACTCAGACTGGCTGACGTGGCGATCGATACATGGCCGGAAACGACCCAGCTCTATCAAACACGCGCGGAAGTTTTAATGAAGCTGGAACGATTTGACGAGGCATTGACAGAGATAGAATTTGCAGCGAAATCGATCAAGAATGACGTTCGTCTCTACGAAATTTGGGCCACTTGCCTCGACAAGCTTAACCGCCCGGATGAAGCGAACAAGCAACGGGAAATCGCTAATCAATTTAAACAGGTCGCCCAAACTTCTCAGCAAGATCAATGAGACGGATCACGGCAAATCGACGCGCATCACCTGAAATTTGACCGAACTTTTGCACGAAAACCGTGTCAGGGACTAAACATTCAGTTTGGCTCGGTTCTACCGTTTAGGAAGCTCGCTTGATTCAGAAACCGCGAGAACAATTAGCGTCGCGTTCCGCGGAAAAGTTGTCGTGGTGGTCCAGTCCCTGCGGACCGCGCGAAGTGCTGGATATTGCTTTTCCGCTTATCGTGTCGACGATGAGCTTTTCCGTGATGCATTTCTGTGATCGGATGTTCCTGGCATGGTATTCGACGACCGCTTTGGGCGCCGCCGTGACCGCGGGTGCGCTGATGTGGACATTGTTCAGCCTGCCGATGGGAATCGCCTCCTACGCCACGACGTTTATCGCACAATACTACGGTGCGCAAAGATTCGATCGCATTGGCGTGGTAGTGTGGCAGGCGATCCGAATCGGACTGTACAGCACTCCGCTGTTTCTGTTGCTAGCCTTGTTTGCCCAGCAGATTTTTCGCGCCGCGGGTCATAGTCCCGCATTGATTTTGCAGGAGTCCATGTATTTTCAAACGCTGGCTTTTGGTGCCGGTGGAGTCATCGTGGCGGCAGCGCTTGAATCGTTTTATGTCGGGCGCGGAAAAACTCGTATTATCATGGTGACTAACATATTTGCCGCGTTGTTAAACATAGCCCTGGACGGATGGTTGATTTTCGGCGGCTTGGGCGTCCCCGGACTTGGAATCGTCGGTGCCGGCATTGCCACGAGTGTTTCCGTTTGGGTCAAGGTCGTGATATACGCCTCGTGCATGTATATGAGCCCCCATCACGGAGGATTTGCATTAGGCCCCGGACGACGCTGGGATCTTAAGCTAACTGTTCGTCTGTTTCGTTTCGGTACGCCAAGCGGCGTTCAGTTTTTGCTTGAGGGAGGCGCGATCACCATCTTCGTTATGTTAATTGGTCAAATCAGCGAGGAATCCGCCGCAGCAACCGCAGTTGCCTTTAGCGTAAACATGGTTGCATTTGTTCCAGTCTGGGGACTTGGAATTGCAGTAACCACTCTGGTCGGACAGAAAATCGGTGCGGGTCAACCAAACCTGGCCGCCAAAGCCAGTTGGACATCGTTGTATATGGCCTTAATTTATTGTGCCTTTTTTGCCATCGCCTATGTTGCGGTGCCTGGCTGGTTTTTGATGGCTCACGCGTCAAACGGCGCAGATTTTTCAGAGGTCCACGATCTGGTTGTGGTCTTGCTGAGGTTCGTCGCAGCGTATTGCATTTTTGATGCAATTCAACTTGTTTTTGTCAGTGCAATCAAAGGGGCCGGAGATACGCTGTTTGTGCTGGCCGTTACCGTAATTTCAGCAACGCTGTTTGTGATGGCCGGAAAGTTAATCGCGCGCCAGTATTCCGATTCGACCAGTCAACTTTACGGCTGGTGGTACGCTTTGACCGGTTGGATCGTCCTGCTTGCCGTTTTGTATGGCGGTCGTTTTCTTCAAGGCAAATGGAAATCGATGAAGGTCATCGAACCCGAGCTTGATTGAACGTTTTGCGATTTACCGTTTGGTGGCCGTTTTTGGATACGAATATCGTTGGCGAAATAGCCGTTTCCGTCCATAATTAACTGTAGCCGGTAACGAGAGGCCGTTGCGGAATTCGCGTAGAATTCGAGAGAATGAGATGCTGGCCCAAGCATGGATAGTTTGAGCTCTCAAAATGGTACCTAGCCCCCGTTAATGAGCGGGGAAATTGTGTTGCGTTTGCATGACGTCAATTCGAACAAATTTCGTTCTGTTTTTTATCTCCGTGCTGTTTTTGCGCTTGCTGATTGGATTCCATTTTTACCAGGAAGGCATCAACAAGGTAAAAAGCGGCAGTTTTACGTCGGCGCCGTTTTTGTCGTCTGCCAAAGGACCGCTCGCTGGGTTTTATCACGGGATGGTAGATGATTACGACGGACGAATTCGGTTATGTCTCTCGACAAAGCCCGGATCGCGACAATCAACTATTGATACGACTTTGACTTTTGCCATTTGGGAAGATTTCGTAGGTCGCGCAAAAGTCGAATTAAAATTTAACGATCAACAAGTCATTCAAGCGGAACGAATGCTTGCCGAATCAAAAAAGTATCTCACAACATTGCTGGATGAAAATCGCGATGAAATCTTGGCTTGGGCTTCGGGTCAGAATCGATTGCAAGGTTTTGACCGCGACGGTGCAAAACGCAAAATGACAGTCCAGCAGGTAGCGTCGCTAAACGATCAAGTTCAGCAAATCGCAGCTGAACGGCAACGCAAGGCCGCTGGCTGGCTCGTTCAGGTTGAAAATACGTGGGACCAGCTGGAGGCTTCGATTAACAGTATTTCAAACGATGCGGCATCCAATGACAGTGCATCCCAACTGGATCGTCCGTATCGCGAGCCCAATTCGGCACAAAGCTTGATTGACCGTTTTTTGCCGTGGTTTGATTGTATCGTAGGCGGGCTTTTAATCGTCGGTTTATTCACGCGCCTGGCTGCATTGGCCGGGTCAGCACTATTGTTGGGCGTCGTCTGTAGCCAGCCGCCATGGTTGATGGGAAGCGAGAATACCTTTTATCAGTGGATCGAAATTGCCGGGCTGTTCGTTCTATTTGCGGTTGCCGCGGGGCGATTCGGCGGATTAGATTATTTTTTGATGCGAAAGTCTGAGACTTCCGAAGTTGAGGAATTTGAATTATGAACTTATCACCCGAAGAACGCGAAGTCGGACAAGAAAATTACTATTCCGCTGTTTCGGCAATGGATCAAATTCATCGCCGCGATTTCCTCAAAGCAACCATTGCCGGTGGAACCGCTGCGGCGGGCATTGGCGCGATGTATTTCAGTTACAACCGTCCCAATCGACCCGTGCGGATTGGGATCATTGGTACCGGTGACGAAGGCAACGTGCTGATCGGCGGACTAAATCCCGATTACGTCGAAGTCGCATCGATCTGCGACATCCGCCCGTCGAGCATTCACCGGGCTTTTCACGGGGACTGGGCAACGCCAAACGCGTTGGCGGCGCGACCCGGTTTGATGAGCGTGTACGGATGGAAGTCTGAGCAGGAGGCGCGTCGACATGTTCACGTGACGGACGACTATCAGGACATCATTCGCGACAAGTCGATCGATGGCGTGATCATAGCGCTCCCGCTTCACCTGCATGCAGTCGTCGCCGTCGAGGCGATGATGGCCGGCAAACATGTGCTGGTCGAAAAGCTAATGGCACACAATGTGGCCCAATGCAAATTGATGGCCCGAACTGCCAAACAGCAGCAGAAGTTTTTGTCGATCGGACACCAACGCCACTACAGTATTTTGTACGACAATGCGATCAATTTGATTCGATGGGGGTTGTTGGGCGAAATTCATCACATTCGCGCACAGTGGCATCGCAACAACCTGCCCGGTTCCGATTCTTGGGCGGTACCAATACCGGGTGGCGAAGTGACGGTTGACGGACAGCGATTGGATAAAATTGCCAGTCAGCTGGCAAAGATGCAAAAGAACCTGAAATCCGCGGATCGAAATCGCGCCAAGACCCTCCGCAAACAGATCGATCAGTGGACCGCATGGGATCAAGATCAAGGAGTTGACGCGGTCAAGCACAGTTATCTTGACGACTATGAGATTTATGGCTCGGGACGGGTACGCACGGCTCTCGAAGAGCTGGTTCGCTGGCGACTTTGGGACCGAACTGGTGGCGGGTTGATGGCTGAGTTGGGAAGTCATCAATTGGATGCGGCGAGTATTTTCATTTCCGCTTTAAGCCGCGAAGTGGGACACCACGTTTATCCGCTGACCGTTCATGCCGTTGGCGGGCGTCATATTTTTCCTCAAGACCGCGATGCTGATGATCACGTTTACTGCATGTTTGAATACCCCGGCCAGGGCTACGACTACGATTTCAATGTGGGGTATGCGGATGCGGTCAACAACCTGCCAAATCCAAAAACCGGGATACCTTCATTTGCTGAAGACCCGAACAAAAAAATAGTTGTCACGTATTCGTCGATCAACGGCAATGGATTTGGCGGATACGGTGAAGCTGTTTTGGGTACCAAAGGTACGCTGGTATTGGAGCGTGAAAAGGACGTCATGTTGTATGCCAGACAAAGCAACAGTATTCGAGTGGGTGTCAAAGGCGATGCGGGAGTTGCAGCGCTTGACACTTCGGCCAGCGGCGATCCCGCGCCTGCCCAGGCTGCCGAATCCGCGGCGGGTCCGGTCAGCCGCGGCTACCGCGAGGAAATCGAGCACTGGGCCTGGTGTATCAGTCAAAACGACCAGCTGGTTCAACCACGCTGCAACGGACCCGTGGGACTTGGCGACGCGGTGGTCGCCTTGACTGCTAAACTAGCAATCAAGAAATCGCAAATGCCTGGAGGGAACGGATTCATTCAATTCAATCCGGACTGGTTCGACATTGACAACGATGCCGTCCCAGAGACCGAATACAGCGGCGACGATGCCCCCACGATAACATCCGAGCGTCGCACCCTCGGCATCGTTTAGACGCAAGCTCGAAAGCCCCGCGAGTCACTCGAATTCCGGTTTTCTTTTTTGATGCCTGTATTAATCAGGCATCTAACTAACTCAAGATCTTGGGGCGACGATGAATGAGTCAACGTCGTTTCATGCGCGCCAGGTCGGCTTCGGCGGCGATGTAGCCAAAGGCGGGCCAGTAGGGGCCGGCTATCACTTGCTCGAACATCTTGGTGGCCTGCTGAGTGTCGCCGCCCGTCAGATGCCAATTGCCGATTGCGTATCCATAGGTCGCGAGATCAAGCGCGCGGTCTTCACTCTGATCGTCGGGATCGATCAGATCGGTTGGCGCAATTTCACCCTTGTACATTAAGATTCGCCGATGATAGGCAAAATTCTCAATCAGCTCGAGATCTTTCGAAACGTGCTTGATCAAATCGGCTGCCAGTTCGTGTTTTCCCTGGCGACGTAGCGAAGCGTACATCCAATCGAGCGCCGCAATTCGCATATCATTGTTTGTCGCCAACTCGTGACACCGCTCGAAGTTCTTAAACGAACTAGCGAAATCCCCCTTCAGATAATGTGCTAAGCCCAAATGATAGTAGATGTTGGTAAACAGCGAACTGGTCGGAATCCCTTTCGCGTTGGGTTGTCCATCGGGTTCGATCTTATCCTGCGAGTTACTGATCAGGTCTACCGCAGTATCGAAATCCTTAATTGCTTTATCCAATTCGCGGACCGTAATCCATCGATGTCCGCGATGCCTGTAGAGTCGGGGATCATCTGGAAATCGCTTGATGGCGGCCGTGTATGTGTCGATTGCCTGATAATATCGTCCTAGATACGCTTGTCTTCTTCCGAGCCAGATCAGGTTATCAACGTTGTCAGGATCGCGCTGAAGTTTTTCTTCGGCTTGGACAAGATTGTCCGTAAGTCGTTTGAGGGCTTCTGGCGAAAACTCGATCGGTTTTAGTTCTTTTCCCAGAAGTGAGCGGACAGGTTTGACCTGCGGTTGTTGTTGTGCGAATGCACCCGAAGGTGGTTGGGCGTAGACCAAAAACACCGTGAACAAGATTATGTATACCAGGCCCCCCCAAACTTCCCTTTGTACAAGAGGGAAATTACGTGCTCGACTTTGCAATAGGAGAAAATACATTGAAATGTCACGTTGCTTATTTTGAAGCGGTTTGGACGGGCAACGTTGGGGATACGAGTTCAATTCGTGTTCCATCGATTTCGTAATAAAGGCGGTATCGAATGGGTTGATTGAGAAGTTTCTCGGCCAAAGGAGCGGTGCTGTTGAACGTCTCGACTTGTTGAATGGCACTATCTAACTGCGTCGAAAGGTCTTTTTTGAACTTTTCGTGACTTGTTTTTTCACCCTGCTTGGGCTGGTAGTTGTCGGCGTGGAATTTTCGAGTTTGAAGATCTTGTTGGTGTCCCAACACCGACTCGCCAATTTTGCGAAACAAAAAAGTTTTATAGGGTCTAATTCCCTCGGCAGATCTCATTTGCAGTGACGATTCCAGCTTGATTCGCGAGCCGAATTTGGCAGAAAACTTGACGGCAAAAACCCGTTGCTCAGGTTTTTCGAGCAAGTACAAATAAAGCTCAGAAGTGTCTGCGGAAACGGTTCGATCGGCTGGCTCGAAATACTGTGTTTTGAGCAACTCTTGCGGAAACTCCAAGATTTCCAACATTAGGACCTGGGGCCTGGGCAG
>CAJHZH010001070.1_pt1 | contig 13637 bp, 9 predicted proteins | sample 9198951 | NCBI WGS metagenome assembly CAJHZH01 (sample SAMEA7708381, study PRJEB35096) | sediment metagenome | biome: marine neritic benthic zone biome [ENVO:01000025]; feature: sediment [ENVO:00002007]; material: shallow marine sediment [ENVO:03000034] sea grass bed [ENVO_01000059] ...
AAGGAAAAAGAATCATATTAAAAATGGCAATTGACCAGATGTTATTGCGTGAAAACGGGGAGGTGTCCAGTTCGAGCGGATCGGTGTCGACAAACCATGGTTGGACGTTGAATACGGATAACAAATGGCCGTCGTTACCTCGCGACGCGTATGCCGGAATCGACGTACGCGCCCAGATCGCTCTGGTGGTACCAAGTTTGGACCTGATCGTTGTTCGGCACGGCCCGAACTTGGGTGGAGATAACGAAGCGCCCCACCAGGCATTGAATACACATCTGTTCAAACCGCTGATCGACTCAATCATCGGTCCAAGTTCTCGCCACAGAGACCCGCAAACGGATTGACTTAGAAATGACTCAAAAACAACTTTCGGTTTGTGTCACGTAGATCATTCTTGAACAGGAGCAAACAGAGGGAACGAAGTGCTCCGTTTACTCCCGATCTCTGATGACATCAGATCGCAACCTATTCCAAATTGGCACCGGGAAGTATTAATCTTGCGACTCCGTCGACTAACTTTGTTCGTTAAAGTTGATGATCAGTCCAAGTGGTATATCGAGCAACTTCATGTAGCTCATTTCCGATGCTTTTGTGAACAAACGATGATTTGCGCCTCCAATGAAGAAAACAAAGTGAAAAATGAGAAAACAGAATTCCTTTGTTATCTTCGTTCTCTCCTGTTCAATCAATCACGAACTTCGGGAAGTTTGTTGAGCGGATCCTTAGCGATCAGCACTCAGCGATCGGCCTGACGATCAGGTGATTTCCGGTCGATTTTTCATCCTTCCGCCTTCCGCGTTGATCCTTCGCATGAACCCCCCTAACCCCCCTTTGAAAAAGGGGGGAACCTGATGTGCTTCAAAAACGCGGTGCGTTTGACCGCGCTTCTGCTGTCAATATACAATCGATCTTCGGCGGACCCTGGAATTTCAATTTGAGCGAGCTTTATGCCGTTTTTGATGACTCAAAAAAACGATGGAATTAGTCAACGTATTGACGTTGCCGAAGAGCCGGTCGTGATCGGCCGTCACCCTGATTGTGCGGTGGTCATCGATGAAGCGGCGGTCAGTCGTCGGCATGCTCAGATCATTCGGCAAAACGGCAAGTATCACCTCGAAGACCTCAAGAGCCGTAATGGGACCTACTTGAATCGGCGGATGATTCATCAATCCACGCGGCTGCTCAATGGAGATCAAATTCGGATTTGCGATGCGGTGTTTGTTTTTCATCTTGATGAATCACTCGATTCGTTTGTCCCGCGACCCACTCATGATGAGCCGAGTGTGGACCTGGCAAGTTCCATTTTGCTGGAAGATCAAGTGGGCAACGACATGTCATCGATCATGTCGCAACTCGACGTTTCGACACATCACCCACAAAAGTATCTTGCCGCCAGTCCGGAAGCGAAGCTCAAGGCGTTGATGGATATAACGCGGGCCCTGAACAATACGATCGCAATGGATTCGGTGCTGCCAAGCGTTTTGGATTATCTGTTTCAGTTGTTTAAGCAGGCCGATCGGGGATTCATCGTAATGATGGATGAAAACGGCAACCTGCAGCCGCTGGCGATGAAACTGAGAAGTGAAAAAGATGAAGGTACGATTCGCATCAGTCGAACCATTGTGCGTCACGTTTTAGAAAACAAACAGGCCATCATCAGCACCGATGCGGCGACGGATGAACGATTCGATCTGAGCCAGAGCATTTCCGACTTTCGAATTCGGTCGATGATGTGTGCTCCCTTGTTTGATGCCGAGGGCAAGTCAATCGGCGTGATTCAAGTTGACACGCTCAGCAAAGCGGTCGGATTTCAACAAGAGGATTTGGATGTGCTTGCGACGGTCGCGATTCAGGCCGGTATCGCAATCAATATTGCCAAGATACATCAACTTGAAATGCGCGAAATCGCGCTCAAACGCGACTTGGAGCTGGCTAATGAAATTCAGCTTCGCTTGCTGCCCAACGATCCGCCTCGGGTCAAAGATTACCAGCTGTTCGATTATTATCGCCCAGCCGATCAGGTTGGCGGCGACTATTTTGATTATATTCAACTCAGCCAAAACCAGATCGCGATCATGGTGGGTGATGTCGTCGGGCACGGGATTGCGGCCGCGCTGTTGATGGCAAAACTGTCCGCCGAAGCCCGGTTCGCGCTCGCCCAGAATCAGACCGCCGCCAAATCGATGAACCAGCTGAACCGCGCCATAAGCAATCTGCAGCTGGACCGTTTCATAACGATCCTGTTGGCCTTGCTAGATACCGAGTCTCACGAGTTGGCGATCGTCAATGCCGGGCATATGCCGCCGATTGTGCGTCGGGCAGACGGAACAACGACCGCGCTGAGTATTGAAAAATCAGGTGTGCCCGTCGGTGTAATGGAGGACACCCAATACGAGGAATTCTCCATTGCTCTCGATCCCGGCGATATGGTCGCGATTTACACGGATGGAATCAACGAAACTCAAAACGTTGATGGCGAACTATTTGGTAATTCCCAAGTGATTGAGCACATGCAGCAAAAAAGCTGGGAATCATCGGAGGATTTTGGCGAATCGTTGATTAAGCGTGTTAGCCAACATATGGTCGGAACAAAACAACTGGATGACATCTGTTTGGTTTGCGTTTCCAGACGCAAGTAGTGAATCACTTTTATTGAAACATTTTTCAGTTTGACAGATCAGTAGACGTAGCTGAATTGGCAACAATTCAGTCGGAATTCTATGAGTTCCGCTACATCATTATGCAAATTGCTCCAGGCTTCAGGTTTAACCGATTTCTCATCGAGGCAATTGTCTAACTGCTTTTGCGCTCGCTACACTTCGTCACGCTTTGGATTGGTGACAGCATCGGCGTAATCCTGAATTTCTTGAAACCACTGGGCAATCGGTTTCAGTTCCATTTGGCTATTAACCAGACCACTTTGCGGGAATCGTTCATTCGTCTGGTCGCTGAGGTAATTCCAGCTGATGATATTAACGCTGGGCCGATTTACGATCATCTTGAAAAGAGTCGACAGGACATTTGAAAACTGGTTGCGGTTGGCTCCCGATCGAATGGTCTGAAAAAACCTGGTCGTCGAGTCCAAAGCAGACGCCTCGCCCGTGGGAGCTGAAAACAACGTTGCCAACGGTAATCCAAATTGGGCCCAACGATCGATCAGATCGACCCACTGCAAAGGGTCTCGCATCAGCGTACCGTGAGGCCAATAATTCAGATTGAATTCCAACCCGAGTGCAGATAGCCTGGCTCCGTAGCGAAGGAGTGAATCGGCGATCTCCATGGCTTGCACACCGCCGGTCGCCATCGCCAACCGCTCACCCCAAGGCTGGTCAAAGCTGACCATCAGAGACGTATTGATCAACGATTGATCTAATGCCTCAATCATCTCCAAAGTCAATTGCAGCTGTTGTGGATAATTAAAGTGCTGGTGGCCAACACCATTGAGTCCGGATGCAACGTGGACAATCTTGAGCTTGCCAGAATATCGCTGTCCAAGTTGTCGACAAAGGGAAACGGCAGCTTTGAGTTGCGAATCGAACGTTGTCGGTTGCCCCAACCAACCAGGCGGTTGCGACAAACTAAAATCGAGAATCGGGCCGAGGATACGGCTGGTGTTTTGCGCCGCAATCCATTCAATCGTCGAGTCGAGTACGGCCAAATCGTGAGTTAACGGTTCGTTCGAGGCACTTTCAAAATCGGAATGGATGGTGGCTTGAACGGGATGGCATAGATTTTTTGCCGCAAATCCGTCCAATGGCTCAATTAGTTCGGGACGCACGATCGAGCCAACAATGATCGGGGCCGTCTGTTCCTGTTCCAAACGAATTTTCGATACCTGATCAGAGAACTCGTCAGTTATTTCGAACGCCAATTCGATTGCCGATCCCAGAATCTCGATACATAGTTCCACTCTTTTTTGAATGTGCTCACCCTCAAGCAAAAACACGGATTCTGAAAATCGGTCCGTAAGTCGATGAAGCCTCGCATCAAATTCCTCGCTGATGGCAAGTCCACCCTCTCGCCAAATCGAAACTTGATTGCGCAATCGGCTTAGTGTGCCGCGCGCAAGTTCAACATCCAACAAATATAAAGATGGTTTTTCAGGCAGGGTCCCGGTTGTCAGACAGATTTCACCGAATAGGGCGCTGGTAAACGGAATCAGCAGTCTTCCGGATACATCGGTGTTTCTGGATATGATCAGCTGATTGTCTTCGACCGTTGTTTTGCACGGCCACGGAACACCTTCAAGTCCTACAATCTGGGCTGCCAGGAGCGATTCGTTTTGAAATTCCTTGCAGCTTGGAATTGTAAAACGATATTGCCCCATGCTGTAACCTCTGTGTGGGTTCCCAGGTTAAGAAAACGATGGATACCGAAGTCCTGTGTGTAGAACGATCAGGACTTGGCCACTTTTCACTGAGATATTTTTACCATAAACTCCGCATCATCCTCAGGACGCGGGAAACAAATTAGTCAATTTGTCGCAATTCACTCCACGAAAAGGCGTAGTTTCGCGGAGCGCACGCCGACTTGACTTGTCCCAAGTCGATCACAAGGTTTTTTTGGAAATCGTTTAATCTTAGAAAACATCATTTTTTTTTCTATGAGTGAAATACACATGACCATGACACTCGTCCGACAAGGCAAAGTACGTGATGTATATGACGTCGGTGATTATTTCTTGATGGTGGCCACCGATCGCATTAGTGCATTTGATTGGATCTTACCCACCGAAATACCTGACAAAGGTCGCGTATTGAATCAGATCAGCCAATTTTGGTTTGATTTTCTCGACGTCGATCATCACGTTGTTTCCGCCGACGTCCGCCAGTTCGAATTGCCCGATGATCTTTCGCCTGATTGGTTGGATGGTCGAAGCATGATTGTCAAGAAATGCGAAGTCGTTCCCATTGAGTGTGTCGTACGCGGATATCTCGTCGGCTCCGGCTGGAAAGACTATCAGCAATCCGGATCGGTTTGCGGTATCGAGCTGCCCGGCGGCCTACTGAATTGCGCAAAGTTCGCAGAACCGATTTTTACACCGGCCACAAAGGCCGATAGCGGGCACGACGAAAATATCTCGTTCGATGATATGATTGATGTCGTCGGACGCGAAATTGCGGACGAGCTACGTGAAAAAAGTATCGCTATCTATGAGACAGGCGCCAAATATGCCGAAACCAAGGGACTGATTCTTGCCGACACAAAATTTGAGTGGGGTTGGCACAACAATCAACTGATCTTGATCGACGAGGTGTTGACGCCCGATAGCTCTCGTTACTGGCCGGCCGATCAATATCAGCCCGGCAAGAACCAAACTTCGTTTGATAAACAATTCGTTCGCGAATATCTCGAGTCAACTAGTTGGGACAAAAACAGTCAACCGCCCAATTTGCCGGAAGATATTGTGTCTAAAACAAGATCAAAATATATCGAAGCGTACGAACGGCTCACCGCAACCGAATTTCTCTGGAAGTAGGTCCCGACGGCCCGGCGGGACTTGCAGTACATTGGGTGCGACTTTGTTTTTGGCTCGACATGTGTTTCATCGTCGCAATGATCGTTCTGTTCGACCGTAATTCAAAGCAGATACCGCCGGGACGTCGGTACCAACAAACACAACACGAAAACCGTATTGTTTATCTAACGCGTACGTCCCGTCGGTCCGCCCGGACATATCTGCTTTTTTTGATGTGAACAAGCCTTTCCTGTTCTAAGTACCGCCGGGCCGTTCGGGCCGTGGTACGTAACACGTAGGTCCCGTCGGCTCGCCGGGACCGGCAGTTGTTAGCGTGAGTTATTCCGCACCGGCTTGAATCACCTTGCATCGTCCAGTCATCCGTGTTTAAAACTTCCGCGTCTTCAGTTCAAAGTACCGCCGGGCCGTCGGTACCTACCATGATCCCCATTGCCATTCCAGGTAACTACGCACAAGCTTTGCCTTGACCGGATTTTGGCGGATGTATTCAATAATGCGATCGTCTTCATCGTCAGATCGCGACCAGTGATCGAACCATTCACGCTGCCAAAAGCGCTTGCCGTCCAGATGAACCAAACTGCCCGACTGTCGGCCAGTCCAGGTCTTGAAATCTTCCAGAGCAAATTTCAAACGGCCGCGAATCAATTCGAAAAACATGTGTATGTGATTTGGCATAATCACGTACTGAAACATTTGCCAAATTTCTTTGTGGGTACGTGTTTCAATTGCATCGACTAAGATTTGTGCAATTTTCTCGTTGCGTAATAAGGGCTTATACTCGCAGCTATCCAACCAACTCTCCATCTCGGCAAAGATCTTGCGTTGAATCTTGAGTCGTTCGTCCAATTGTTGTTTGGCGAATTTGGAAAGCTCGGCGGCGATGTTGTGGATCTGATCACGACCCCTTTTGGGTATGGCTCCAGAAAGATGAATTGTTACAAAATAGCGGCCGTCTTCGACTTCCCAATGTGGCAATCTACCCATCCAGAATTCGATTGTCTTTGGATTTCGAATCATCTGAGTTTTGGAAGATATATGTGTCGTTTCGCGACAGCGATGAGTTTTACCTGAGATTGTCGTCGCGGTTGAAATCATGTCAATCATCCAGTCAACCGTATTTGAGGTTTCCAGCGTCCTCCAACCTCAAAGTACCGCCGGGCCGTCGGTACGTACCAGTAGGTCCCGTCGGCTCGCCGGGACCGGCAGTTGTTGGCGTGACGGATTTGGCGCAGCGGCTTGATCACCGTCCATCGTGCAGCCGACCGTATCTGAGGTTTCCAGCGACCTCCAACCTCAAAGTACCGCCGGGCCGTCGGTACGTACGGAAAATTGTATTAGAATGCTGTTTTGCAGATCTCGTCCTAAGACAGCGCAAGGTACAAGCATGTTCAGACTGGTGATTTTGTTACTGCTCGCTTCGATAAGTTTCTACGATCACACGGTTCAAGCACAAAAACCGAACCGTACCAATTTGGTACTAATCATGGCTGACGATGTCGGTATCGAGTGTTTCGGGTGTTACGGCAGCGACGAATACTCGACGCCCAAGCTCGATCGCATTGCGGAACAGGGCATCCGGTTCACGAATTGCCATTCCAGTCCGCTGTGTACGCCCAGCCGAGTAAAAATCATGACGGGACAGTCTAATATTCGAAACTACTACGATTTCAGCATACTCAGGCGACAAGAAAAGACCTTTGGACACATGCTGCAGCGCGCCGGTTACCGGACGGCGGTTGCCGGTAAATGGCAGTTGTTGGGGGCGGAGCATTACGGCGAGCAAGCGGGAACCGGCACGCGGCCGGAACAAGCCGGCTTTGATGAACACTGTTTGTGGCAAGTTACAAAATTAGGACCGCGCTACTGGAAACCTCAACTGGAGATCAATGGCAAGCTGACAAAATTCGGAAAGGATAAATACGGTCCTGACGAGTGCACGAATTTTGTTTGCGATTTTATCCAGCGGAATCGTGAGCAACCTTTTTTTGTGTACTATCCGATGATACTGCCCCACAATCCTTTCCGGCCTACGCCCCTAAGTACCAATCGACAAAACAAAGACAAAAAACAAAACTTTGTTGACATGGTATCCTACATGGACGATATCGTCGGGCGAATTGTCGAATCGCTAAAGACCGCAGGCGTCGCCGAGCGCACGGCTCTAATGTTCGTTTCGGATAACGGTACAAATCAAAGCATACGCTCAAAGTGGCGTGGAAAAATGGTCCGGGGTGGCAAAAGCAAAACCATCGATGCCGGTACCCACGTGCCCATGATCGTATACGCGCCGGGTCAATTTCCGGGCGGTCGAGTTTGCAACGACTTGGTCGATCTTAGCGATTTCATGCCGACGATCGCGGAACTTACCGCAGCGGAATTACCGGACACCACTATTGACGGTATTAGTTTTGCGCCTCAACTGCGTGGAATATCAAACCCAAGCGCGCGGGATGTGATTTATTGTTATTACAACCCGCGCCCCGGCAAAAAGAAATTCCCTCGGCCGGTCGTTTATGCGCGCGATAAGCAATGGAAACTTTACGCCGACGGGCGCTTGTTCGATGTAATCGAGGATCGCGTGGAAATGAAGCCAATTATGCAGGATTCCGAAACCGACGCCGCTCGGCAGGCGCGAAAAAAACTGCAAAACGTAATTGAATCCATGCCGAAAAAATCACTCGCCATCAAGCCGACAAATGACAATAAATAGCGCATGTTGACCGACCCGTTACTAATTCTCGGAGTCTTATGCGTCAATCTGGCGGTTACCGAGTGGCTATGTCGGCACACCTTCTGTCGGCATTTTGGCACCGCGCTGATGGTGATACTGGTCACGGCGATCGTTGCCAATGCTGGATTAATTCCAACCAGTACGAAAGACGCCCCGGTTTACGACTGGCTGTTGGGAGATGTTGTCCAACTGGCCGTGTTCTGGATTCTTCTTCAGGTCAACTTACGCGAACTGCTGAAAGCCGGCGCGCCTATGATCAGCATGTTTCTTGTCGGCTCATCTGGAACCGTTATCGGAGTGATTATCGGCATGCTGGCGGTAAGCGGTTCCACTTCATTTGATGGACATCATATTGGTCTGGCCGCAATGTTTGCTGGCACCTATACCGGCGGCAGCATCAACTTTAACGCGATGGCCGTCGAGTATGAAGTTAGCAAAACCGGCGGACTGTTCGCCGGGGCGGTCGTCGTAGACAACATCATGACCACGGTTTGGATGATTGTGACCATTGCTGTTCCGCGCGGGATTGGGTATGCCGTCAAGTAAAAAAAGGGAGGCGAATGCCTCCCCAGCAATTTGGACGATATTGATGGGAGACTAAAAATCCATGCCGTATTTGGCACTCATCGATTGCCGGACTTGTCCACGAGTGGTCTCGATATCGGTGAATACTTCCGCAACCGATTCAATGGCCGCCGATTGGATATTGCTGCGTGTTGCATTGCGCAAACGCGAGCCGTCACCACCGCGGCGATAGCCCCAACCTCCTCGGCGACCAATTCGATTGTAACCGTATCGGCCACTGCCGCCGCCCCATCGACTACCACCACCTCCACCACTACGTGCACCTGATGCAATCAGCGTGTTAATCGACTGTTTGGTGGTCTCGCGTGATTCGATCAATCCCAGTGCCTGGTTGCGGATCGTACCGGAGACAAAATTACCATAATCCAGCATCTGTTCATCCACGTTGGCCAGCGGTAAACCGTCGATCTTGTCGGCAGATTTTCTCATCCAGGTGGCGTTTCGGGTGTACGGCTGTCCCGGCGTTAGTTTACGTCTCAAATCGTCGAACATGCGGTTGACCGAATCAAAATAGCGTTTGGTAGCCGCCGCCGGGCCCGAACCCGCTTCCGTGTCGACAGGAGTAGTCGCTTCGTGTTCTGGCGAGGGCATCAGACTCATGATCAATCGAAAACTTGCCTTTGACAACGGACCTTGCATGCTCAATTGTTTTCCATCAATCACCGGCTTCCATTCATCAAATTCATCGATGTGAGCTCCTGTGATCTCCATCACATCTTGAACAAGCTGTTCGGTGATCGGCTTTAACGAAGAAATATCCTCGTTGAAGTCAATTTTGACACTGCCGTATATTTGGTCCCGCACCGTCGCGCCAAATGAGAGCCCGCGGACCGATGCCAACAACTTAGCCACTTCCGTGTCAACTAACGAGTGTTTCCGGAGCAGTTCCGAACCCCTGATACGTTCCATGACGCGCGTGCGACTAACCACGTGATCCAAGTTAAACGCCATGATCAACTCGGTTCCCAGTTGTTCGGCATAGCCGAGGCCTTCCTCAAGATAACCAGGGACACGAGTCGCTTCACCACGCTTCACTGTCGTAAACCAGCGGGTGAAATTCTGGCGATCGGCTGGGTGCATCGCTCCAATGGTGTAATCGTCAAGTTGTACAACGAACCGGTCGCTGGGTGTTTCGATGACCTGGGTGCCTGCAATTTCATCAACCGTGCCATTGGTCACCTGACGTATGATGTCGATCGGGGGTACCTGTGGCATCGTCATCAATGCATTGGTCCAAATGGCGTCGAATGTCTGATAATCCATCTGAGCAGATAAAAGAACAAGGTCAGTACCGTCCGGAATGAAGCTCATGCCCGATTCCAATTTTCCGGCAGCCGTCTTAAACCAACTCTCTTTTGTGGCGATTTCACTACTTCTAATTCGATCAACATTAACCAACATCAGTGCATTCATTGAACCCGGCATTTTTTTTGCGAGATCTTCAATGGTTGGCTTCTGTGCCCAGCTCGGTGTGTGCAAAGCGGTCATGATTGCTGAGACCGCGAAAACGATAGTCAAAACGGATTCAAAACGCCTCATTAGATATCTCCGGGCATCAAGTTTTTTGAGATTTCGGCTAAGTTCGAACTATAGTCTACAACTTGCGATAACACAAGTTTCCGGCGCGTTTACACGGCGAATCACGCATAGATTGCGTCGCCCATGCTCCGGGTTGATGGCAAACTATTTTCAACAACCGTCAAAGTTTGAAAACGTGGAGCGTGATCAACGCGAGAAAGCGTCCGGGTAGCGTTCGGACATTTCTCGACGGACCACTCTCTCACGAGACACCGCATCGTTAAAAGCCTGTGAACCGAAATCGGTGGTTTCCGCACGCGCCTTCGTATGAATCGCTCGCTTTTCCGCCTCCGTTTGATCGCGGCGAATCACCTCTTCTTGAGAATAGTTGTATCTCCACGGCGTGGCCCAACCGTATCCCCACCCGCTGTAACCCCATCCATATCGGCGGGTCCGTCGATTCGGTGCGCCGACCCCATATGCCATCAGGTCCGCGTTTTTTATATCGGTATGCTCGTGGACATTGGTTATCTTCATCGAGATGTCTTGGAACGTTTGCGAAACCGATGCCCCGAAATCGAGCGCGTCCGAATCAACATTTCTCATAGGGAGGTTGTCGATTTTGTCCGCAACCGACTTCATCCATCGCTGGTATTTCCACATCGACTGTCCTCCGACACCAATTTCATCTCGCAACTCATTCAGTAGTAATGCGATCGAGTCCATGTATCGCTTGGTTGCCATTCCGGCATCGTCAGAACTCGAGGTTGAGGGGGAATCGCCAGTAGCCAGGTGTGTTTCCGGCGAGTCGAATATGCTGATCAATCGCCGCAAACTCTTTTTTGATAAGTCACCGACCATCGTGACTTGATGCTCGCTGACATTTGAATTCCACTGTTCCAGTTCCGGCATCGCCGAACCATTGTTATCCAGCATTTCGATCACCAGTTGCTTGGCGATGGGGCGGATGATTGAGGCATTTCCGTCGAAATCGATTTCAGCCTTCGCCTCGATCTTAGAGCTGAACCGCGCGGTAATGGTTGCACCTCTTACCGAAGCCAACAGTTCCGCAAATGCGTTAGCGTCAATGCCCTCTTTCTGCAGAATTGCCGCATCCCTTGCCCGTTTCAATACCGCCCCCGGACTCACCGCATCATCCAAATCGATCGCCAATACGAATGGTGTGCCTGCCGCGGCATCTGCAGCAGCTTCCTTGAGGTAGTCGGTCATCGATGACGCCTGACCCGATTCAATCGCGGACAGCCAAACCGACAGGCGTTGTCGTTTGGCAGGGGAAAAGGTTCCGAGGGTATTCTTGTTTAATTCAAACACGTACACGTCGCTATGCGTCGAAACAACTTCCTTTCCGGCAACTTTGTCCGTGTGGCCCCACAGTCGTTCGGCAATCTGCGAAAGCGGAGGCGTTACATCCATGGTCAGGAATCCACTGGTCCACATCGGCTCGAACATTTGAAAATCCAGTTGCGTCGCGAAGAAAACACCGTTTGTTCCGGCGGGCAAGAAGCCCATTCCGGATTCGAGATTCGCGGATTGCAGTTCAAACCATTTCTCTTTTTGAGCAATGTCACTCTTCTTGATCGCATCTACGTTGACGATCATCACGGCGTTCGCACCCGGCGGCATCTTATCCGCAAGTTGTTTCATTGAATTGGCCTGGCCAACAATCGTGGTCGGGCACAAAAGGGTTACACCTAAAAAAGCACACAAACTTCTCAACATCGGATTTCTCCCCGTAGTACGAATATCTATTTGAATTGAGATAAGACGAACGAGTCACCGATTCGGTGACGATCGCCCGATTAATCGCGTTCCGTCGTGATTTGGATAATAACAAATCTCAAACCGACATTCAACAAACTCGATAATGATCGAGAGCAGTCAACATTGCCTCCCAGTCGTTTACCGTTGGCGCATAAACATCTATCTTCTCGCGCTGTGCGCGGGTCTCCCGACCCCGCACCCATTGCGACCGAAGGTCTCCTCGACCGCCGTTCTCTCCCTTGATTCAAACGCATTACCACTCTATCCAACTCAGCTCAGCATCGTTTTCCGATTTGACATCAGACAACCAATAACTTGCGGACGAGAATCGCCAATTCTCTGGACGGTGCACCAATCAGTTCCGACAGGGGTTTTCGTGAATGTAATCGAACTTGCTTTGCCAGAACGGTTCCGTTTCGATTTGTTCGGGATGTCGCGACGGCTGCCAGAATCGGCGGTGGCGATCCTCGCCAGCCGTGTTTCGAAACGCTTCGGAAAAACACGCGGGCATATGCTGCTCACAAAAATCGCAAAGTTGCCGCCCCGTGAATTTCCGAAAATCGGTGACGACCCTTTCGAGCTGCCGAGCATCAAACGACTCGTGAAAAAGGATTGCGTGAAAATGGGTTGGCATGATCACGTAAGCGTTAATGCGAAGCCCCTTATTGCCGTGGCAGAAATTCAGGCTTTCCGTCACGATTCTGCAAGCCTGTTCCGATACGAATACCGGTAGCCAGTCGGTGACACTGAACGTAACAAAGTAGGCCGCGCCATCGGCATAGAATCGATATCGTTCCATATGACTGCCCCTCAAGCATGGAGACTCTTCGGTCAGTGTGGTGCGGGGTCGGGAGACCCGCGCACAGCAAGCACAGCGTGGTTCCCCATTCTAAATCGACTCGGTTTCTACTCGTAGTAGCCAAGCGGAGACCTTCGGTCAAAAACGTGCGGGGTCGTGAGACCCGCGCACAGCGTGGGGACACTGAACGTAACGAAGTACGGCATAGAATCGATATCGTTCCATAGGACTGCCCCTCTAGCATGCTCGCCGCTGATTCTCGACCTGGCCGCTGACGGATCGCAGGTCTGCGAAACACCATGGTGTCGTTAGTTTAATGCTGGAGACCTTCGGTCAGCAATGTGCGGGGTCGGGAGACCCGCGCACAGCGAGTGGTGCGGGGTCGGGAGACGTCGGGAGACCCGCGCACAGCGGTGTGGCGCAAGACTTCGAGATCTTGCCCTAGCTATAGCCACTCAAACTGAGCGGTTTTCTTTGTAGCTACCGTCGCCAGACGGTGGAATACTATCGCAAACTTGCCTTTTGACTGAAACCACGTTCTGGCGAACGTGATTACCTTTGCCGTTTTGTGCCAATCATCCGACCAAAATCGTATCGATGAAGTAACTTGCCCAGTTCGAGTAGCTACGCCTTCTAATTCGACTGTTTAATCAGGAACCTTTTCGTTGCTGCCGAAGCGTTTGTTGATGTCGGCATAGACTTCTTCGAGCACCTCCCGGTGCACAACGCGACCGTCTTTCATC
>CAJHZH010000645.1_pt1 | contig 13566 bp, 7 predicted proteins | sample 9198951 | NCBI WGS metagenome assembly CAJHZH01 (sample SAMEA7708381, study PRJEB35096) | sediment metagenome | biome: marine neritic benthic zone biome [ENVO:01000025]; feature: sediment [ENVO:00002007]; material: shallow marine sediment [ENVO:03000034] sea grass bed [ENVO_01000059] ...
ATTCGACGATTCCGATCAAGAGGTCGCGGGAACCAAACTTGATGCGGACGGAAAACAGGTTGGCGCAGTCACGTCGGTTGCCAGTTTGGAAGGCACCTGCCAGTCGATCGCAGTCGGATTCGTTAGTAGAAATCATGCCCAGCTGGGAACTTCGCTCGAATCCGAATTTGGGACTGCAACGGTTGTCGAGTAGCCCCGTATATCGGGTTGAAAGTTGGAAACCGCCTATTTGCTTGACTTGGGACGAAATGCCACCAAACGCTCCGGATCAGTTGTCAAATACGGCCCGCCGATCAAATCGATGCAGTAGGGAATCGCGGGCATCACTGCGTCCAGGCACTCGGCAATCGATTTCGGTTTGCCGGGCAAATTTACGATCAATGAACCGCCGCGGATTCCAGCGGTTTGGCGCGAAAGAATTGCCGTTGGAACGTATTGCAATGAGACTTGGCGCATCAATTCGCCAAAACCATGCATCATTTTCTCGCAAACCGCTTCGGTCGCCTCGGGTGTGACGTCGCGGAGGGCTGGACCAGTGCCTCCTGTGGTAACCACTAGCGCGCAGCCATCGACATCGCAAAGCTCGATCAAAGCATTTTCAATTTGAGCTTGTTCGTCCGAAACCAATCTCGATATCGCTTCCCAGGGGCTGGTCAGTACCGTCTGCATGTATTCAACAATCGACGGACCGCTGAGGTCTTTGTACTCGCCCCGACTTGCCCGGTCGGACGCGGTGAGAATACCAATCCGCGCGGTTATTGGTTCACTCATTGCAACTGGACGCAGTGCTCGGCTGCGAAATTTTTTCAACGCGTCTTTGGTGGCGGCCGCCCTCGAACTCGGTTTTCATCCAAATGTCAACCAATGCAGGCAGGAATTCTGAATCAGTCTCTGCCTCGATTTTGTCGGCGGACAAACACAAGACATTGGCATCGTTATGACGCCGACTCATTTCCGCAGCATAATGATCCGTACAAAGTGCGGCGCGAATCTCTGGGGTTTTATTTGCCGTCATCGACATCCCGATCCCGGAACCGCAAATTAATACGCCTCGATCAGCTCGGCCGGTCGAAACGCGGCGTGCAACTGCATGTGCAATATCGGGATAGTCACAGCTGTCGGTCGTGTGAGTTCCCAAGTCATCAGCTGTATGGCCCAGGGTTTCCAGGATATTCACAATCCGTGATTTGACGTCGACTCCCCTATGATCGCTGCCGATCGCAACTTTCATGTCAATCCTTTTCGTTTTGCATCGCCTCGCGAATTATGGTTGCGACCCAATGATCGGCGTAATTCGTCATTTGGTCCGCGCATAAACGATATACGTCCTCAGATTGTCCAATTGGATCGCAGACATCACGCCCGTCAGTGGCAAACATAAATGTCCGCGTCGTTAATTCCGGCCATTGAGACACCAAAGCTTGTCGATGACCCGCCGTCATTGTCAAAATAACGTCCGCATGTTTGACTAAGTGATCTGTAACGGGTTGGCTGCAATGCCTGGTCAAATCCAATCCCCTTTTTTGCATGACTGCAATCGATTGATCACTCGGCTTGGCGCCGGGCATTGCCGCAATCCCTGCTGAACGCACGCTAATACCGTGCGTTTCCAGTTCATTTTCGGCACAACCAAGTTTTTTTGCCAGCCCGTTGCGGAGGATCATTTCACCCATCGGGCTGCGGCAGGTGTTACCGGTACAAACCACAAGTGCCAAATAAAACGTCAATTGTTCCAACGTTTTTCGTGAGACAACTCCTTCACGGAGCATATCGAACCGGTTGCCCTCAACGCTGATCACCGATGAGGCCTGGCCGAATCGACACGGTCCGTCATTTAACACAAGGTCGATGGAATCGCCCAGTTGTTCGACGACCTGTTCAGCATTGACGGCTGGGGGCTGGCCACTGACGTTTGCGCTGGTCAACACCAACGGACCGGCCGATAGCCTCAATGTTTGTAAGGCAATTTCGTGACCTGGTACCCGCAATCCGACCGCGCCATTGGGCATCACATGATTTTGTACCTCTTCGGGCAGCCGGCTAAGAACACTGTCCGGGTGCGAATCGCGAATAACCATCGTCAGAGGTCCCGGCCAGCATCGGCGGGCCAAACGAATGGCCAGTGGAGACATATTGGGGACGTAGTCCAACGCGTCGTCAGCGCTCTTGATGGCCAACGTTAACGGCTTATTATCGCGATGCTTGGCTGCTAATAGACGCTCCACGGCGTCCGGGTTAAGTGCGCTGGCAGCCAGCCCGTAGACCGTCTCCGTTGGTACCGCTACCAGTTTGCCAGCGGCCAATGCCTCGACGGCGCGGTGAACGGCGTCACGCGGATCGTCCGCCAGTTTCAAGTCGATTACGGCTGGGCCCATACGTCGGAAGAGTGAGTGTCATGACACATTCTGACAATACGTTACTATATCGGTATTCAATCGCTACGGTCAACCATTATCGTTCCAGGTCACCGGGGTGTTGAAGATTGGGAACGACGGTCCCAGTCGTTTTTTCGCGAGTCAGATACCTCGCACAAAAATTCAATTCACTCCACGAACGACCCGATCGCCAGCGTCTGGAAACTTATCCTTGTGAACCAACTTGACAGCGAACCGACCAGGAGGGTTATATGACCGACGGGCGAGATCATTGGATCGGATTTGATCTTGGTGGAACTAAGATGTTGGCGGTAGTGTTTGACAGCAATTTTGAGGCCGTCGGTCGGTGTCGCAAAAAGACCAAAGGTCAAGAAGGTCAAAAAGTCGGCTTACAAAGAATCGGGCAGACGATTCGTGGTGCACTGGATGACGCGGGGATCTCGGTGGATCGACTCGCGGGAATTGGAATCGGATGTCCCGGCCCCCTTGATCTGAAAACTGGGGTAATCCATGAAGCGCCGAACCTCGGGTGGCGCGAGGTGCCGGTTAAAAAATTCCTTGAGCAAGAGTTCGGCTGCGAGACGGTGGTTTCAAATGATGTCGATTCAGGGGTGTTTGGAGAATACTCGTTTGGCGCAGCAAGAGGGGCGAACTGCGTTGTCGGAATTTTTCCGGGAACCGGCATCGGTGGTGGCTGCGTTTACCAGGGACAGTTGATTCAAGGTGCCAATTGCACTTGCATGGAAATTGGACACATCCCGATCATGTCGGATGGACTGCACGACGGCGCCGGAAACGTGGGAACTCTCGAGTCGGTGGCAAGTCGACTTGCTATTTCCGGTGCGGCAGCCCAAGCGGCATATCGCGGTCAAGCACCGGCGTTGATGGCAGCCACTGGAACCGATATTGCAGAAATAAGAAGTGCAGCAATCGCCAGATCCATAGAAAATGGCGACGAAACCGTACAGGAGATTGTGGAGCACGCAGCCCAACACATCAGCACGGCGGTTGTGACCGTCGTTTTGTTGCTTGCACCCGATGTGATCGTGCTTGGAGGGGGTTTGGTCGAAGCGATGCCGAAGCTATTTGTGGATAAGATTAACAAATTGGCCAAGCGTCGCATTTTGCCTGCCTATCGCGATGTGTTCAAAATCGTGCCGGCCCAACTCGGAGACGATGCGGCTGTGATGGGAGCTGCCGCGTGGGCCCGCACGACGTTATCAAAGAGTCAATAGCCGAAATTCATTGCAAATTTCCGTAGTTTCCAGACGCGATGATTTTTTTGATTTGAAATGTCGTGATCGATCGTGAACAATAACCTCTCGCTGATACCTTGGTACGAAAACAATTGCATAGGTCGGATTGCTGATCCGACGACGCAAATAGGCGGAATGAAAATCGTCCTACAAGATTATGGGATCTGACGTATCTGAAATTCGAAACCCAAGCGCGGACGCACCAGCTGGGTTGCAGTTGGTCGCAGTGGTCGACATTGGCGCGACGTCCGTTCGTATGATGATTGCGGAAGTTTACGAGGATGGATCCACTCGCACACTGGAATCGTTGGCCCAAGCGGTCAATCTGGGAAAAGACTCATTCATCAAAGGTGAGATTAGTCGCGATACGATTGAAGATTGTGTTCGTGTGCTCAAGATTTATCGCGCCAAGTTGCGCGAGTATGGAATCGACAATCCCGATCAAGTTCGCGTTGTGGCGACCAGTGCGGTGCGCGAAGCCGACAACCGATTGGCGTTTCAAGACCGTGTTTACATCGCAACCGGATTCGTGATTGATCCCTTTGACGAAGCCGAATTGCACCGGGTAACTTTCTTGGGAATACAAGCGCATCTGGACGGCAACCCGGAATTCAAACAGGGACAAACAGTCGTATGCGAGGTGGGCGGCGGCAGTACCGAACTACTGGTGCTCAACAACGGGCACGTCAGTTTCGCAAAAACCTATCGACTGGGAGCGCTTCGTCTGACCAAGACACTTGAGGCATTTCAGACACCGTTGCGCGAGTCACGTAGCTTGATGGAATCGCAAATTGACCAGACGATTCATCAATTTCATTCGGCGATCGACAGCACGCAGCCCACCCGCTTGCTGGTGATGGGTGGCGATATGCGCTTGGCGGCAACGCAGATCGCGGGGCAGGAGCCAAATGGCGAGATTATTGAATTGCCACTGAGTAAACTCGAAGAGTTTACAGAGACGGTTTTTTCACACAGTCCCGATACGCTGGTCACCAAATATCACCTGAGCATCCGCGAGGCCGAGTCGCTGGGTCCTGCGTTACTTGCGAATTTGTTAATTGCTAGATCGTTTGAGGTCGAGGCTGCGTATGTCACCACGGCCAACCTTCGCGATGGTTTGATCAAAGAGATGACGACGGGGCGGAAGTGGTTTGGCGAAGCCGAGGCTCAAATCCTAAATTCTGCAATTACATTAGGCCGCAAGTTTGCATTCGATGAACGTCATGCCCGACATGTTGCCAAATTAGCGCTCGATTTTTTTGGACAAACAATAGAAATCCATCAACTCGGGGCACGCTGGGAGGCAATTCTGGAAATGGCGGCTTTGTTGCACGAAGTCGGGCTGTCGATCAACGAACGCAGTTACCACAAACACTCGATGTATATTATTCGCAACACAGTTTTCTTTGGGGTCAGTCAAAAAGATCTGACCCTGGTCGCCTTGGTCGCAAGATACCATCGTCGGGCGGCGCCCCAACCGGGCCACGACGTTTATTCTAGTTTGCGTCGTGACGATCGAGTCGCTGTGTCTAAGCTCGCCGCGATCCTGCGCGTCGCCAAATCGCTGGATGCGTCGAGAAATCAGCGGATCAATCAAATTACCTGCCGTGTCGAAGGTAAAAAGACATTGGCCATTTATATCGATAACGTCACGGATATGTCGCTCGAGCGGCTTGAGTTGCGACGAGAGCAATACTTGTTTGAAAACGTGTTTGGACTGCGAATTGAATTGCGACAAACCCCACAAGTAACCTAATGAATGCCATCGTGGAAGTTGACAACAAATATATCAACCGCGAACTCAGCTGGTTGGAGTTTAACCAGCGCGTTCTGGATCGGGCGCGATGCAGCGAAACACCGCTGCTCGAGCGACTGAAGTTTCTTGCGATTACGGGCTCAAACCTCGACGAGTTTTTCATGGTCCGCGTCGGGGGATTGAAAATTCAATCAAAATTAAATCCCGACAAAACGGATATCGTAGGATTATCACCGGACGAACAACTGAGTCGGATTCGCCAACGGGTGAGTGACTTTTGTACTGACCAATACGCCTGTATGAACACCGAACTCCTGCCGGCGTTGGCGGAGCACGGCATTAAGCGCCTTGGTCGTAATGAGATTTCGCCGCCACAACTTGAACATCTGCGTCGAATTTTTGAGGAAGAGATTCTCTCGGTGATTAGCCCGATCGCAGTGAGGTGTGCCGAAGATTTTCCGATCATGGTTGGCGCACCATTGGCGGTGTGTATCCGCTTGACCGGTCGTTCACTGGTCACTGGTCTTCAAGCGGAGTCTGACCAATCGACCTCAAGATTTGTCGTGTTACCTCTTGCAAAAAATCTGCCGCGGATCTTGAATGTGCCGTCGGACCACGGTTTTCAATTCGTGCTGCTGGAAGATGTTGTCTCGATGCTGATCGGTTCAGTGCTTTCCGATCAAACGGTTGAGGAATGCGTTGCTTTCCGAGCCTTGCGTAATGCGGACGTCACCGTCGACGAAGAGGGGGCGGACGATCTGTTGGCGGATATGCAAGCGATGATTGATGAGCGCGCGATCAGTGATTGTGTTCGTTTGGAAATTGCGGCAGACGTGTCCAATGAAACTCGCAGCTTTTTGCAGTCGTGTCTGGACACGCACGATGATGATGTTTATCTAATGCAAGGCCCTCTGGATGTGTCCGCGTTTATGTCGCTTGCGGCGATCCAGGGATTCAGCAATCTGAAGTTTGAGCCTTGGCCTCCTCAACCGTCGCCCTGGTATAGTCCGGGTGACGATATCTTCGAAGTAATCGCAAATCGAGACCGGCTGCTAATTCACCCCTATCAAGCCTATGATCCGGTTGTCGATTTTGTTCGCGCGGCGGCCCGAGATCCCAAGGTCATTGCCATCAAACAAACACTTTATCGAACAAGCCGAGATAGCCAGATTGTGGAAGCGCTGCGCGAAGCGGCAGAATCCGGAAAGCACGTTACGGTAATCGTTGAACTCAAGGCACGGTTCGACGAGAAACGAAATATCGGCTGGGCCAGGCAGTTGGAAAAAGCCGGTGTGGATGTGATCTACGGCGTTCGTGGTTTGAAAACGCACGCGAAACTCTTGCTTGTCATCCGCAGGGAATCGACCGGAATTCGCAGATACATGCACATCGGAACCGGGAACTACAACGAATCAACGGCAAGGCTGTACAGCGACGTCAGTTTCCTTACCTGCGATCCGCAAATTGGCACAGACGCTGTCAATCTCTACAACGCCATCACCGGACTGTCGATTCCACAAACCATGCAAAAACTGGTTGCCGCGCCGATCGATTTGCGAAACCGACTGCTGGAACTGATCGAGGTCGAAACGCTGAACGCCAAAAACCGAAGGCCGGCATTGATCCAGGCGAAGACTAACTCGCTTGTGGACAAGAAAATCATTGATGCGCTTTATGAGGCGTCGCAGGCAGGCGTCAAGATCGATTTAAATGTTCGTGGCATTTGTTGTCTGCTGCCTGGTGTAGAGGGCGTGAGTGATAACATTCGCGTCACTAGCATCATCGACCGGTTCCTCGAACATGCGCGAATCTTTTATTTCCTGCATGGCGGCGACCATCGGGTGTTTGTGTCAAGCGCCGACTGGATGGGTCGCAACCTCGATCGCCGGATCGAATTGATGGCCCCGATCGAAGACTCAAGCTGCAAAAAAGGCCTGATTGAAACACTCGGCTCGTATTTTAGCGACAACGTCAGCGCGCAACGGTTGTTGGATGACGGCTCGTATGTGCCTGTGGACGCAGAAAATCAGCTGCCTCACCGAAGTCAACAGCATTTGTATACCGTGGCTTGCGAGATGCACCAGGCTCAAAAACACAGCTCGCGCACCGTGTTTCAACCACACCGGGCCAATACCGAGAGTGCGTAGACTGCTGCAGGCGATTCGAAATGAATCACGATAGCTATTCGAGGGCCACAACCGAATAGTGGTTGACTTTTGTGAATAACAATCCGGTTTCGATAACGACATGTCCGGTTATGCTTTGCCAGAACTCGGCGTAGCTAAGCAATTGTGGCCGATAAAATGCGGTGGCGGACTCAATGTCAGCCGCCTGAATATCGTCTGTCTTGTAATCGACGATGACCCAACCGTCAGCTTCTTCAAAACAAAGATCAATTACTCCACGAGTTATGGTTGGGATTGGTGACTGACCGGACGCAGTTTCGAAGGGGATCTCAGTATAGATATTCGGCGATCGCTCGGCGCGCAACCATATCCTGCTGGCAACCACGGAATCAACCGTAGAGATCATTTCGGCGGTGCGGCCGACGCCGAGGTCGAATTGGTCTGCAAGCCGCAACGCAACAGGATCAAGTTTCCTATCAGGTTGCCGCAGCCTTATTTCCAGTAACGCGTGAATGGCTGATCCCCATTCGGTGCCGTAATCACCCGAGGTGCGCCAGGCCGGCCTGGAAGAGGCCTCTTTCATGGCTGACGATTTTGCAGCGACGACGGCGTAACTCGGTTGGCCAGTGGACTGCCAAGACTCTTGAATTCGACGTCGCGATTGGGTGAGTGTCGCCTTGGGAGGGACGAGCGTCGTTTCTTTGATGAGATTGGCCGATCTTGGAACATCTAATTCTGGCAAATTGCCTATGAAATCATGCAACGGTTTCCAATGCGATTTTTTGTCTTTGCTTCCCAATGCCTGCGAAACGACCAGTTGACACGCGGCCCGTGTAGTCGCAACGTAAAGCAACCGTATTTCTTCTGCGTCCTCGAAGGCCTTTTCTTCAGCCTTGAAGTGTTCCCAGTCTGAAGGAATTGCGATCGGGCGCCGTTTCTGGCGCGGCCATTTCCCCGTCGTTTTTTCAATCGCCAGGTATCCACGTGGAGTCTCCTTAGTTCGATCTACATGAAGATGTGGTTCATGATTCCAAACACCCGAAGTGCACGCCAGAAAAACGACTGGAGCCTCAAGTCCCTTGACTTTATGCAAATTCATAATCCGCACGCGGCTGCCGGATGTTGGCAACACGCTGCAACTGTCTGTTTCAGACTCGCAAATAATGTTCTCCAGATACGTAATCACATCGTTAGTAGAATCGAAATTCCAGCTCTCGGAGCGCACCCACTCAACCGCTTTCAAGAATCCACCGGCAACGATATCGCCTTCCATGTTCGTGCTACATCGCGCGAGGATTCCAAGGTCGCTGGCGATATTCGCAAATGCGGACGTGAACGGCATGCAGCGCAGCCAGCGGCGATAGTTTGAGAACCGATGGTTTACGTTCTCATATCGAGCGCGAATGGGTTCTGGCAATCCCTCAGGAAGTGGTGCGGCATACGAAAACCGACCGCCGAAACTTCGTAACTCATAAAGATCGGCGTCGCCAAAACCAAACAATTCACCGCGAAGCACCGACACATAGGGCACAGGATTTGTTGGGTCGTCGATGGCCCGCAGGCAGTCAAGCATGATGCCTAATTCCGCTATGTTTTGAAAGGCGTTGCTGCCGGTGACTTCGTTATTGATGCCGTAACGATCAAGTGCCTCAGAATAGGCGTGGAGGTGCGTTTTATTCCTCGACACGATCAGGAAGTCGCCTGGTTCAACCGTCTCAGTTTTTCCTTGATCTAGCTCGCGTTGCGTTCGCGACAAAGTTTTCTTAGCTGCAATCGCGTTCTTGATGTATCGGGCAATGCAATCCGACTCAAACGCCACGGCATCTGCTTGACTCAAATCTTGGGGTACCGGCAATCTATAAACGCCAGAGAGTTCACCAGTCGAAGCATCGGTTCGGCCCAACTCCAAATCGACGGCCGATGGCGAGTATTTCGGGTTGATATTTGCAAACAAGGAGTCAAACGTTTGGTTGATCCAATTTCGAATAACGTCGGACGAACGGAAATTAGTGGAAAGCGTGAGGATTCGGCCGCCCGTTCGTTCGTATATTGCTCTGACTTGTTGATACGTGACAATGTCCGCACGCCGGAAACGATAAATTGACTGCTTGGGATCGCCGACCAGGAACAAGGAACCCTTTTTTGGCACGCAGTCTTGCCAAGTCGTTTCTTCGTGATTTTCCGATGTCAGGTAGGCAAGGACTTCGGCCTGGATCGGGTCAGTGTCTTGAAACTCATCAACCAGCAGGTGGCTGAATCGACGTTGAAAATACCTGCGAAGGTTGGGTTGCGCTTTCAAAGATTCGGCAGTTCGAAGCAGCAAATCCTGAAAATCGAGCCCACCGCTGGCGCGTCGCAATCGATTGTAGATGGATCGCGATTGTTCGAGCAAGTTGACAACAAACTCATAACGGTGACCGTACCACCAATCGAGTGCCGGCAATACGACTGATTCGCGCATGCGGCGAAATCGATCTCGCTCCGCTTTGGCCAGGTTTTTGTCGTTCCAGCATTTTTGTGTTGTCTTGATGCTGCTGGAATCAAACAGTTCAAGCACGTTGAAGAATTCTGATACAATCCTCCAATCCGAATTGTCGGTTGCCCGAACGATCTGTTCATAGCGATTCATCATTTCGTCAGTGCCACGCTCACGTGGGAACGTCGGTGCGAGTAGCCGCATGTCCTCAACATATGAAAGTACATTCGCCTTGAGTGCCTCGATGTCGATGGGATCGGGCGGCCAGTGCGGCCAATCTTGGATATCGAGAAACTCGACATAACAATTGAAACAGTTTTTTAAATCGGACGTCTTCAAACCAAGCTCTTGAATCCTGTCGAGCCGATTATCTTGTTTTGAGTACAGATCATTGAGAAATATTTGCCACGATTGTTCGCGTAGCCGTGCATCTTCCGCTTCGTCAATCTCACGAAACTCGGGCTCGACATCGCACTCAATGGGCCGTTCGCGGAGCAGCATGCTGCAAAACGAATGGAAGGTTCCGACGAATGCATACTCGATGCGATCAATCGAACCTCGGAGTCTTTTTACCTCATCGGCTGGCCGGTCACTCGTGATCTCATGACGCATTTTCGTTTGGAATCGTTCACGCAGTTCTGCGGCTGCTTTGCGGGTGAATGTCACAGCGGCGAGGTTGTCGATTTCGCATTTTCCCCTAGCGATCAAATTGACCATCCGACCAACGATGCTGGTGGTTTTACCGGTTCCGGCGGCGGCTTCGACCATGATATTTGTATTAAGATCGTTCAGGATTAGCTCGCGAATTGGGTTGTCGGGTAATACCGTATTCATGGTCGATCCCTCAATTCCACGAGTTCGACGCCACGTAACCGTCTGATCGGTTCGAGTACCGGGCTTGGACAGTTTTCCAACTGCATCAATGAACCCGCGGCTGTTTGATAAGGCTCGCCGCAAATAGGCAGGTAATCGCAAAACCCGCAATCGTCCTGGTTGTTGGTTGCGATAAAAGCTCCTGCGCCAATCGCGTCACAAATGTATTTCAAGACTTCGTCACCAGATTCGAGTTCGGCGGTAGTCCATTGCAAGCGAAGTCCCTCGGTTTGTGGACTGGGGAAAAAATAGCCGAAGTAATTCACCTTGGCATCCGCACCGACCGTTTCCAAAAGTCGGTGCCGTAACATGCCCGCGTACAAAAACGGTTGAAGTTTTCGCCCCTGTCTAACTGGGTCATTTTGATCAAAACTCCAAGCCGAGCCCGTTTTGTAATCCCAGATTGCAAAATTCAATGAGTTGGGATTGCCGATTCGATCAACTCGGTCGATTCGTCCACCGATTTTCAGAACACGGCCATCAGACAACGTTATCGAAACCGGTTGTCTACAATCGATTTCAGAGTTGGGCGGGTCCTCGAGACCGATCGACGCCTCGAATATCCACGGCATCGCACCCGTTAATCGACAATGCTCCTCCTCGCGACGAAGAAAAATATCACACGTTTTTTCTAAATGTTGAATTTGCCGCTGAAATGCATCTTCGTTTGGCACTGGGAAAATTTGTCTTAGTTCGCTGACCTTGGTGTGTAGCAGGTTTCGGAGCTCGGCTTGGTCTCGTTCACGCTCCGGGATTCGATTCTGAGTTGTAACACTGCGCAGGAACTCCTCGAAGACACCGTGCAACAAACTGCCCACGGCAAGCGCATCCAACCAACGGTCGGTTTCGACAACATGTTCGTCTGGCGGCGCAACACCCAAACCATATCGGAACAAGAATTTTCGCGGACAAACGCCAAAAGTCTCCAACCGGCTTGGGGACATGCGCGGGGAATCGGGATGGGTCGGGTTGAGTTGTTGGCCAGCGGCCGGGACGAACCCGTCGTACTGCGTGAATTCGGTATTCGATCGATTTTCACTGGCAATACGACTTTGTGCAAAATGTTGAAAACTTTTTTCTAATAGCGACCGTTTTTTCCCAACATCGTCCTCGGCTCCCAGCTTTGCTTGCCACCATTGATCCGAACTTACAAACAACTTGTCATCCGTGGGGCAAAATGATGCGGGTCTCCCAATCTGTAATTCAAATTCTTCCATCGAAGCGTTTGGTTGATTGCGCAGTTTGCGAAACGCTTCAAGTAATAGAGGACTTGGAAACTGTTCGCAGTCACCCGCCAATGAAAACGTAGCGTATGAAAAATGAACGTTGCATGTGACTCGATCAAGTAACTGGCTAAATTCAATCTGCGATCGAATATTGACATCTCCGGACGTTCGTAGATTGGTGGAAATATTTTTTCGTTCAAAATCCAACAACAAGGGGTCCTGGTCTCCGCGATGCGGAAAACGAGAATCGTCGAGTCCAACAATAAAGATGTCGTTTCGGCCTGAGTGCCCTCCCTTTCCAACATGATCGACATGAATACAACCAGGTCGCGGGCCGCTTGCAAGAATGCGGCTTTCTACCGGTAATTGCTCAAGCCAATCCCAAAGGTTGGTTATTGACTCGGGCGCGATGGCGATCGCCCGCTCGATTGCGGAAATATCATTAAGTAGTTTTTCGTTGGCATATTCGTCGAACTGGTTAAGCCGTCTGGCAAATTTGTTCAAGAATTGTTTTGCAGCGGCGAGTATTTTCCGTGATTCATCCGCTGGATTTGGCGACTCGTTGATGAGCGGCACAATGGTGGCATTCAACTTCTCAAACGCAGCCAACCCGAAGTCGTAACCAGCGCTGAAGTCGCCATGATCGGAATCCTCGGTTCTGTCGGATACAGCTTTAATTTTTGATTTGGCAGTTGCGATTGCGTCATTGAGGCGAGCCACATATCGAGTATCGCCAAAACCGATTGGGAGCTTACGCAGGTAATGAGCGAGTTGGGCAAATCCAATTGCGAATTCGTCATTTTCAAAGCGAATAAGGCCCTCGCGTATCATCAGCACAACTTGGGTCTGTAGGAAATCATTTCGAATCCAACGAAGCCAACTTCGAAGTGCCCGGCCGGGTCGCGAGTAGATACAGGCAAGCCCCTCGCCGAAGGAAACTGGCAAGTCGTCGATCGAGTTGTTTGATTCGTCGAGTTTGGCGACAAGGGTTTCATGAATTAGTGGAACATAGGTTGAATAATCCGTGTGCAGTATTTCGATTTGATCGAGTGAACTGTCGGGCAGTTTTTTGAAGGCATTTTCGAAAACCAATTGAACTTCATTGACTTCGCCGATGGCCCGATGAAAATGCGGCCTAATGCCGGTGCGTGTTTCGTCATGCGCGGCGGTTGGCAGGTCGATGAATTCACAACGACTTGCCAGCCGATGCATAAAATCCGACTCCAATTGACTTTTTGCCAGATCGGCCGGACAGATTGCGATCAAAGAATCGGGCAGAGCGTTGTTCGAAGATCCGAGCATCTCGATACCGAGTTTCAAACACGCCGGATAATCGACGAGTCTCTGGCGGTGGAGCTCTACCTCAAATGCATCGGCAAGAATCCTGAGATCTAGGGCTTTTTTCGGTTCTTCAACGTTTTCTGACTCGAGCTTACTTGGATTCAAATTCGCCAGTCTTATGTCGCCAATCGTCGACG
>CAJHZH010000917.1_pt1 | contig 13547 bp, 6 predicted proteins | sample 9198951 | NCBI WGS metagenome assembly CAJHZH01 (sample SAMEA7708381, study PRJEB35096) | sediment metagenome | biome: marine neritic benthic zone biome [ENVO:01000025]; feature: sediment [ENVO:00002007]; material: shallow marine sediment [ENVO:03000034] sea grass bed [ENVO_01000059] ...
GCAAAACAAACATACGAAACACGAACAGGTCCGTCCCATTACTGTTGTCTTCATAAGGTAATAATCGCTGCCGTCAACGGCCACCTCATTTCGTGATCGGAATAGTGTTGTTCTATTGGGATTATTCTAATTCGAAAAGCTGCTGAGTTAATGTCAAGGAATAGCTGGGTGCACTTTATTTGCTTCCCCACTCGTCATCAATACATTGACACATTTGATCACGTTGGGGAAAGATGCTGTTAGGAATCGTTTCCGAATGCACCGAAATTCGACTCAGCATTGCGCGCGTGTTAAAATATGCGACTTCCAATGATCAGTTCTGGATGGAGGATCGAAAAAAAATGGTCATGCCTGCATTTGTCGCTTCGCGGCGGGTATTCTTGTGTCAGTTCAAGGCCTTAGCCTTCTTGTTAACGCCTATGTTATTAGGCGGATTATTCTTGAATGAGACTAGAGCCGAAGACGGCGATCTCAAAAGCATCACCCAAATTAATTGCCCTAATCAAAACGTCGAAGTTTTTAAGATTCAATACAAGAGCGGCGAAGATCAATTGCGAATTCACGGGTATCTCGTCATTCCGAAAGGCATCGGAAACGCGCCTTGCGTGATTTATAATCGCGGAGGCAATAATAAGGACGACTACAATTCCACCGGCGACGACGATTTCGGTCATATGAACGACCAGTTCGCATGTAATGTCCTCGCCGATGTCGCCCTGAGAAACGGTGAAGACATTCAAGGCGGCTTCGTTGTGATAGCCAGTCAATACCGCGGGTTTGGTCAAGACGGTGGTCAGCATCCTACGGATGTAGATGAATTTGGTGGGCGTGACGTTGAAGATGTCTTAAATCTGATCAAGCTACTCGATAATTTCGAATCGGGTGCCTACCGGCGCACCGTTGACCGAGGAGTAAATCCGCCAGTTAATCTTGCTGGCAGCATCGACCCTTCGCGAATTGCAATGTTTGGTTGGAGCCGAGGCGGCATGATGACCTATTTGGCGTTGCGCCGTCTGCGTGAACGTAGTCAACAACACAAAATAAAAACCGCGATTGTTGGCGCTGGACTCGCGGACTTATTCGATTCGGAAATGCGGCGACCAGGGTTGGCCACCGGTGTGCATCAACCGTTGATTCCCTGCTACGACGACAATCGGCATCAAGTACTCAAGGATCGTTCGGCTGTGTTTTGGGCGGATCAACTTCCGCGTGACATTCCCATACTTTTGTTACATGGTACGGCCGATTCGGCCGTAGACATTTCGCAAGCCCGTCGCATGTACGTCGAATTACACCGGCATACTCGCGAACACGCCGCTATCTTCGTTGAAGGTGTTGACCACGGATTTCGCAACGGCCAAATGTTTCGACCGCTAAGGACCCTAATGGTAAGTAAATGGTTGCAAACTCACTTGAGATGATTCAACTTGATGATCGCGGCGAAAAGAGATTTCACCAAGAACAAACGTAGAACATTGCAATGAATCATTCGACAATCAGTCAGGCGTGCTACAAAATCAGTTTACCTCAACCAGGATCCTCGTGTCTTCCGGTCGAAATCGTGCTGACCGGAGAGTTTGACGAACAGGTCCGTTTGGGATTAATGCAAGGGGCTGCGCCCGGTTTGGCTCCTACTGTTGATTATTATCGAATTGAGGATTCGCTTTGTATCTCGGCCGATGGGACCCCCATCAAAGACTTCTGCTTAAAACGGGCCGAAGAATTCGGCGGTTTTGATGAGCTTTTGATTCCCATTCCGCCCAGTTGCCGAGATGCATGCCAACTTGAGCTCAAGTACGAACTAGATACGAGTCAGAATGAGCGTCTTGGATCGGACCAGATCGGCAGCTACAAAGACCGCGTCATTCTCAAATCGCATTATGCCGTTCTGCGGGGAGACGTTTTGTTTTTCCCGCTTGAGAATACCGGGTTTGAGGCCGATAAGAGCGACGCGGGTCGTGAAATTATGTGCAACGAGGAACACGCCGAGTCGCGTCAAGACAGTCAAGATGGAGATAATCCAAGAGTCAAATATCGGTTCCAAGTCTGTATGCCCGATGAATGGGTTCTGCACGTAAACGCAGAACACCAAACCGTTGATGGCGCGGTCGAATGGGAACGGGAAGACTACGCCGGATACCCGGTGCGCTGGTTCAGTATCGCCGGACAAAAGCAGATGGTGCTCTGCCGAGATATTGAAATTAATGAAGAATCGGTTGTTCGACGTTTGGTGGCCGTCAAATCAAAATATGAGTCAGCAAATGGGAAAGGGAAGCGTCAGAAAAATGTTAAACCGCGATTTCAAGTTCCGTTTCCAGCCGATGCAGCAATTAACGTCGCCGAGCGATTCATATGCGACTTTGACGACACCTTCGGAGTCGACATGCTTAAACACGTCCAACTTCCTTTTGATCAAGGATACGCGGACAGCAATTTCGTTTACTTGTTTTTGGTTCCATACCCAAAGAAGGTGGAATTCGGCAGCGGAGGACAATACGCTCGCGGAACGACCTACGCATTCTATACGATGCACCAACCAGATCCGCTTGCCCATACTGGTGCGCACGAATACTTCCACGTCTACAATGACGGCGCATTGCACAGTGCACCAAATTTAAACAATTGGTTTGCCGAAGGTTACACCGAAGTGCAGGCAACCCTGTCCTATTTGCGGTTGCATGTCGACTCTGATTTACATCGAGAAAACCAATACAAGCTGGAAATGGGCCGCAACTGGGTCACCATGCAAGGTAATCCAGGCCTGGAATTGGAAAAACGCTTGCGCGCCGATGGGCTAATTGTGTTCCAAGGACGGCTCCCCCGGCCGGATCCACCGATTGGCAGGACCCCATTCGATCAGTTTCCGCGTCGTGGAGGTTATGCGCGATTAATTCGCGGCCGGTCATTTCTTGTCATGCACATGATCGCCATGATTTTCGAAAGCGGCGCGCCACATCGCCGTGGATTTGACAATTGGTTCAAGAGTCTGTACCGCGATTATGGAGTGTGTACAGCCACTTCGTCGCGAGTCCCTAACTATCGTGACTTTCGCGACACCGCGCTGGAAAATGCCGGAGCGGCCATGTTCGATCTCGATTCGTTTCTCAGTCGCTTTGTTGAAGACAACGAAGAAATTACTTACGAAGAACTCGTTTATTGGATGCGTTGGGCCGAAGAACGCGAAATTTTTGGCACACTGTTTTCACCGCCAGAATCGAAATAAGATTGCCTGCGATCCCGCACCATTTCCGGCTGAATCTTCTTTGCGACGGCTGACACGATTCATTTGATGCCCTTTGCGCGGGCGATTTCGATTAGGATGGATTGGACGTCGGCGGTGGCGGAGTTGGAAGATTGTTGCGCCGCGTCGGCAGCAGACTTCGCCTCGGTTAACTTTGTGTTGGCGGCGTCGAGCTCGGTTTGACGCTCGGCGACGATGGCTTGGGCCGCTTCTAAACGCGCGTTGAGTTCGGCCAACTGATTCACGAAATCGATTTCACCGTGCCAACGCTGAACCAATGCGGTTACGGTTTGAACCTGGGATTCTAAAGCCACAACTTGGCTGGTCGCGGCCTGATGCTGTTCCTTGAGCGGATTCAGCTTTGCCTCGATTGTCGTGACGTTTTGTGTTGCGGACTGTAACTGCTGTTGGGCCTGTTTCATTTTGTCGCTGGCGGCGACGATCTGTGTCGATTTCTGGGTGATTTTAGTTTCGAGTCCGCTTAATTGTGCCTGCAGATTGCTGATTTCCCCGTCAATCTGCTTGATCTGCGCCGCCAATGCGTCGGCTTGTTTTTTCAGTTCTGCGTTGCCCGTCAATTTGTTTGTCGCTTCGACTAGATTCCTCAACGCTTCGGCAACCAGCGGTTTCGCTTCCTTGGATTTGGATAACTTTTCAGTGAGTTGTGCCCGGACCTGATCCGTTTGTGTTTTCTCCGCATTAGCCGATTGGATTTCCGATTGAAAACTGAAAACCGCTTGCTCGGCCTCCGTCTTGGCCTTTTGGGCGGTGACCAGTTCCTGCTCAAATTGGCCGACTTGAACGGATAGTTTTTCCAGATTTGTTTTAAGTGGCGCAAGTGCGGCTAGCTTTTGCTCGTGTTGCGTACGCGCTTGTGCCAATCGTTGTTCAATCGTGGGCGGATTGGGAGTCAAGGTAGCCAAGTGTTTGGCATCCTCAAAATTCCATACGCGTATTTCACCAGTAAAATCACCCGCGATCGCTCGACTGGTTTCATCACACCAACTCGTACTCAAAGAAATATCGTTAGCGGCGGGAAATGCTTTGAGTTGGTTTCCGTCTTGACCCCACAACTTCGTCACACGGTCTCGACCCGTCGACAAAATCCGGCCATCTCGAGTAAATTCGATTGCGGTAGCACCGCCGCCATGCGCGCCAATCGATCGAATCTGCCCACCGTTTTCCATTTCCCATAGTCGCACGGTGGTATCTTTGCTGGCCGAAGCCAAGACATTGGAATCCCATCGCCATGAAAGCGAGTTGATCGATCCCGAATGGCCTTTAAGTGTCAAATATTCGCGGCCCGTCATCGCTTCCCAAACAAACAAGCCTCCGTTGCGATCGCCCGTGGCCAGCAAAACCCCATCCGGACTGAATTCGATGGCCGTGACCCAATCGGTCGGCTTGGTCATCTCAAATTGGACTTTACCGGTTTCTGTCGAATAGACCTTGATGGTCCGTTGCGAGCCCCCGACAGCGACTTGCGAATGATCGGCACTTATGTCGGCCGCCAAAATGGCATCGAATTCGTCGCCCAAAACCGTTATGCGTTCACCCGAAGCGACGTCCCACAAAACAACTTTTCCGCTGGCACCATGTTGTCCGCCGGCGGCCAACAAAACTTTTCCGTTGCGACTGAAACGCACGACATTTACGGCGCCTTCGGGGTAGGCAAGAACCCCAACTAATTTCAGCGTCTGCGTGTTATACAACAGAATCTGGCGATATCCCGCCACCGCGGCCAACGGCGACCACGGACTAGTGGCAATGCTCTGAACGATACCGGCGCTTTCGGTATGGATCACCGGCTGAAGCGGCAAACGCGGGGGCATCGCGATGAGTTGTGGTCGCTCCAATGGATTCTCTGTGGTCGACAACACCATAGGTTTCTTGACGACCACCTTGCTGGCCATATTTTCAAGTGCACCGCCGTCGATCCATTTCTTAATCAAGTCAATTTCCGTTTGCGGGATTTTGCCGTCGGGCGGCATCACCGGCTCGTCATTGTGACTGACCAGTTCAAATAATCTGCTGCCGCCTAAATCGCCTGCTTCGACCACCGTGCCCGATGCGCTTCCTTCAATTAGGTTGGTGTAGTTTGTGACATCTAAATCACCGCTGCGTTTGTTGGGATTGTGGCAAGCGGCGCAGCGCTGCGCGAAAATTGCTTTGACGTGATCGTCGTAGGTGGTTTTTTCATCGGCAGTTGCCAGTGTAACGTGCGACAAAGAAGTCGATGCACTAAAGACGACCAGCACGATATTCCTTATTAGACGGAAATCGCGAGCACAAATATGTCGTAGGAACCCCCCTAACCCCCTTTGCAGAGGGGGGGAGTGTTTTGCGCGATGAAATGGCAATTAATACATGTCGCGTTCATCAGGTGGTTGTTGTTCATGGCTAGTGGTTAAACACAAATTCCTGCGAGTTGAGCAATGCCCAAAAAATATCCTCAAGAACGCGCCGGGTATCCTCATCTTCGGCAACCGCCTTATCCAGTTGCGCAATCTCTTGCTCAGTCGGTTTGCGAGTCAAACAGCGGATATAAATCTCCTCAATAATCTCATGAGGCGATTTCGACTCGGACAACCGAGTTTCAATCAGCTTCCCTTGCTGGATCTTGGCGTGGACTGTTGCCCCATTAATCAAGTGCAAGGCCTGGGAAAGGTTAGGTTCCATCTTGACCTCGCAGGCACAAACGCTTGCTCGTTTTGCACGGCCAAATGTGGTCAAGAAATAGGTACTGGTATTCCCGTTGGCAATTTGAACCGCCCGAGCTCCAAGCGGCAAACCCGCAAACTTGTTCTTGGTCGTAGTGACTTGGGTTATGGCATCGAGCAACACCTCGGCCCGCAACCGCCTGATCTTGGCGTGAGAAAAGTTCCGATCGTCTTTTTCGTTTGTTTCGTTGGTCCGGGTGCTGAGTTGATAAGTACGAGAGGTACATATGTCGCGGACGAGCTTTTTGAAATCGTAATTGTATTCCGTGAATTTTGCGGCAAGTGCTGCAAGTAGTTCCGGGTTCACTGGCGGATTACTCACTCGGACGTCGTCCACCTCGTCGATAATGCCGCGACCAAAGAAGTGCGCCCAGACAATATTTGCCAGGTTCGGAGCAAAGTAGGGATTGTCTTTGGATGCCAACCAACTGGCCAACACAACGCGTCGATCTTTTCCTTTTACGTCGGGGACATCGCCTCCGAGAAATTTCGGTGGCATGACGCGGTTATCAACCAGATGATTAACTTCACCGCGGTAGCTATTAAAAACGATCACCTCCCGGGGGTCTTCACCTCGCTTGCGACCGATTTGGGAGAAGAAGGCGGCGAAGCTGTAGTAATCGTCCATCGTCCAGCGGTCGAAAGGATGGTTGTGGCATTGTGCACATTGAATTCGCATTCCCATGAACACCTGCGCGACGTTTTCCGCAATTTTCTTCGGATCGGTTTCGGCCTGATAATAGTTGGTGGCGGCATTGGCGAACGTTCCACCCGTGCTACCTAGTAACTCCTTGACCATCTCATCAATCGGAACGTTATTTGCAATTTTGTCCTGCAACCAGTTGTAATACCTGAGCATGGGTTTATAGGCAATTTGCTGGGTCGTGCGAACTTGCAGCAGCTCGGCCCATTTCATCACCCAAATCTCGACGAATTCCTTCCGCTCGAGCAGCTGGTCAACCAGTTTGTTCCGCTTCTCGGGATCCACATCCGCCAGGAAAGTCTTGTACTCGTCGACGGTCGGCAGCACTCCACAAATATCAATTGACGCCCGCCTCAGAAATTCTTCATCTGAGCAGACTTGCGATGGAAGGATGCGCAGTTTCTGAAACTTTTCGTGAATCAGTTTGTCGATGTAGTTATGTTCGGCAAGGTCGCTCCACTCGAAATTTATTCCTTTGGGTAACGAGATGAAATGAGCTCCCACGGTATGCGTTTCGAACCGAGCCATGATAAATGACTCGCCTCGATTGGTTGCGGTAACAACACCGTTTTGATCGACGGTCGCTGAGTTGTCATTGTTGGACATAAAGTATGCCAGCGACGTGACATCTCGGTCCGTTCCGTCAGAGTACCGCGCGCGAACATTCATTTGTTGCGTTGCTCCCTGGCCGTCCAGAACGCCGCCTGGCGGATAGATACCGACCTCGACGACCGTAGGTACCTTACCGGGGTCCTTTGGCGCACGAGCGTTGAGCCACCGTACAAAGGTATCGTAATACTCACTGTCGGCCTCAAAGCGTTTACCTCCGGTATGCGAGACCGCACCCAGTGCTTTTTGACAAAGCATACTTTGCTCCGGCTTGGCCAAATTGACCCGTCGACCGGTCATTTCGCGGGTTAAACGATGGTAATCGCCGTCCGGATCAAAGCCAAACAAAGACAGTCGAAATCCGTCTTTGCCTCTGGCTGCTCCATGACAGCTGCCCGTATTGCAACCGGCCTTCATAAATACCGGCATCACATCCAATTTGAAACTTATCGGCGGATCGGTTTTGGCATTGGTTACAGTGACGGGAATCTGGACCGTCGTACCCTCGAATTCAACAACGAGCTGGCAAGATCCATCGCCGACGGGAGAGACAACATTCTTGTCCAGAGATGCAATCGCCGGATCACTTGGTGCAAACTTGGCTTCGAGTGTTATATCTCGTGTGATTCCATCGGCATAAGTAGCCTGCGCGACAAGCGATTGCCGATCTCGCAAATTGCTTAACAAGACGTTCGGTGGATAGACATCGATACCCGTCAACTCGGGCGGCGAAGCAGCAGCGCTGGATTCTTCAACGGCTGGCGGTTCGGTTGCCTCTTGGGAAAGTGCCGAGTCATTTGCGACCAACGCGGTCGCCACGATCCAAAACAAAACAATTTGCAATCGACGAATATTCATTTTCATTCTCGAAATAGTTTACTTGCCGCCGCCCTGGTTGGCGGAATTGGCTTTGGCTTCCTTTAGTTGTTTGGCCGCCATTCGAAGTTTTTGCAGGCGGGTTAGCGGTTTCGCTTTCGGTTTTTCTGCGGCTGCTTGTTGGGCCGCGGGTTGAGCGGGAGTTGGCTTCGCCGCGGGCTGATTGGGTTGCGGCGGCAATGGTTTGTCGATTTGAAGTTCGACGTTGCCGCCACGACTTACAATCGATTCTCCGTTTTGCGGAATGATGATCTGGCAGATTAGATTGTGCTTTCCGACGGGGCTGTCCGTTTCTGTTTTAATGTCAAACGAGATTTCCTTGGTGTCTTTGTCGAATTCTAATTGCTGGGTCGAAACCTTGGGTGGAATTCCCAACAATCGGGCCTTGGCCTTGCCTTCGAACGCCGTCGTCAGGTTTAGTTTGGCGTAGACTTGTGCCGCCTTGCCTTGTTCGGTCGAGGCGCGCTGCAGTTCTACCTTGACGTAGGAGTCGGCCACGACCAACGGTGTTAATGGTGATGAAGCCCATGCGGCGCCGCCGACATTTGCGGATCCTAGCGCGTAAATCTTCCAGTCTTTAACCTGTGCATTACCATTGGCATTGATTGGGTAAAGCACTTCGTTTTTGCCTTTGGGAATATTGACCGAACTGGCGGCTCCAACGCCTGGCGGCCGGAACGGAATTTGAACATTGATTTGTTCATCCCAGCCTTCTTTTTTGTGAGCTATGATCTTGAGTCTCATTTGGCCGTTGCGGACAAGCGGGACCTTGGGTTCGACAATTTCAATTTGGAACGGCAACTCGTCGACAACCGCGATCGCGAGTTGGCGAACGTCTTTACCCGTATAGCGCGACTGCCCAGGCGCCGCAATGACGAAATCGGCGCGGTTGTAAAAACTTCCCTGAATGTCCTGATTGGGATCGGCGTGCCGGCCGGTAAAATCGACAAGCTTCCCTGCGATCGGCGCATCGGCCGCCGCCTCGAAAACCACCGGCATCACATTCAAATTGGCGGCCATCGGCTCGGCGTGCATCGCAACGCCTTCCGGAAGATCGTTTCCATCCAACACAATTTCGCCGCCAAAGTTTCGACGATTCGCGTTGATCAAGGTTCCAAATCGGTTGCCGCGGGCAACATAAATCTGTTGACGATACTGGCCGTAACGTTCGACACGTGGAATGCTTAGATACAGCCGCCTTCGCACCTCGTGGAACTCGAGGCGGTAAACGAAGTCTGAATCGCCGCGACGAAGATGATCCCTGATCCGAATCGCATAATCGCCGTCCTCCGGAACTGTGAACCGTAAATAACTGTCCGGACCCCGCGAGTCATCGTTGCCGGCGATATGTTTACCACCTGCATGAAATACGTTGATGACTGGATCAAGTCCCGATCGAATCCGTCTGGCGATACATTCGATGTCAAATACCTGCCCTTTCTTGGCAGTGAATTTGAAAAAGTCCATGTCGCCGGGTTCTTGGATAATGCCATTGAAAGCCAGCGGCAACTCGACCGGCGTCGCCTCGACTACGCGATTGTTTGGTTCGACTTCCATTGCGTTGCCGTGTTCATACAATCGAAACGGGTTGGGCGAAGGAGCAATGCCGCCTTGATCCTCAGCGAACAAACCAAAATCAATCATACGCTCAGAGGGCAGCGATATTTTCTTTGTCGTCTCGCCGCTGGGATCACCGAGAAACCGCACTTCCGTTTCTTCACCTAACTTGCCACCAGCCGGATAGACGGCGGTTGGCCTCGGAAACGTCCCGACGTGCAATCGGTAACGGCAGTTGCCGTTGCCGCCATACGCACTCTCGCGCACCTCAATGAAATATTGACCGTCTTCGGGAGCAATCACTGACGCAAATGCATCTTGCAGTGCCAACGGTGTATCATCGGCTGCCGCAAGTTCAAATCGCTTGGCGTCCAAGATAGCGACGTAGGGATCAAACATCGTATTGCCGAGCCGCATGCCTTCGACTTCCACAGATATACGTTGCCCCTGGTTTGCGGTTACAACGTAATAGTCGACATCCTCGGTTTGCACGACGCCTTGAATGGTGACATTCAAATCGATCGGTTGAGGCTGAGCGAACTCCGTGTTGGGCTCCTTCTCGTCAATGGCTTTCAGGGCGCCCACAAAAAACGTGCGATAATCTGAGATCCCAGTCTTGGTCCGAACTTGTGCAACGTGCTCGCCAAGCCGGCAATCCGCCGCGACAACGACTGTGGCTTTAATGTTGTTCCCGTCGACAACTTCGATGCCCGCAACCTCAAAGCCCTTGTCGTAAAAAAAGATCTCTTGGGCATCGCCTAGGTTAGATCCGCTGAAAGTCATCACGTGCTGGGTGCCGCGCTGAACACCACGTGGCAGGATAATGCTGAGGCGCGGTGAGGATGCGATGGCCGTGTTTTGAAGCAGTAAACAAATCGCGAGAGTAATGATTAACTTGGTGTTCCAAGTGCAGTTACGAACCCCCCTAACCCCCCTTTGAAAAAGGGGGGAACAATTCTGAGAAATTTTTGAGTTGCGCGCTTGTGCGTGCAGCGAACGGGGCTGGCTCATACCGCTATTCCGTAGTTTGGGTGGATGTGTGGCGTTTGTTTGACGATGCGAAGAACATCTCATGTTGGGGGATTTGTCTAGACCAGCAAGTCTTTTCGAACCTTGCCGCCATTGACGATCTCGATAGGTCGATCACCCGGAGCCATCAATTCTTTATCAGCATTGATGCCCAGACAGTGATACATAGTCGTAGCCCAATCCTCGACTGTTAACGGATCGTCTTTTGGCTCGCTCGCCGTGGCATTTGACGACCCGTAAACGATTCCTTTCTTAATTCCCCCACCTGCCATCACGACGCTGAATACTTTCGGCCAGTGGTCGCGACCGGCCGTACCGTTGATCTTTGGCGTGCGACCGAATTCGCTGGCAATACACACCAGCGTCGAGTCGAGCAATCCGCGCGCATTCAAATCGTTGATCAATGCCGCAAATGCCCGATCGAAAGGCGGCACCTGTGCTCCAATCCCGCGAGCGATATTGTCGTGCATATCCCAGCCGCCGTATGTTGTCGTGACGAAGCGTACACCAGCCTCCACCAATCGTCTGGCCAGCAACAACCGCGCTCCGGCCTGGTTGCGGCCGTAAGTGTGGCGAAGTTTTGCATCTTCCTTGCTGATGTCGAACGCTTCTCGGGCCGCCTCTGAACTGATCAAGTTGTAAGCGCGTTGATAAAACGTATCAACGGCATCTAACGCATCTGATTTTTCTCTCGTAACAAAGTGTTGATTCACGACATCGAGCAGTTTGCGTCGTTTGGAAAAACGGTTGATATCGACACCACCGGGAAGATTCAAATCGCGAACTTGAAAGTTTGATGCAGCTGGGTCGGCACCCAAACTAAATCCCGCGAATGAGGAACTCAAATACCCGGTTCCAGCAAACTCGTTCGGTTGATTAGGGACGCATACATATTGAGGCAAGTTGTTTTTGGGGCCAAACTCGTGCGATACAACACTGCCCATGCTTGGAAAGGCCAACGCCGGGCTGGGCCGGTAGCCCGTAAACATATTGTGTGTGCCGCGTTCGTGAGCCGCCTCGCCATGCGTCATCGAGCGACAGATGGCGAGCTTGTCAGCCACCTTGGCCGTCTCAACCCATTTTTCGCTGATCCGTACGCCCGGCACGCTCGTTTCAATGCTGTTCATCGGTCCGCGATATTCGATTGGAGCATATGGTTTTGGATCGAACGATTCCTGGTGAGCCATACCACCGGGCATAAAAATAAAAATGACCGATTTTGCAGTACCTTCTTTTGACTCGTAATGTTTTTGGTCAGCCTGCGCTTCACGAAGACGGAAGAAATCTGTCAGCGATAATCCAAGTCCTCCAATTGCTCCTACAGTAAGCAGATTACGGCGACTCAATCGGTTTCCAAAACAATTCATAGGTGCTCTCTCGGGGAATCAAGAACGGCGACGAACGGTGAGCTTTGAGTTTGCAGGTAAGAGGTCGGGAGACAAAAACAAGTACGCCCCATCCGGTGCATTTGCACAATTGTCTCCAGACCCATAACGACTGGCAGTTCAGCTTAAATATTGAATGTAAATGAGTCAAATGGCCTACGTTCTGTAACTGCTTATCATGCAACAGTTTACAGATTTACCAATCCGTGTGGCGTGGATTCCGCCATTCGCACATCTTTTGGCAATCAATGCGCGTTATCGCACGGCAATTTGACGAGTTTTGTGCGGATTGTGTCCGCGCGTACCCGGTTCAACAAGAGAGTGGACCCCTGGGTACCTATGCTCACCAACGGCCCGAATTGTGTGAAATTGTCAAAAGAACGAACCAATTAATTGGAACTTAATCTGTAAGGAACGGAGCAAACGACATCGTCGTCAATGTTAACAGGAATCACCCACCAGAGCATGATTTGCGTGGCCGGATTCACAAGGGAGGCGGCATGAATAATCGACAACGACGAAACCTTCAAACCAAATTGCTGAACGATACAGAGCTATTCTTGAATCACGCTATCGAATCAGGAAGGGACGCCAGCGAGCAATCGCGAAAACAGCTTTCAAATATGATAGAAAACTTCTTTCAGACGATCGCTCGCTTCGGCAAACTCAAATCATATCAGTCCAAAACGCATCGACACCAATCTGGTAAGTTGTCAAAGCATTAATCTGTGGTCGGCGGCAGTAGATTGGAATTTGGATTCGACTTTGACAAGGATCAGTTACATCCAAAATACCCAAAGTCTTAAAGTTGACTTTAGTATCGCTCTTACCCAACTCTTTTGCCCTGTACCGGACTCTTACGCCTATCTGAAGATCCGGATTAATAAGCCAAGATCCTGACGTGGATGGCGAATACAATTCTGTTCTAATGAATGGTTCCCCGGAGTTTCAACACAGGTGAAATGATGAAACTGCATCATTATCTTTTATTCGTTTGCGCAAGTGTTTTGTTCGTCGGGCTGAGCACGGCGCAGGAAGTTCAAGATACCGCAAACGCGCAAACGAGCCAGAATGCTCTGCAAGACTCCGACGTGCAGGACAAGTTACAAGAGCAAGTCAAGGACTTTGGTAAAACCCTTGACCAAAGTGAGACCGTGCAGGAGGTATCCTCTGGAATACTAGAGCCGATTTATTCGGCCGCGGAATACATCGCATTCCCGGCATTCTATTGGGTTGCATTTGCTTTGATGGTTGCCGGTGTGGTTAGCTTTGCGGGGCAACTTGTGTTTGCCAAGCTTTTCCTGCTGTTTCGCGGGCATCTGAATTTTAAGGAAATCATGTCGGATTCTCTGGGATTATTGATCAGTGCTATTGGCTTGATCCTGACGACTCAGGCGGCGACAGAAAACTCCAACTTTACCAGCCGC
>CAJHZH010000766.1_pt1 | contig 13543 bp, 14 predicted proteins | sample 9198951 | NCBI WGS metagenome assembly CAJHZH01 (sample SAMEA7708381, study PRJEB35096) | sediment metagenome | biome: marine neritic benthic zone biome [ENVO:01000025]; feature: sediment [ENVO:00002007]; material: shallow marine sediment [ENVO:03000034] sea grass bed [ENVO_01000059] ...
AAAGTTGGGGGGGCCCGAAGTCGCGATGCTAACTGTTTACAGAGGCTAGCGCCGAAGGTCAACTCGATGATTGGGACTAAGTCGTAACAAGGTAGCCGTAGGGGAACCTGCGGCTGGATCACCTCCTTTCTAAGGATAATTTTGTTCTCGTCCCTTCTCCCTCTGGGAGAAAACGCCCGTCAGGGCGGATGAGGGCATAAAAAATGTCTCGGATAACGACCCGAGACGATATCTGTGGAGCTGAACTTGTGCACCATTCCATCAAGAATGATGGTTGGAAAAAGCAAGAGATCAAATACTACTTTATTGATAACAAAAACCCGTCTGTTGGTTCTCAGCCAGGAACCTCAGGCGGGTTTTTTGTTTGCTCATCTTTATCTTAATCTTAATCTTGATCATGATCTTAATCTTAATCTTAATCCTCATCCTGATCGAAAATCATCGCTGAAGCGGCCTCGATTAAGATTAGGATTACGATCAGGATTCGGATTGATAAGCACCCGAGACAACAGTGGAGCTGAACTTGTGCACCAGTCGATCAAGCACGATCGCTGGAAAAAGCAAGAGATCAATGCAAATTGCTCGAGCCGCTTGCGCTTCGGCGCGTTTATGCGGCGCTCGGCGCGGGGTAACCCGATATGCCGAACGAGCATCTTTGCAAACTACTATTTTGATAACAAAAACCCGCTGTACGGTTTTAGCCAGAACCCGCAGCGGGTTTTTTGTTTCTTGAATCCTAATCTTGATCTTAATCCTGGTCGAAAAATCGTCGGCCGCGCTGCTTTGATTAGGATTAAGATTAGGATCAGGATTAGGATTTTTTTGGACCCGAGACGTATCTACGTAGCTGACTTGTGCGCCAGTCGATCAAGAACGGTCGCTGGAAAAAAACAAGAGATCAAGTTGTTCAATTAGCACTACTTTATTGATTACAAAACCCGCCTGAGGTTCCTGGCTGAGAACCAACAGGCGGGTTTTTTGTTTGGGAATAACATTTGCCAACTAGTTTTTTTGGCAGCGTCTGTGTGAACATGAGAGGATCATTCTTTTTCGGTGAAGCCATTGAGATGATGATGGTCAACCCGGCGGCGCGAATTATTCAATCAAAAAATGTTTTGATCTGCCACGATTCGGAAACACTTTTCATCGTTACGAAACCAAAACATAGCAACAAAAGAACTCATCAATAATATCAATTTGATGCGTTTTGTATTACTCTTGCGTTTAGGAACCTTGCATGTCGATTTCGTCCTAGTAGACTCGAACTTGGAGCAAACATATGGCGAAGCGAACACCATCAACACGATCGGGAAATCAAGACCGCTCCACAACTCGCCAAGAGGATAGCTCTGGAGTTACTCCGCCGTGGTCTGTCGTTTGGTATACGGCGCTTTCACTACTCACGTTTACATCGCTCATGGTTGCCACAATCTATTGCCTTGAAGTTTTTGGTCCTAGCGCGAGTAGAAAACTCCCAATGACGCGGCTTGTTGTTTTGATGTTGTTTGCCGGTGCAGTCGGAGCATGCATTAGTAACATTCGAAAAATGGTGAAATACTCAAAGGACTTTGATGTTGATTGTTGCATTTGGTACTACTTGAATCCACTTCAAGGGGCAGTATGCGGCATGATCGTCGTTGTTCTATTGCTGGGCGGCGTACTAACTCTCTCGCAACCGCAAACTAATGCCGACGTATGGAATGGTACGGGACCGGTGATGCCGTTCGTTGCATTTGCGATTCTGGCTGGTTACGCCTGTAATAAATTCACGCGCAAACTCTCCGATCTCGCCGATTCAGCTTTTGCTGTAACTGCTGCGAATCAAAAAAAACGGCCGCGAGCCGACGACGATCGGTCGACGTAGCCCAGACGGGGGAGAAAAGGGCGGTTGAGAATCGGATAAGCTGTAGGGATGCCACGCCGACCTTGCTATTGTCCTGCAGAAACTTGTTTCCACGTGCTGAATTCGATTAAGATTAGGATTACGATCAGGATTAGGATTGATTGCCCAGAGACAACGGTAGAGCTGAACTTGTGCACCAGTCGGTCAAGCACGCCAGCTAACAAAGAGTCCTGACCCCTTTGATTCTTTCTTCTGACCCCTTTGATTCCTTTGATTCCGCGTCAAGAATATCCAGCTACCTTGGATGCAGTGATTGCCGCGTCCCGTTAGGTCTCTAATCGGATTCCGATTCTGTCTGACGAGATGCGTTGCGAAATCGTTTGTCAGCAAGTGCAATGTGGAAATGATCGACACTCGGCTCCATTGGTTTGAATTCGACGATAGGTACTCTAGTAACAACTGTTTGCTCGTCGCGACGATCAATGACGAAATTACCGTTCGCCAACTCAGCAAATATGTTTTCAAGAAATACACTGAAATTAGGTGCCAATACAAAGTGTTTCAAATCATCGCGACCAAAGACTATGATCTGGCCAAGAATACCGTGCTCATCGGGGGCCAAATCCACGGCGATGTGATTGCCACCGTCATCATCCGTCAAGGGAATCCAAGCTGGGTGAAAGTAGCGTGGCTGGACCCATCCTGCAGGAATTGACTTCGTATTTCTATCAGTCTCCGGGTTCGGACTAATATCATTCCATGTTTGCCAAATCGAAAATGCATTATCAAGAGACAATAGGCTTAGCCCAAAGATGCAACCCACACACACCGTTTCCGATCTTTCCCCATCATGGATCAAGAATGACTGATGCACATCAGGTGGCAACGTGACCCCGACTTGTTCCTCAAACCGAAAAATCGCCGATTCCGATGCACCTCGATTCAACGCCGACATTGCTTCCGGAAGATGGTGTTTGAACCAGTTCTCTAGCCGCTTCCATGTTGTCGATACATCTCGCTTCAATGCATTCGGTTGCCTCATGGATACGATCTTTCCTTGTGCACTAGAATGAGTCTTCAACATAGCGATCGATTTCAAAGAATTCTTTTCTTGCAATCATCAAGCGGTCATCTGACTTCAAAAGCGCAAACCTGACACAACCGTCGTGCGTTAGCGAATTGCGAAATCGCAAGTAGATTTTGTACATATGGTCAGATTCATCGACTGTGACACCACAAAGTTCAACTGAGTCTTGCGCATATTCCGATGGTTGCTGATAGGCCAAAGTATTAAGTCGTTCAATGAATCGGTCTTCTGAATTGGCGCAGAAATCTTCAAATATATGCTTCAATTTTCTTGATGCTTTAGCCAAAAAGTCGGTGACATCGATGCCAGTTAAGTCCGGGTCCGGATCATTCGCCGCTGCCCAATCCTCCCACAACTCCATGGCTCGCAAAAATGAATGTAGGAGTTCAACGGCACTATAGTACTCGGTGGAATTCTCACTTACTTCCAGCTCTGTTTCACTCTTCGAAAAACCCATGGTCTTTAGTGATCAGATTCTTGCCAAAGATGTTGAGTACTGTTTACCTCGTGCCGCATCACGAGGGCCCATACGGGAAAGCAACTTGGAATTGCGGACTACCCATTTTATTCAACATTGACTGTGACATACACCTCCAAGACTTGAAGGTGTGTAACAAAGCTTGCCGATCGTCTTCCAATGTTAAGACCAGGTTTCCTCTTCTTCTTCCGGGATTTCTTCCGAGTCCAGTACGGCAATATGTTTCGGATCAAAGAATCTGCCGATGATTAACCGTACCGGCACAAGCAGCGCAATAAAGAATGGAAAAAGGATCCCAAATGCGCTGGCCTTTACAAACCAAAGTACAGCAAGACAGACTAGCTGGATCATTGTAAACAAGTGCAGCGTCCGCCGAGGAACCTGGCGAACAAAGTGTGTTCGCGGGTAAAGATCCGGGTCGGTTAACCACAAGCTAAGCCTTTCGAAGAACTGGTTGCCCTTCATGGAGACGACGCCCATATACAGAAACAGACCGAACAAAACGGCTAGCGGAATGTGCTTGAGATAGGGCAACAACAGCAGCGAAATCGCCATTAACACGTGAATCATGAGGGCGGTAACCCGATTCTCTCGGACATGCAGAATATGCGTACGCGAGGTTTTGGCGTCGACAACAACTTCTTCGGTCGTTGCCAGGCTTCGAACATGGTTGAGAGAACGGACGGTTGCCGCGACCAGCCAGGGCAAGCCAAACAACGAACAAACGGTTATCAAAACACCAACAACGGCCAAATCCAGATGATACGATTCGCCCTTCTGCAGGTTGTTGTCAGGGCTATTAACCAGCCGCGCCGTGATGTTTTGATCCAGAAAGACCAGGACGCTGCATAACAGTGCCGGTATCAGCATCCATGCGATTACCGTTCCCGAAGTGTTGGCTAATGGCACTAACCACGGCCTGCCAGTTGAGGTCTGAAACTCATCGGGCGCTGGAAGAGGATCCAAAGGGATCGTATCGCGTGCGAAAAAAGCGATCACGGCCATCAAGAGAATGGCGATCGTCGGTCCAAAGTCGGCCAGGAATTCACGCACCACCGGGACAAGCAAGTGACTTTTTCGAAAAGTACTTAAACTGGTGGCGACATAAAACGTTCCTGCCGCCAACAGCAGCGAAAACAAGGCGACGTCGTAACCAATGGACAATCCACTCTCGGCGCGCCGAAAAATTTTGACAAGTTCGTTAACTGCCTCGAAGATGAATATGATCGATATCAAAGCGGCGAAGATCTCATCGGTGAAACGCGTAAAATATCGCATCAAGCAACTCGCGTCGGTCGCCGCCAGCACCAACAGGATCAGCCCCGTCCAAATTCCGACCCAACCGTAGACGGACAAGAAGTTCAGGTCTTGCCGAGCGCAAAACTCAAACAGTATCCCAGTAAAAATTAGCATCGGGCCCGTACCGCCAAGAATGATCAAAGGCTGGCCCGCAAAAAGCGCGTATACTAATCCGCAACCGACGGTCGCCACGATCATCTCAACCGCGCCGATGTCACCGCCTGTTTTGCTATGCATTAGACCGCCGAAAATGATTGCCGGCGCCAAGCATGCAAAAAAAAGAAAAAACGTAGATGCAATGCATTGCGGATGCATGCCGTCCACAAAATCGCTGACATAATGTTTTCTGCGGCGCTGGACATCTGCAATCAAGCCGCCAAAAAGCCGTCCGGTGTAGGTCAGGCCTTCTCCGGCCGCTTCGAAATGTGCAGCCGCCGATTCACCGCTCATACGGTCTTCGATAGCCCGACGCAACTCGCCGGAGTCACGGGCCTCTAGTGCCAAATAGTGAAACTCGTCGTCGGACATCAGGCGGGCGATGTCTGCCAATTCATCCAAATGGCTGGCTGTGGCGCTTGCAGGGCCCAGCAACAAAAACACGAATTGCAGCGGGGTACCATCGGGTTCGCCAACGTTAATGCCATGTTTCAAACGCGCAATGGCAATCAGTGGTTCCGAGATACAATCGAGGTATGCGTGTGGCACTGCTAATGAGTGTCCAATGGCTGATGTCGATTCCTGCTCTCGACGACGCAATTCAGCGACGATGGTGTCTTCGTGCTGGGAGTCGATCGCAGATTTTTGCGCCAAGCTTCGCACGATCGAAACGATGGCTTCATCCAAGCTGGAGGCCGGGATGTCGAGCATCACTAGATTCTTGTCGCAGGATTCGATTAGCTTTTTCAACGCGAGGACTCCCTTTCAGAAACGTTGAAGAAAAAGTGGTCAGGACTCTTTGAGGTGGTAATAGAATCTACCGCATACCAAGACCACCTAGAGGTGATGAGGCCGGGCTCTTGGAATCGTTTCAGCTTTTTGCGATGTGGCTGCATAGGCATACGCGAATTGTAAGAAAATTATGCCGATGCGCGAGGCGTACTGCCCTTTAATCAAGCACTGGCCCAGCCAGCGCCACCCGGCCCGGCCGTCAGCGGATTTTTAGTTTCTTGAATCCCAATCTTAATCCTAATCCTAATCGAAAAACATTGCGGAAGCGGCTTTGATAAGATCACCATCAGGAGACAAAGGTACATGTCCAAGGCGATTTGCCCAAAATGTTCGAAGCAGCTCAAATTCAAAACGGTCAAACCTGGCCTGTTTTCAGTTAGCTGTCCAAGTTGCCGCCACCAACTACAGATTCATATTTACGGCAATGAGCATAACGAATTTGAATATCGGGTGACGTTGACTGGTACGAATACAGGGACAGTAACCGATGTTAGTCGTACTGACGCCACATCGATTTCGCCGGAATTTCCAGGGCAGATCGTGAAACCAACCGAGGCGTCGCCTTGCCAGCCACCGCGAAAATCTTTGTCTGCCGCAGCCGCTGGATTCGAACGTCAGGTCCTGCTTCGGATTTTGCGCATATGTATAATCGGCAAATAGTAAAATCATCCCCGCAAACGCCGTCGATCGTTGCATCTTATCGATCCGAGTGAATTAAAGGTAAGGAATTTAAAGGTGGCAAGACGACCTGTCACCTTGCGGGACCTGTGGTCATATATATTGTGCCTTTGATAGAATCAACAAGTCCGTTTTCTCATTTACGTTTTTTTTCCTGCCTTGGGACATCAAGATACTATGTACAGAATCGGGATCTCAACCGCGGGGATGGCAATGGTTTGCCTTTTGCTAAGTCCCTCTCCCCAGGTCGTGTGGTCATTGCAAAGCGCAACGATCGTGAGCGACGGTATTCATAAGTCATTTAAAGACAAATTGAAGGACGCTGGTCGCGGAAATCCTGTAGATACTGACGAAATCGAAGACGAGATCGCAGAGGCAGTTCAACGACAAATCGAGTTATTTGTCGCACAAGCAAAGTTGGCGGCTGATAAAAAAACAAAGGCAACTGCGGGCAAAGCCGCGCGATCAATCGCGTTTGTTGAAAGCCTGGAAACTATACTTTCGTACGAATTGCGTAATGAACCAATTTCCGATATGGAATCCCGGGCCATTCGCGAAACGCTGGACGAACTGGACGTTCGAATTGGCTGGGATTATTCAATTATCGCCGGGGCGATTCCAGCAAACAAAACGGCGGTCCGCATCCGCCTGCCGAAATTGCACGCCTGCCACGGATGCAAAAAAGCACTTGAGTCAGCACTTAATTCTACCGAGGAATTTGGAAGCGCGGTTGTCGATCTCGACACACTAACCGCGCAGTTCCTTGCCGACACCGACTGCGATGTTGAAGGCAAACTCAAGGAGATCGCGCGTGGAGGCGTTCAACAATTGGCCGATTGGAAACTGGTCAGGAAATAGAAGGGATAAGGTCGAGCGTGCGGTCGCGCACGCGGGTCAGATCCTGTTTTCGGCTTTTTGTTTCCACGAAAACTGCAAATCGAGTCTGATCCCAAACTCGCGAACCAAACTCGCGCCCCCAAACTCGCGGCCTGACCCCAAACCTCGCGGGCGGGTTTTTGTCTCTTGAATGCTTGTCCTAATCATAATTTTTATCCTGAACGAAGATCGTGCCTCAATTTGGTGCGATTAAGATTAGGATTAAGATCAGGATTAGGAATTTGGGACCTTCCCCGATCTCTTAGAGCTGACCGTCAATTGCCGGTACCTTTGGCAATCGGCGACCGCATAATTATCACGTCGTCTTTAATCAATTGCTTCCATTCGGGCGAGATTTTTTTCTGCTGGAGCGGTAGAACGATGACCTGTTTGCCCGCCATCGGGGTTTTCGCTACCACGTCGGAGTAATCGATTTCTTCGCCTGAAACGCTGAAGAATTTTACTTCTTCCGGCACCGGTTGCAGTTCTGTTTTTACCTTGGGCACAGTAAGCGTTCGAGTTACGGCGCGGTATGTTATCCGGCCATCTTGGCCAGTAATCGGCACCGTCATCTTGTATTCCTTTTCCTCAGTTTCGCCTTTTACGGGGATCCGGTTAATCATCAGAACCTTTTCGCCATCAGTGTGAATAGTGACGAACCGTATCGTACCCCTTGGAGAATCGATATGTTGCGCCGGGGCGCTTGCTGGTGTAACGATGTCTGCGATTCCCAGCAACAACAAAGTCAAAACGGCAATTCTTACGTTAGCATTCATTAGTGCGACCATTCGCGAAAAGTAATCGGACGATTGTCAACCAAACGCGTCTGTTGGAGTATTCTATCAAATGAATTGACAAAATAGAGTTTTCCGATCGCCGGATAACACGTTCCGGGATCTAAAATGGGGGACCCAAAAAGAGGAGAGAAGCTCCCGTGAATAAGTCAGGCTACCGCCCGACTACGGCGAAAACAAAGACAAATGCCAATCTCACGGTGAATTCTCCGAGTTGTTAATGCGATCCTTCCAGGGAGGGATTCCACTTGCGGTACGCAGATGGGTTCGCCGGGTCGCAACGCAAATTTGACTCGCGTGCGATCTACTTGCGTCGGCGGATTCTCGTCCACGCCGCCGCAGCCAGCGCGAACAAGACCACGGCGCCGCTGGGTTCCGGGACATTTGAATTTTGATTGAAGTGCCAGTTGGGATTCGTGTTGAAATAGATGTTACTGCCAGTGATTGCAAAATGGGTCGCATTAAGAGAGATGGCCGAGTTTTGGGAAAGAGCAAAGCTAGCTCGCGAGTTGTCAAAGTCAATCACAATATCGGCCGAGTCATCCAGACCCGCAAACGACAACATCAAATCGTAGTCGTCTGCCGTACCTTGTAACTCATCCAGGCCGCTTTCCGCGTAGAGAATTCCAATCACGTCTGATCCTGCCAACGTGCGCTGGTCCTCTCCAAAAAAGGCGCCTTGCTGCATGACTCCCTCGGTGTTCGGTACTCCATACAGCACCGAAACATCTCGGTCCGCATTGGCCACGTAGCTATCTGGTCCAGGAAGGTTGGAGAGATCATTTGAATAAGTCGTCGAGTCAACAATCGGATTTACCACGTAAGGATTGTTAACACCAATCTCAAAAAAATTGAAATTAACATCGTCGCCGCGAATATCGTCCGCCGATCCGATCACGCCATCGACACCAGGATTGAGATCGTACACCCCATTGCTGCCACGGTTCGATTTGGAATAGTTCTGCAAGACGACTCCGCTCTCCGATGCCAAATTGACGTGGGCTAGACCCAAAGAGTGCCCCAACTCATGCAGCAATACCGATTCAAAATCCATTTCGTTGGCCATAATGTTGCCGAATTGGAGATTGCCGGTCGTCGGATTGAGCCGATTCCAGGTTCTGACAACGTTGTCAACCGATACCTGCATTTCTGTGGAAAACGCACTTGTGGGATCGATACCGACGGACACATTCAAAACGCCCCCGGTACCGTTATATCCCATAGGGTGCGTAATTAGGTCCGGGTCGTTTTGGTTAATCGCAAAAATATAGCCTTGAGCATTGGCTCGACTCTCGAACGCCCAAAAAACCACGCCGACTAACACAACCAAACCGAAGCGAGACGTAGAGGAGGAATTCATCAACAAAAACTTTCGCAAGAAGCGTGGAGGTGGAGCGGAAGACAAATTGCCCTACAATTAAAACTTGTCAGATTCCCAAATTCAACCTCTGAATCGTGAATAATTCCGCAAGATTTGCCAACATTGTCGCTGATGCGACGCGCTTGGCGCCAATTTTTTGTGGGTCAGACTCCGAACAGGCTGGCAATAGCAAAAAAAACCAACATCAAGAGGCGGATAAGCGGCCAGGAGGCGATATCTTCGTAAGTCATTGTGCAAAACAGAAAAGTGGTTAAACACAAAAGGGAAAATGCCGGCGCTAACGTCGGCGGCGCAACGGCGGGATCTTCAAGACGGATTCATCCACCGGCGGCTTTACCATCGATTTCGGAACTTCCCGCCAATTCGAAATTTTTGGCGACGCGGGGCCACTGGCCGATGGGGGCTCTGCCGAGGACCGGTACTTGATATCCCATTTCACTTCAAAGGACTTCAGGTTCTGAAGTTGGGATGGTTTACCGTAGCTTTGAACATAAAAATCAAGGATCGCCTCCATCGAAGCATCTTGATCCGGAGGCGATTGCCACGCCTGGAGTCGGGAGAATGGCCCAAGCGAATAAACCGCCAAAGCGATCGGCATAAAGATCAATTTCCAATCCATCGAACCACCTTTTCGTGCTAAATCAATTTTGCGATGCTCGCAGGAAAAGTGGTGGATGGCTAGAGCGCATTTCAAAACCCCAATCTAGTGATTTGGTAGTGGACGAGGTCACGAGTCCTCCCCCGAATTACCGTACAAAATGGGACTCGTAGCCTCGTCCACTACGCAGAAAAGCAGTTTTGAATTGCCCTCTAGTCAACTAGCGTGGGCGTCCGCCTTGCATTATATATTGTTACCCGGCGAAACAAGCAGACGAAGAAAAGCCAACGCAGCTCTTTTTGTAACTGCACGGCCACCTGGGCCCATAAAAGGCGCAATTAATAAAGAGTCGTGACCCCCCTTTTTTATGTCCGGAGTTCGTCGTTCGATATTCGTTATTCAAATGCCGCGGCTGAACGTCGCAGAAAAGGGGACGCAGGACGCAATTCTTTTTCTGACGCGATTCAATTGGTGCTTTAGCACGCACCCTACTTGAAATCTACCGCCTGGAATTTGCACGCCGCCTGATCAAAAAATGCTCCAATGTTGGATGGCGATCATAGGCAAGTTTTCCAATGCACCGTGCGTAATCGCACTGCGCGTTCTACCCAGAATTAACCGGCGATAGGGTCCGTTTCGGGGATTTGTTATAGTACACAAGTTGCCGTCCAATCATCTGATACTTTCAATTGAACGAGGATTCCGATGAACTCAAAAACTCAGCAAGGACCCAAGGCATTAGTCACCGTTTTCGACGACCTTGAAACCGCAACCAGCGTGATTGAAAAGCTGATCGAATCCGGATTCGCAAAAGAAAAAATCGAATTAGTAACGCAACATATTGCGGATGAAGCACCAGAGGTTGAGACCCCCAAAATTCACGAAACGACACAAAGCTCGTTGATCGACGGTGCGGCAAAGTGGGGTGGCATCGGAGCCGGTACTGGTTTGGCAATTGGGCTATTGACGGCTTTCCCTGGTCTTGCGCTCGGCATGGCTATCATGGGTGGAGTCACCGGTTCCATCGTGGGCGCCATCTCTGGTGTCGACCACGCAGTGGACGATGATTCAGTCGATTTGCCAACGCTTGAAGAGTACGAACAGCTTGTCAAGAACGGCGACAAGTTGGTCGTTGTACTTGGCGAACACGATGAAGTCATGCGGGCCGAGAAAATCGTTAAAGATATGCTCCACGTTCGCAGCCACATTCATTTGGTCCACGGACACGAATACCACGAACATCCCGCACATCGCGGTGGGAATTCATGAACCGTCAATGGTGGAATCGACGTAGTTAGGCGAGACTTAAAAGGCGGATTTGGGGTCGGGAGGGCGAGAGTCTTTTCGACACTGACATTAACTCTGGCTCAATTAGGCCGGCTGATCCTGGCCCAACTTTTCTAATAAAAAAACTCCCGACATCGTAGTTTTCCCTAAACACGGATTCCGTGTTCATCATTTCGATAAAATTCGGTGCGCCGGTCCGCACCCTGGTTCGTTACTTCGCCCGTGTGTAGGTAATTTCCATTACCTTGATCATTTCATCCGTACCGGGCGCCGCCACATACATCGTCATGGTTCTTGTGTCGTCGCCATAAACGACCACGTTTTTTCCCTTCGACGGGTTTCCGTCCATGCCGACACCTGACGTTTCATACGTCATCGTTCTTTTATCCGCGTCGAAGGTGCCAACCATTTTCGTGACGTTTGGACTGAAAGAATCGATCCAGGTGCCATGATATTTTTTCTTGGCGGGGTCGTATCCAAATTGACCGTGACCTGTGAATTTCATGCCTTCAAAGTCGCCTGAAAAGTCGCTGACGATCCAGAAATCGCCAATCATTCGGTTTGATTCCTTGGCCTTCGATTTAGTCGGCGGGTCATACGGCCCAGCAGGTCCCATGAACATCGTAACCGCGGCGTCCCACTTGCCTTCTTCCATCTTCAGAATTTTGTGTTCATCTGAGGCGATCGGAAATTGTGCCATGACGGTCGTCGCAGTTCCCAAAGCAAAGACTAAACCAATTGATAATGTCCAGAGTCTCATGGATTCCCCTTTTCTAGTAATCAATTCTTGATCCGGTTTTTACGTTTGTCGGCCATTGATTCTACACTGAATATCCTAGAGTTAACAACAAACCTAAAGGGATGGAGAAGAAACGTTAGATACGTCAGAGAAGAGAATGCCGGCGGGTTGCACTGGCTGTGTCAGTCGTGTACCTCAGGTAGGGTGCTTGCCAACACACCAATTCCAACCCATCCGACGGAGTACTTCGTTCCCTCTGCGCGCTCCTGTTCAAAAACGATCTATGTGACACAAACCGGGAAGTTGTTTTGAGTCATTCCTAAGTCCGGCGACGATTTCGACGTCTAGCGGCGACGCCAATCAACAAAAGACTCAGTAGCGTAACTTGACCCGGTTCGGGAACGACTTGCGCGAACGAGATTTCCAAATCGTCGTACCAAACAAAGCCGTTTAAGAGAGTGGCGTTATTACCGGTGGAGACCGCCCGGTAAATCGGCACATCGGATTCCCAGCCGTTCCAAGTCCAGGTATCGAGGGCCCAAGGGGTCGAACCGATCTTGGTGTCGATCAAATTGTCCTGTTGATCAAAGAACTCAAACGTCACGTCGTCCTCAAAGCTGTTGTTTTCGAAATAGCCACCCAGTTTTTCGATTGGGTCATTAAAAACCCATTCCATCACGGTGAGTTGCCCCATCATGATGAAGGGCGACCTGGGAATCACGGTGTCACTTTGACCGCCGACAATCAACGTCGACGATGCTTCCATCTTGACGGAACCGCCCACCGTTAGAGCGTTGAGCGTTACCGATCCGCCAAAGATGTCCACGGTCAAGAACCCCCCGCCGCCAAAACCAAATCCCGAAAAGTCCTCTGATTTATCTCCCGTGAAAGGTCCTGTTTCGACGATGTCGCCCGCCAACGGGCCCTGCCAAAATACCATGCACAGACAAACGGCAAGCAAACGAATTCCACTGAGATGTAGTCGCGCCATCGTGTTCTCCCATCTGTTCCAAAGGTTGGTTGCCCCATACCTTGTTTAGATATGCATGATACCTGTTTTAGATACCTATTCAACCCTTGTCGGACATTTTCTTCAAGATTAATCGGTCGGGAAGATTACCGAAAATCTGCGTCGGGATTTTCGAAAATTGGCTGAAAACCAGAGAGAACGTTCACAAACCAATCGACGCTAGGAAAATAATCTGCCACTTGGCAATTCGTCGAATTTTGTTTCGGGCAATAGCCATGATCTCCCCCGGTTAATCTGTGCTGTTTGTGTCCTGCGATTCAAAAAGTCGTTTCCCAGAACGTTTTGCGACAAATTAATACCGGTTTGAGGATTCGATGCTCAGATTAGTGCCGACAAAAGCCAATAAAACTGCGTGCCTTAGATTTGGCGTGCCAAATAAGTTGGTGGCTACGGTCGCCAGACGGTGGATCAACTATCGGAAAGACTCATGCTCTGGCGAACCGGCGCAAATGCATTCTCCGGAGACAGTCACGTCAGAAAAGGAGCAGGACTCATTCGTTCCGTT
>CAJHZH010000010.1_pt1 | contig 13516 bp, 11 predicted proteins | sample 9198951 | NCBI WGS metagenome assembly CAJHZH01 (sample SAMEA7708381, study PRJEB35096) | sediment metagenome | biome: marine neritic benthic zone biome [ENVO:01000025]; feature: sediment [ENVO:00002007]; material: shallow marine sediment [ENVO:03000034] sea grass bed [ENVO_01000059] ...
ATAGATTCTTGTTAATTGACATGAATAAAACTATTACCAAGCTGCCCAGTTTCGCCATACAAACTAATCCAAAAAGCAACCTCTCACAATGGTTATGGCAGCATCTTTGCCGTTGAGAATCCGTTTCGTGATCTTCGAAATTGTATTCGTTTAGATGCCGCAGAACGTAATAGCATAGATTTGACCCAAATAAGATGATAGTACATTCCATGCGCTCTGTGAGGAGAACGAGGTGGGAGCGGTTGACATTCGCGCGCAGAGTTGTTTTGAGTGTCGATTTCAAGGAATTATCTCCGTGAAAGAATCATTGATTTCGTTCACATCGTCGGGTAAATCATTTCGATCAAGGTAAGTGCGGTTCCGTTCGCACAAGCTATTGCCCAGCTTCGCGAGGGGCGTAAGAAGTGGTGGCCCTCTTTTGCGAGACATAACGGCTGCTAGCCGCACTGCTATTTGGAGCGGAGGATCAGATGAATCAACAGGAAACGATTGATTTCTTATACGAATTGAATGGGATCGGAGAGGTGTACGCGGTGTACACATTTCAGTGCACGAGGCAATCGAAGACCGGAGCCATCGAACTGGTTGAAATTGAGATCAAAGACGCCGGCGATAGTGGAGATCTACCGCGATATATGGTGTCGGCGCGCAATGAATCAAAGAGTACTTCAGGTAATTCCAGTGATGATCTGCATGTTGCGATTGCTGGTGTCCACTGGTGGGAACTCGACGAGGGTTTTCCGGCTACGTAGTGCGATCGTTGCCGCCCTCGCGCTTCAAACAGCGCCAAGGCAAACCATGTGTCAAACTCATTCGCAGCCAAATACCACGTCATTCCTGACAATCAGTTTGTAACGCCAAAGCACGATGGTTCCGTTGAATATAATTGGCGCGAGTAAGAGGCATTTCAATTGAGGTCTTAGGGTCGACTTCAGCGTGTCGTCAATGCGCCGTCACCCGCCGTTGTATTTTTTTGGAGAACACGAAATGTCTTCTTTCCGTAAATTAGAGCTTGTACTCACAAGCATCGCCGTTCTGTTTTTTGTATGCGGTTGCACGAGCAAAACGAAACCGAGCCCAGCGCCATCGGTGGCCAGTAGCAAAGGGCCTGATCTGGGCAACATCCAGTGGACCACACTCGCGCGTGCCGACTTCGCGGGTGATGACAAAAAGGGCGCCACCTTCCTCTGGGATGTTCCAGGTACAAAGTGGGAGGTCACCAATGAAATGAGCCGCATCAAAGGGACAACGACTGAGGACGCCTGGAAGGGCACGCGAATCAATGTCCCGGTATCTGGAGATGACGGTGATTTTGTGGAAGTATCGGGTGATTTCAAAGTCGCGCAGAGCGACGGTCACTACGTTGTCGCCCTGTTTGGACAGGACGGCATACCGCACAAGGAATCATTGTGCATGTTGATTGAACGAACAGATGGCAAAACGGAATACCGAATCCAGACGAACTGGGCCCAGCATGCCGCCAAAATTGTCGATGGTAATGAGAAAACTCCAGGATTTGGCGACGAATCGAAGACCTTTCACAAAATGAAAATGATTCTCGACCGTAGTGCGTCGAAGGTGTACTACTATGTCGACGACGTCTATCTGGGAACCGTTCAAGTCGATGGTCGCGTCGTGCCGATCGTCAACCTGCAAATGGACTTTGAATCATCCAAGGCCGGAACCAATATCGAAATTCTGTACGACAATTTGATGGTTCGCAGTGGAAAACGGCAGAACGGCTGACGCGGCCATTCCGAATTGGCGGTGTTGATAGGTTTGTTGCACTCGCGAAACGTCCTACTCATTGAGGGCGTTGGTCAGCTGATCACAGGTCGCACTCAATTTTGTCCCGTGCAGTCAAAAAACTAAAACAAACAAAAGATCATTGACAATCTGGTTTTGAATCGATCTAGTCGGATGAATCTGGGCCGAAGGACAGCTGTCGAGTGTTGATTCGGTTGTGCGGGGAACGCAGAGCTTTGCTTTGTCCAATGCTGGCGCGCAGATGCGGCGGATTATGGATGACGAGATTGATGGGTCATGCTGCAAAGCGATAGTAGTATCGCAGTGTCCCGCCGAGTCGCTCGCGGCACTTGATCTTTCCGATTGAGCTGCCAACAGTCGCGTCCGGCTGGATGATCTTGTTATCGAGCCCGTAGGGTTAAATTTGTCGAGCGACGCTCATTTTCGTTTTGCAGGGGGAAGTTAATTGTCGTAACGCGGCCGCGAACGAGATTGCCGGCACAGTACATGCGCACCAGTCTTATTGTTGGTCAACTTTTTTGAATGTTTAAATGGACTAGGCAGCGTCGCGATAGTAGTAACGCAGCATGCCGCCGAGGCGCTCGCGGCAGCTGATCTCACCGGTCGTGTTGCCAACTGTCGGGTCCGGTTCGATGAGCTTGTTATCGAGGCCTTGATGATTTCGTTCACCGTGGTAATGGTGTAGGAACTCGATCGCACGACCAATCACTTTGCCATACTTGAGCAGTTGCTGCAGCTCAGCCAGTCGGGTGTGAATCTCACCGGGGATTCGAGCCCTGAGGATTTTGTTCTCCTGTTTCAGATATTCAACACATTTTGCCAGTTCATCGATAGCTGAGGCAATTAGAGCAAGCAGTGGGTGGAAAAGTTTGGGCATTCGCGTATTGTCTTAACTTGAATAATGAAAGTCTGTTGCACATTGTTTGTACACGGCTAATAGGTTTGTGAAAGATGAAAACGCGGAACACAAACCGGGCGAATGGAAATCAGATTGGTACGACTGCTACAACTGCCAGAGCTTGACAGATTCAACGAGCGCACAGATTCTCAAGCGTCCGCCGTGCAACCTGCGACGCCTCAATATTGGGGGCATGTCAGAGAAGTGTCAGAGAATCCATTGAATCTATTCGAAAATATGTAAACTATTGAATCTGTGGAACGCCCAAAACGGCACGCATACTTTCTCTAAGTTTTGATGCAACAAGAAGATAAGTCTGTCACTTCAGAAATTACACCAAAGGCCTACGGAACCGAAGGCGCGTAAACGAAGGAAGTCAAATCGCCGAACCCTTCATCCCGTCGTCCGGCAAATCATCGACCGGGACTGTCACGTCAGCATGCGGAATCGCGAAGTCATCCGTCACGTCATCGGCCGGCTTAAAGACGGTTACCTGACGTTTCGGTCCATGCCGCCCGCGGCTCGCAAGGAGCTCATGCGACAGTGCATTCAGATCCATCGCGAAAACTTCGAATTGTATTGCGACGTGATGGGCGGCGACTTTTCAGGACGCCTCCGTCGCCGTCGGCGATCCAACAGGAAGGAGCGCATGTCATGAAGAATTTTAGCATGCTCAGCACACGCATCCTGAATGGGCCCGAATGTTGGTCGTCCGCTAACATTCTCACTACCCCGGTTGTACAGCACGGTAAAGACCAGGTGTATGGATGTAGGCTTCTATATTGCGTTTTTGATTTCTAGCGAAACCGAGTGGAGAAGGCAATTTCGGTGGCAAGGGTAAGCTCGCGATTCCATGGCTTTTGGAGCAAAGATGGAAGGTGTCGTTTTCTGGGTATCAGCGATTCTTGCAAGAGAATAGGAGATCTTGGAAAATCTGCTGGTCTAGGATTCTATCTACGTTAGGAATAGTAATTCGACGTTCCAAAAAACGGTTGTAATTCGCACCGATCAAAAATGCATATGTATTAAGTCTATTATTCCGCCGCAAAATTTATTTGATGTTTTTGACAAGAAATGTTTGACATTGACAGAGAGCAGGTCAAATAATCATTCTTGCGGCGGTTCTAAATTCGCAACCACTTCTTATGCCGCACTCGGGCAAATTCTTTTCAATGCAGCGTCGAGGGTAGTGCGATGGCAGATGAAAATGAGTTTGGTTGTCGACCCAAGTTAGTCGCCCATTCTCGATCTGGCGCCACATTGGATGGGTGCGGGGGTTGCGACGAATCGGATGGAAGCGGTCCACAACATACGACCTACGCCGGAGGAGGAGGGGGAGGTGGACCTGGAGATCCAGGTGGGGACTGTGGTTGTGGTCCGATCGACTGCTCCAATGAAAATGGCGGAGATTCAGGTGACGGCTGCTGCGACGAAGCCGGAGGTGTTGGTGGAAGTTTAGCCCCCGCGTGTATCGACGGGGTGTCAGGCGGTGGTGGAGACGGCGGCGACTCAGGTTGTACTGGCTGCGTCTGCGGTTATACCGGATCGATTGGCAACAAAACATTGCAGCTCAGTACACCCAGTGCTGGACCGCTGGCGCCTGGCAACGTGCTGACCTACAACGCAATGTCGACGGATAATAGTGGCGTCTTTGGTGCGAAGTTCAGTGACCGATACAGTCGCGAGATTGACGAGATCAACAGTACGACGGTCGATTTACACCGGGGTGACGGGCGCGTCTTTCGCTACACCAATAAAGACGCCAACGGCTTCTATGATCCGCCCAGCGGCGCCAACAGTATTCTGCGCAAGCAAGGAAATACCTGGACGGAAACGCGACCCAATGGATTTGTCATGGATTACAACTCCAGTGGAAAACTCATTAAAACTGCCGACGTTGCTGGAAACACGACGACGATAACCATCACCGGAGGGCCGGTGCCGCACTTGACCAAGATTGAAGATGCAGCGGGTCGCATTACGACGTACGTATACACGGGTGACTTTTTCCCCAAACTAGAAAAGATAATTCAACCGGATGGTCGCGATTCTCTGTTTGAAATCGACTCAAACGGTGATCTGATAAAGCACACAACACCTGAGCTTTGTGTAACGAGTTTTGTCTATGATTCGTCGCATCGTTTGACCTCCCTAATTGATCCCAACGGCAATCGCCAAACGTTCGGGTATGACAGCTCGTCGAGATTGACCAAACACGAGGATGCACTGGGCAACGTCACAACCTACGCATATTCAACCGCAAGCAAGATCACGGCGATTACCGACGCACGTGGTTGCACAACAACGTACACGTACAACGATGATAACGAGTTGCTATCGCGTGAGAACGCATTAGGCGCAATTTGGACTTACACCTGGGCTGACGGATTTATTAAAACCGCGCAAAATCCTCTGGGTCATGTGTACACGTATCTGCATCATAGTACCAGCAATGGAGGTGTACGACTGGGCGAGATCATACGTCCGCTTGGCGATCGAACGACCTATAACTACGACAGCACTGCACGGCTTGAGTCCGTAGTCGACCCATTAGGCAATCGCACGACGAATGTATGGAATGCCAGCGATCAACGAATTGCAGTTGAAAATGCATTGGGGAACCGGACTTCGTTTACATATAACTCACTAAACCAAATCGAAACAACCACCAATCCGCTGGGAGCCGTATGGACGAACGACTATGATTCCGACGGGAATCTCACGACACAAATCAACCCACTGGGCAATCGAACAACGCACTCTTACAACTCGGCGGGCCAAATAGTTTCCACAGAAAACGCTCTCGGAAACGCAACGACGTGGACTCGCGACGACGTGAATCGAATTATTGCAACCACGGATGCACTCGGAAACATTACGACTTATGCATACGACAATAATAGTAATCGTATTACGGTTACCAATCCCCTGGGCTACACATTTACGACCGTTTTCGATCGGCGAAACAGAATCAGGTCCTACGTGAATCCATTGAACGAAAGGACAACGCTCAATTACGACTCAGTAGGTAATCAGATATCCCAGATCAATCCATTAGGCGACATAACGACCCATTCTTTTGACTGTGCAGATCAACGAGTTAGCAGTCAAAACCCGCTCGGTAATTTCACGACGAGTAAATATGATCTCGCAGGTCAACGAATTGGAACCACAAATGCGCTTGGCAATACATCTACAGATTCCTACGACGCCAATGGCATGCGCATCTCTTTTGAAAATCCACTTGGTGAGCCCCAAACAGTAGTATACGACGTTGCCTCACGACCAGTGGGCACTGAGGATCCATTAGGGAACCGTTCCACGACATCGTATAACGCCATAGGGCAAGTTCAATCGACCACAAATCCGCTTGGATTCATCACTACGGCAATCTATGATGTCGCGGCGCAGCAAATAGCCAGCGTAAATGCTCTCGGCGGTCGATCCACAATAGCCTATGACGATGCCGGGCGACAAATTACCACCATTGACACTCTCGGTAATACCGCGACGGCGATTTACGATCAGGCCGGACAGAGGGTGGAAACGGTTAATGCTATTGGGGCATACGCGACGACAAATTATGACGCTGCCAGTAGAGTAGTTGCGGAAATCGATCCTTTAGGGAACACGACAACAACAATTTATGATGCGGCTCGTCAAGTAATTGGAAGGGTCAATCCGCTTGGATTTCACACTTCTACGCTCTATGACAGTGCTAGTCGTGCAATCGGGGCGATAAATGCCCTTGGCGACCGAGCGACGACAGAATACGACGCCAATAGTCGTGTTGTTGCCACGATCGGCCCCTTAGGTAATCGAAAGACGTCGGTGTATGATGCAGCCGGCCAAAAAATCTGCTATGAAAATCCCCTTGGCTTCCGGACTACATCAACCTATGACGTCGTAGGCCAGCTGACCGAGAATCAGGATGCGATGGGACGCGTCACAACCACAATCTATGATAATGCCGGCCGAACAATCGCTACGATAAATTCGCTGGGCGACCGAAATACGATTGGCTACGACGAAGCCGGGAGGCAAACTACCGTCACCAATGCGCGCGGAGATGTATCCACATCTATCTACGATGTCGCTGGGCAGCTGATTGCAAATGAGGACCCCTTGGGCCACCGTCACACGACCAACTATGATTCGTTGGGTCGTATCGAAGAAACTGTTAACCCGCCCGGATTCACGTCAACACGCATCTATGATGAGGCGTCCCGCAACATCGCGATCGTTGATGCACGTGGGTTTCGCACAACAATGATATATGACGGAGCAGATCAAAAGATAAGCACTATCGATCCTCTTGGAAACTATACGACTCAGGTTTACGACTTTGCCGGCCAAATCGTAGCGGAAGAAAGTGCACTCGGGCATTTTACAACCAATACATACGACGCCGCCGGGCAAACAACCGAGCGGATTAATGCCCGAGGATATCGCTTCACATTTACTTACGATAAAGTTCGTCAACGTACGGAGATCATGGATCCACTCGGGCGCATAACGACTGCTGCATATAATGCTGCCGGTCGGCAAATTCTTCGTACTGATGCGAGGGGCAACGTAACGACCTATTCGTACGATGGTAATGGTGAAACGACTGGTTGGCTATATCCAGACGGTTCGCGCGTGACATTTTCCTACGATGCGGTGTCCAATCGGACGTTGATGCAAGACAGCAGTGGAACATATACGTACACCTTCAGTGATTTGAATCAGATGTTGTCGGTGACCGATGCTTCGGGAAACGCGATCGCCTATTCATACGATGTTGCCGGTAACCGTGACTGGATGATAAATCCAGATGGTGGAAGTACCACATACAACTACAACGCCGTGAATCGCGTGTCGTCATTAATTAATCCGCAAGGTCATCGAACTACCTTCCAATACGATGCAGCTGGTGACAAGATATTACAGCAATTTGCAAACGGCACTCATACCTCATACGCTTACGATGAAAATCAGAATGTGACTTTCATACTTTGTCGAAAGTCGAACAACGACGTCGTCAACTTTTTCGATTACGCCTACGATTCAGTCGGAAATCGCATATCGGCTGCCGAAACCGCCGACGGGCTAGTGACCTGGGCATATGATGCCGACAGGCAACTAATTAATGAGAAGCGGTCTGGCGTGACTAGCTACAACACGACATTCACGTATGACGAAGTTGGCAATAGGTTGATCAAGAATACGGATGGTGCATTGACCACTTCCACATACGATGCCGCTGATCAGTTGTTGACGAGTGAAGATGCATCTGGTTTGACGACATATACGTTCGATGAGAGTGGTAACCAACAAATCGCTATGTTGCCATCAGGCCTGCGAACCACGTGGGCATGGGACTACGAAAATCAAGCTACTGTCGTTGAACAGACCGATGGAAATCGACTAACGATGGCCTACAACGCGGACAATCGACGCGTTTGGAAACCCAATGAAAACTTCATTTGGGATGTGAAAAGTGACAACGTGTTAATGCAAAAATATGACAATGGAAAGACGTATGCGGTATACACGCAACGGCCCGGACAATTTGGTGAGCTGGTTTCGTCACGAGAAGATTCGATCGCATATTATTGTCACTTTGATGCTCAAGGCTCGACGAGGGAAATCACGAATCAAACTCAAGTCGTCTCCGATAATCTTGTCTATACGGCATTCGGCGAAACAGCTCATCAAAGCGGAACTTCCAGCACACCGTTTCGATACATCGGGGCGTACGGGTACTTCACCGATACGGAAACGGGAGAAATCTACGTGCGGCGAAGGATGTATCAACCAAGCATTGGGCGGTGGATGTCTAAGGACATTGCGCTATTTGTTGATGGGAGCAATCTGTATACGGTGTATTTGGTACCAAGCATGGTTGATCCGAAAGGCACCCAAACTGACCTCCCCGAACCTGAGAAGGATCCAGTTGGCCGGAATATTGGAAAAATCTGCGGTATTCCATTGATGGAACATGGAAGGCCCGGTGGCCGTGGGTGTTGGCTTTGGGAGGCCAGGAAGGTCGCAAAAGGCGATTGTTTGCGCGAATCAGGAGCGGGAAGTCCGGAGGATATTCTGGAAACTGTTGGAAAATGCAAGTGCTGCACGTTGTACATAATAGGGCACCAAGGAAGCGATATCCCTAAGCCCCTTGGCCCAATAATATGTGGCGCGGTCACCTATCCGGATCCCAGGTCAGATCCTCCTGACAATCCCGTTGTCCTTTTCCCCAATCCAGCGTTTGAAGAAAAACTGAAGAAAGCATTGGAACACTGCAAAGGACGTTGCGTAATCAACATCGTGGCGTGCAACAAGGGCCCGCCGGATGAGTGCGAAAAAACAAGGCAACAAATCGCAGAAAACACAGGATGCATTGTTTGTGGCTCGGATGAAGAGGAATGTTCTCCAGGCGGCAAATGTACTGTCGGTAGGCCGAACTGGGATGACAAGGCTGGTCGACCCCAAGAGAACTTTAAAGATCTCTATGCCTGGCCGCACACTTGTGTACCGCCACCTGGTACGGAATTACCACCAAGAGACGAAGGCGATATACGTTAGCGCTTAATCTAGCGACTAGTTATCGTACTGAATTTTGCAAGACGGTAGCGCTTTATGCAGAGCCAATACCGAATCAGACTTAGTTCGACCGCCGGCCAAGGGGGTCGAAGTGACTCTCAATAATCTTAATTGTTTGAGTTTGGAAAGGTCATCAACACACGCGGCAGTTATGTTGCAGTGGCTTAGGTCTAATGCTTGAAGGGTAGAGTGATTTTTTGCAATTGTCATAACGCCATAGTCTGAAATGCCCGTTCCACGCAGGCTGAGTTCTTTTAGGCGCTTCAAATGTGATAAGTGTGAGAGGCCTTTATCCGTCACTTTTTTGCCGCCTATGTGCAGCGTCTCGATCAGTGAAAGGAATTGTAGATTCTGAAGACCAGCATCGGTTAGATCGGCAAACGGGATTGATAGTATCCGAAGCTCGTGCATGCGGATCAAATGCTTCAACCCATCGTCGGTGATCGGTTGCTGAACTTGCTTTTCTTGATGTAGGAGGAAAGTCAATTCTTCGTTGGTAACGGGTCGACCAATTCTTAACGACTCCATATTTGCATTGGTCAAGCCAGCGATATGCCGAAGGCCGGAATCCGTGGTCGTCATTGGTAATAATAGATCTGTAAGTTGGTCCATTGAAGATAACGGCTCCAGATGGCTATCCGTAAACCCAGAACCATCTAAATCGAGCCGACTTAAATTCGGTGCTTTTGCGACGACGCTCCACACCTCGAGGGGATTGTTTAATAGCCAGCCCTCGCCTCTAATCGTAAACTCCCGCAAATCCTGACTTAGCTCAACAGCCCGCAGCTTTCCTTCGGGGCCAACAGCACACAATGCAGCGAATGTGCTTAGCTGAACATTTCGATCCCATTCGTTTTGGTTATCTTTTCTGACGTTGTTGAATGCCTCTTCAAGTGCAGAAATTGCCTCGACCCCCGCAGGACCGATCTGTGCGATGGCAAATGCAGCTGTCCATTGGGCTTGTTGATCAAATTTGCTGATGACGGGTATTACTCGGTTGAGTAGCGGTATTAGCAAAGGCACTGAATCTTTTGCATGAGGGCCAAATTGTGCCAATGCCCGCACGATATTAAGTTTCGTATCTGCGTCTGATTCTTTGCGTAGCGCTCGAATCAGCGCTGGAACACAAAGCTCGGCATCACATGCGATTTCACCTAATGCGGTAGCGGCAACATTAGTTTTGCTACCTCCGTCTTCAAGTAACCCAACTAGCACTGGAACTGCCGATCTCGCCTCTCGTCCGAATTGACCTAATCCTCCTATGGCATACTCGCTTACACTGGAATCCGCGTCGTTAGTCGCTTCGATGAGCAAAGGAACTACGTTACGCATGGCGTCCGGACCGATATTCGCGGCAACGGTTCCGATTGCGATTACGCTCCAAAAGCGCGTACTAGTATCGCGGGCGCGAACTAAGCCGCTCAAAACCTCTATCGCAGGCTCAAGCTCCGGCAGTTTAATACCCTGGTTCACGGTTGCATCGGCGGCGATCCGCGCTATACAATTTCCTGCAGCTTGCTTTAACGGCTCGTGCTCAGAATTCAGACAGTTTATCAGGTCTGGTATTCCAGTCCGAAATCTAAGCGTACTTTGCCCTGGTTCAAGCCTTGTTATAAAATCGGCGGCCTTTTGTCTCGTTTTCCAATCATTGTGCTTTAGGTCCGAGAGTACCGACTCAACTTCGATATTCATATAACCGGACTCATGATCGTATGTCCAATAATCTGCAGTCGTCTCTCTTTTAGTAGTTGGCTCCTGCGGTTTGGCAAGGTCAATTGTTTTGCGCACGGAACTGCCAAACATCACTAATACACAAATCCAGATTGTGGGACATAGTGACGTGATTCCACTTAGTTCGATCTTGTGAGGAATCGACATCGCGGTTTTCGCGTACAATTTAGTGGATATCCGAACTTCATTCCGCAATGTGGTATGATACCTCTTAGTTCAATTGATTTCAGCAGAGAAAAGAGAAAGCAGGGCTATTTGTCGTTGATCGGGTTAAAACGGTTCTCCCGCAATTTTGATGATGGTCTTCTTGATCGGCGGATATGAAAGATCATTTGGCCGATTGTAGAGTCGACTTTTTTGATGATACCGGCGAATGGCGTGGCCAATATCAAAGGTTGCGACATGGGCGCACGGAAGGATTAGAGTTGAGGGCGACGCGCGAGTCCTGGGCGGCGTTAGAAACGGGTGGGTAACAATTGAACGATTTCACGCCGCGCGTAGAAACCGCGCCGAAGCAGGTCGAAATTGGCACGACCGTACATTTGGCGCTTCATCATCTTTAAGCGGCTAATATGGCCTTCCGAAGCGCCGTTGTTCCAAGAAACGGTCAAAGCCGCCCTAACGTGAGCGTTCTTAGAACCGCATCTTAACTGCTGCCAAGTCGGTTTTCAGTCCCTCGGCGAATTGTCGTATGCTGGTCGGCACATCATTCTTGGTTGCTTGCTCAAGCCAACCGTCTAGCCTTTTTCCGTTACGTTTACGGAGCATTGCAATGAACCTTCGGACAAGTTTCCAAGTAGAACGAATTTCGTCGCACTGGGAAAGAACTGTCCGCTGACAACTGATTGCTCACCATTTAGCTTGGATTTGTCTGTCTTTGAACAGTAACCACGATACTTGTGTAACCGAAGGCGGCTTGCTTCCGCGAATGGGCAGATATCCTCCGAACGGCTGCACAAAGCGATCAATGCAACCAGTCGCTGGACCTATGAGCTGATGGACCTGCTTCTCGGAACATTGTTCAATTCTGGCGTGCCGCTTTCCGGCAGTCTGGCGGCCGTGGTGGCAAAGAATGATCATCGCAGCAGCAAGCGTGATTGTCAAACGTCACAATGAGCAGTTCATGCAATTGTTTTCCGCCAAATTCGAATCCGAATTTCCCGACGGGCTAAGACTGAAGGCGTCTAAAAAGGCTTTTTCAACTATCAACTATCACCCAGCCAGTTCTTCTTTGCTGCGCAATCGAAAATGGGAATCACGATTGCCGAAACTGCACGGCGTCTTGCGAATCACTTCGCAATTCAAGCCGTTAGTTCAAATTTGGGATACGTGCATTGAAGAGTTGAAAACCTACAACCGGCAGCATCGAAAATCTGATGGCCAGATGACAGCCGAGGCTTACGAATCGCTTCCTCCCGAACTTCGGGACGATGACCATCCCGAATACGATTCCTGGATGAATCTCTGGGAGAAGTATGCAGATAGCGAGGGTTGGCCGATGGTGCCAGTCAGCGAATTGGCGGGCTTGAAATCATTTGAAGAACGAGCGCGTCTAACGAAGTCTCAATCACAGCGAATCGTTCGCACAGCCGCTGCGATTGGTCTGGGCGTAGAACCGGACGTCGACATTTCCGGAAGAACTACGGTTGGAATGTGCGCCTATGGAGTGTCGAATCCGCCGATCTAATTCGTGAGTTTGAGTTCGAACAGTCCGAGGGCGTGGGAACTGGTCGCGGGCCACGAGTCAATTGCGTCGCAATGCAGGGGAACGAGACTATTGCTAGTGGTAGTTCGAACCTGGGTGGAAGTCATATCATTCGCCTTTGGGATGCCAAGACAGGTCAAGCATTGAAAGAGATCGAATCGCCCAAAGGCGGCGTCAACGCGATGTCGTTCCTCCCTGGCGGTCGTCAATTGTTAACCGGAGGACGGTCCACAAAACGAGGATTCACTCAGGACGGTCGCGATTTGTCCTCCAAGGAGTTCCGCGATTCCGTTCAACTGTGGAACGTAGAATCGGGAAAATGCCTGGTTCAATTCAACGGAGTAGCGAATCCAGCCAGCGGTGATTCGCGGTCGGTCAATGACGTCACTGTCTCCTCCGACGGACGGCTGATTTCAACGGCCGAGCGAGGCGGCACGATCGAAATCTATGACACATACACGGGCGATCGCATTTCGTCGCTACGTCATGCTGGTGAAGTCCACGCCGTGAAGTTTTCTGGTGACGGAAGGCGATTCGTCTCTCTAGGCACTGATTTAACTGCCTTGGTCTGGGATATTAACGAAATTCGCGAGCAACAAAAGTGAGCAGCGCCCTACTTGGATTCATCTCGAACGACTTGCACTGCCCGCTCAAGATCGCCCGGATAGATATTTGACATCTGTGCTGGTCCATGGAGTTTTGCGCGACAGATTTGTTGATTAATGGCTGTCAATATTCGATATTCCGAGTATGGATCAGATGCGGAATGCGGCAAAACATCCGTTCTCTGGCAATTGAAACAGACAAAGTGATCGAAATCGGCAGCGCGG
>CAJHZH010000262.1_pt1 | contig 13337 bp, 9 predicted proteins | sample 9198951 | NCBI WGS metagenome assembly CAJHZH01 (sample SAMEA7708381, study PRJEB35096) | sediment metagenome | biome: marine neritic benthic zone biome [ENVO:01000025]; feature: sediment [ENVO:00002007]; material: shallow marine sediment [ENVO:03000034] sea grass bed [ENVO_01000059] ...
CGAACTTCAACCGATTCCTCGCTTCCTGCAAGCGATACAAGTCGTTCCGACGTTGTCGGTTGAACCTGTTTTTGGTCACCCAGTAGTCTCACCGTCCACAATCTTACATGGGAATCTGAATGATCAAGTAACTCTCTGGCAATCAATTCATCGAATCCGCCGGATTGGTAAAGTCCCCAAAGTGCGTCTAGGGCATACGGATTACGTTCGGCAACAATTTGTTCGATTAGTAACGGTGCCAACGAGCGATCCTTACGATCACCCAGAATTCGCAACGCGGTCTCACGATGCCAGCGATTGGAATGTCCGAGATATCTTTTGACAAGTTCTTGACTACTGAGGTTGGCAAGATTGATGTTGAGAATCGTTTGATGGGATTTGCCGCGCAAGCGATAAACTCGGCCGAGATCCGGATTAGTTTGCCCCTGGTGATTGCGGTAATGATTGGACTGAACCGAGTACCAGTCGGCGATATACAGCGCGCCGTCGGGACCGGTTTGTATATCGACGGGTGTGAACCAATCGTGTTGCTCACCGGTATTCGGCGAAATGACGGTTGCAATATCTCTGGATTGACGCGAACTGCCATCGTCCATCACGTCGCTGGCGATCGTGTAATGAAGATTAGGTGAGACACCAAATAGCTTTCCGTGAAAGCGCGCGGGCAAGGATGTTGCTTCGTATATTTCGAACGTATGGGTGAAGCGCTGGACGGCATTGTGCTTCATCGCGGGATAATGACCAAACGCAAACGGATTTGAAAGCGAACCGTGTTTGCCGAAGTTCTTTAGGTAATACCCGCCTTGCACATAGTAGAACCCGCGCGTATCGCCTCCATTGTGTCCGGAGTAAACTCGACCCTTTGAATCGAATTCAACACCAAAAGCGTTGCCGCCTCCCTCCGCAAAGATCTCATACGTGTGAGACTCCGGATGATATCGCCAGATGTTTTGTCCCATCGAGTGCACCGGTTGCTCGCCGGATTTCGTTTTGTTATCCGCTCCGTGTCGGACTACCGAAGCGCTCACGGTACTTCCCTGGGCGCCGTAAATCCAACCATCGGGTCCCCAACGCAAACTGTTTGCAATCGAATGCGTGTCTTCAATTCCGAACCCCGATAGCAAAATTCTTGGGGTCATTGTGTCCGGAACGTCGTCGTTGTTCCGGTCAGCATAGAACAACAGATACGGTGGATTCATGACAAATACTCCCCCGCGCCCCTTCAGCGCGGCGGTTGCCAGGTTGAGCCCATCTAGGAACGTCTTGTGCGCGTCATAAACGCCGTCGCCGTTGTTATCTGTGTGGATCGATATTGTGTCCGCGCCGCGAAACGGAGAATCCAGTGCATGTGGTGGCGGCGGTGCGAACGGAGGATCATAGACATTTCTCCACACGTTGTCGCGGCTGAGCAGTTTCAAACCGGCTGGCCACGGATACTGCCGATATTGAACCAACCACATTCTTCCCCGCTCGTCAAAATTGATATACAGCGGGTTGGCAACTGTAGGTTCCCGCAACAGCAGGTCCAATTCCAAATCGCCGGGTACTCGCAATGCCGGCACATTTTCGCTTGGTCGTAACTGGTCCTGCGGTTTCTGTGAAGAGATTTGCATCCCGAGCGCCATCTGTTTGGCCGCTAGTCCCAGGACAATTGTTTGGACAGAGAAGTGTAGAAAGTTCGAGTGTTTCAAACGATTTCTTGATCGAGTCATCTGACCAATTCGAATTCTTTCGGGGCAAATTTCTTAGGCATCGCTCTGCATCAATTGTACTCGATTACAAAATCGCTGTTCGCTGAAGAAGGCGGTAACAATAACGATAATTTCCCTGTATTTGACTAACTCCACTTGAAATTGGTAGGCTGTTTTTCAAAAGGTTAATGGCGGCGCAATTGATTTGATATTCATTTTTTTTGCCAACACGTGAATTCGACCCCCAAGCAAAGATAAAACACCGTTACCAATAGACATTCAAGGAGTGCACTAATGTTACTCAAGTATTTTTATGACCAAGCGTTGGCACACGCATCGTATATGGTCGGCTGCCAAAAAACTGGCGAAGCGGTGATTGTCGATCCGGGTCGCGATATCGATCAGTATTTGCAAGCGGCCGACAAGGAAAATATGCGGATCGTCGGTGCCGCGGAAACGCATATTCATGCTGATTACGTCTCAGGTGCACGGGAGTTGGCCGATCGCGTTGGCGCGAAGCTGTTTGTCTCGGACGAGGGACCGGCGAATTGGAAGTACGAATATGCGAAAGACTACGATTCGCTGCTGCTGAAAGAAGGGGATTCGTTTGGAGTCGGAAAAATTAAATTTGAAGTCATGTTTACACCCGGTCACACTCCCGAGTCCATCTCCTTTGTATTGACCGATATGGGCGGAGGCGCCGACCAACCGATGGGAATCTTTACCGGCGATTTCGTATTTGTTGGATCGATCGGTCGACCAGACCTGCTTGAAGAGGCAGCTGGAGTAATTGGAAGTGCGGAAGAAGGCGCAAAGGATCTTTACCAATCCGTCGAGCGGTTCAAAAACTTGCCGGATTATTTGCAAATCTGGCCGGCGCATGGTGCGGGAAGTGCTTGCGGTAAAGGCCTTGGCGCGATTCCGTCGAGCACGGCCGGCTATGAAAAGATGTTCAACCCAGCGATGCAATTTGACGAGGAATCAACTTTTGTCGATTACATTTTGGCTGACCAGCCGGAAGCTCCGAAATATTTCGCCGTGATGAAACGCGTTAATAAGGAGGGTCCGGCCATTCTTGGTGCTGTGGCGAAACCGCCAATTTTGAATCTAAGCAAATTAACAGACATCATTAGTCAAAATATGGTCATCGATACTTCCGATTCATCAGTTTTCTCGCGGGGCCATGTGCCCGGCACGATCAACATTGCAACAAGGTTCCTCGCCCAATGGGCGGGTTGGATTGTTGATTACGACAAGCCGCTATACCTGATCGTTAGTAAGAATGAGCTCGAAGAAGCGGTGCGTGTATTGAACAAAATCGGAATTGATCAGATTTCCGGAATCTTTGACGCCGATCAGGTTGCAGCCGCTGGATTGAATTCCCAAACGTATGACTCGGCAACGCCGCAAGAGATGGCGGAAAAAATCAGCAGCGGGCAAGTTTCGCTGGTTGACGTGCGTAGTGAAACCGAGTGGAAAGAAGGTCACATACCTGAAGCTCAACACCTGTTTCTCGGACGTTTGATTGAAACCGCAGACCAGGTAGACTCAGGACTACCGGTTGTCGTTCAGTGTCGAACGGGAGGTCGCTCGGCGATCGGCGCGAGCATCTTGCAAGCGGCGGGTATCAAGAACGTGATCAATCTTTCGGGCGGAATTACCGAGTGGAATGCCGCGGGATTGCCGATCACAACGGAAGCTGCTAAAGAGGCGACGGTCAATCGATAGACTCAATCCAGCGCGAGAAACCAGCGAGGTCCATGAGTGTGTCCACCGGGCGTTGCCGATCGTCAGGCTTAGTTTATGCCTGCGGGCACGATTAAATATCGGGAATTGAGATTTTCTTCGCGGGGAGTTCCAACACGTTTTTGTCAAAGTTGAGTCGCTCGTTACTTTTCGTATGGAAAACCAGCCCGCGGTAGCTAACCAAATACTTGAAATGCTTCGTGAAGAATCCAGCTTCGGCGGACACCACTAACGGATCTTCGATAATTGCTACCAATGACTCAAACGCTTTCGGTTCAATTTTGATGAGCGACCCGCAAGCTTTGATCACATTTGAAATCGCGGCTGCGATGGCCGCTCCAGAAGCACCGCTCGCAGCTGCACCAGCACTCATTGTTTTCTCCAGTAGAATGGAATTCGTTGTCTAGTTGAGTTCTATTTTAACTATTCGAGTACACCGGCGAGATATTGATAGAGTCTTCGCATTGAATTTCTGCACATGCCGCCAATCTTCTAAATTCGAACCTGTTTCCAAATTCTGTATCCGAATCTGAATCTGAATCCGAATCGCCACCGCCAAACAACGAGGCGTTATACAACACCAAGTTGACTCTATTTTTTTGATTCGACAAATCTCTTCAGTCGATCAACTTGTTCCGACAAGACTCTGTCCACGGCCGGGGCGATACGGTCGAGACCATCAGCAGAGTAACCGGAGACATTGTACGTAAGCGTGATTTTCGTGCCTCCTTCGGATTGATCGAGAGTAATCGTCAGCGCGCCGCCAACTCCCATTTGTTGCAGCGGTCCCAATCCTCCGGTGAATCCGATCCTTTTGTTTGTATCTACGTGAACCAGCTCTAAATGTCGCACAAATCCCCCGTTGGGTAACGCTTCAAATAGACATTGTCGCTCCATATCCACCATCAGATTCTTCGCGTCTCCAGAGAATGTATGGTATGGATCCCACCATTTGGCAATATCCTTGGCGATGGCACGAAAAACATCTTCTGCCGTCGCCGAACTTTTGCTCTGAACTTTAATTTGAAAGCCGCTCTTGTCGGAGTCGACGACGTCACCCCACGATTCGGCCGAAAAACTAATGGCCACAATCAGCATCAAGTAACAACGCACATATATTTTCATTTTTAATCTCTTGGATAAACCATTGGGTTAAGTTGCTGAATAATTCACAATTTACCTTCGATCCATGGCTGTATTAAGTGTCTTTCGGCGTCACAATATTTAGTTCGACATTTCAAGCTCAGTTGTCACGGAGTTACCGGCAACTGGAATTGCACGATCAAAAAGAGAGGTAAACGATGTCGCGCGCTCCGATCTCAAGCATTAACGTTTGTATATTCTTCGTCGTTTCGCAAATTCTATTCTCTCAATGGACCGGAGTCGCCTGCGCTCAAGATGCGGATTTAATCATTCACAACGGCGTGGTCTATACCGTGGATGACAACCATTCGACTGCTGAGGCGATTGCTGTAGCAGGACAAGAAATCCTCGCCGTCGGCACAAACGATGAAATCTTGAAATTGAAAAACGAACAAACGACCGTAATTGACGCAAAGGGCGATTTCGTGATGCCTGGATTCAACGATACGCACGTCCATTTTGGCAGTGCAGCGCGATTCCTGGAATTCAACATCATGGCAGTCAGCGATCAGGATGTGTTTATTCGGCGGATCAAGCGATTGACCGAATCCTTACCGGCCGGCCAGTGGATTACCGGCGGATTGTGGGGTGCCTACGATCAATGGGCACTTGGCAGTGCAGGTGGTGAAAGCCGGGAACCATTTGCGCCAGACATGCGACTCGTCAATTCGGTGTCGACCAAACATCCGATTTTTATCAGCAAGTTTGACAACAGCGAGTTTGCGGCCAATAACGCGGCACTACAAGCGGTCGGTATCGACCCGAAAGACTTGCCGGAAATTGAAGGTATCGAGTTTATTCTCGATTCTTCGGGTGAATTTACAGGGCGGATGAAAGGCACGGGCGTTCGGGCGCGATTTAACGACGCCATTCCACGGAGATTGTCGTATGAGCGGAGAATCCAGCAAACAAAACATGCCATGAATATTGCGTCGCGGTTCGGCGTAACAAGCCTCAGCGATATGTCGGACGATACCCAATTGAAAATCTATCGCGAGCTAAAACAAAAAGGGGAACTCGATCTTCGAGTTGATTTTCGATATCCGCTGGATCGATGGCCGGAGCTTGCCCAGCAGAACGTCAACGTAGGCACGCGCAACGATTGGATCCGTTTGGGTGGGCTGAAAGGCCACATCGATGGTATCATGGGGACCAGCTCGGCCAGATTTTTTGAGCCGTATTCCAATGACAAAGCGAATCGCGGCCGGTGGCGGCGGTTAATGGTTGACGGCGAAGGCAAATTTGTCGAAGGACAATTTCTACAGTACATGCTTGACGCGGATCGAGCCGGATTGCAAATCACTGTTCACGCCATCGGTGACGAAGCCAATCACTTGTTACTCAATTATCTCGAGGAATTGAACAAGCAGAATGGCCCGCGCGACCGGCGCTTTCGTTTAGTGCATGCGCAGGTTATCGCCGATACGGACTTTCCTCGCTTGGGAGAACTCGGCGTATTGGCCGAAGTCCAACCCTTTCATTTGAGCGACGACATGCGGTGGATGGAATTGCGGATTGGACGTGACCGCTGCAAAGGGGCATATGCCTTTAAACGTATTATGGAAAGCGGGTCCAAATTGTGCTTTGGATCCGACTGGCCAGGTACATCGGCAGCTGAATATCCGATAAATCCGCTGCTGGCGTTATACGCGGCAACCACAAGGCAAACGATAACCGGTATGCCCGAAAATGGCTGGTTTCCGGACGAGCGTATCGATATGCGGGCGGCCATTGCCGCCCATACGATCAACGCTGCTTATTCCACATTTGAAGAGGACATCAAAGGATCGCTCGAGCCTGGGAAACTGGCTGACATTGTCGTATTGTCAGAGGATTTGCTAACGGTGCCTAGGGACAGGCTGTTGAAAACGAAAGTGCGCTACACGATAGTTGGCGGGCGAGTGGTTTACGAATCGTCAGGCGAGTGATTCCTCGCAACTTAATGGAGCACGGTACGATGGCCTTCCGAGGCCGTCGAAAACCCAGGCGACGGCCTCGGAAGGCCATCGTACGCGAGGTATGCATTCTGAATAGTTACGACCTCTCCCAAGCCTGGGAGAGGTTATTCCCGCGTATAATGCGAGTGTTATTTGCCGTTTTCGCGGGGTATGACTTTCGAACCGTCAAACAGATTGTCGCCGGGATGTAGGATCACGGTTTGGCCGGACTCGAGTCCACTGCTGATCTCCGCTTCGCGATCGTTGCGATGTCCAACTTCGACAGGTGTCAACCGCGCGATACCTTCATCAACGATGAATACCGACCATACGTTTTTGTCACGAAACAGGGCGCTCGTTGGGATTTTAGTTACTTCGTCCGCCTTCCAGGTAACCATCTTCGCTTCGACACGATAGCCGTCACCCAACCGCGCCAGATTTTCTGGAGATTCGTCGAAATCGATGATCACGTCGACTCGTTGCTCTTCGACGCCCAACGCCGAGATTTTTTCGTAGGCCGAGGGCTCAATCAACCGCACGACGCCCGCCAAGCTCTTATCGCCTCCCCATTGCTCGAGGTAAACCTTGGTACCGGCTGCAAGCTTCACGGCGTCGGTTGAGAGGACGTCGACGACGATTTCCAAATCGGTTGGATCGCCGAGTTCAACGATTGGGGTACCCGGTGTTACGATTGTGGAACTTTCTTGCAACACTCGAAGTACTACACCATCGACAGGCGCTCGAATATTGAAGTCGGCCAAGCTTTCTTCGGTCGCGGTGCCGTCTTCAGGAACGGGTTGGACTCGGACCAGCGCCGCCTTGGCCAACTCCAATTCGAAGTTGGAGATTTCTTGATCAAATTCGGCCGAGTGTAATTGTTCGTCGAGGGACCGAAAATTGGCCTCGATTTTCTCAAATTCACTGAGCGAGATCGCTCGGGACTCAATTAATTCCCGTCCGCGTTTCAAGTCGCGCTGAGCCTGATCCAATTGGACTTTGGTTTGTGCGTGCCGGCTATTGGCCCGGTCGACTGCGGATTCGGCCGCATTGACGCGCGCTTTCGCTTGCGCTAATGCTCGCGCGTCGAGCAAATCAGGATCGCTCGGCTCGATCGATGCCAACACGGTTTCGTTGGCATAAACCTTGTCTCCCTCGCGAAATTCAATGCGTCTTAGCCTGCCGCCGACGGGAGTTGAAACGATGTACTTTTCTTTGATCCGCGTCTTGCCATCTTCATCAACGGTTACTTCCAAGGGCCCGCGCACCACCTCGGCGGTATCAATCGCAATCGGCTGCGGTTGCAATGAAAAATAAGCGCCCGCGATTACGCCAATCAGCAGCAAGATCCAAAACAATCGTTTCAACCATTTCATGAACGCTTATTCCTTGGTTTTCAAAACCGAAACCAAATCGAGATGATCAATTTTGTGCCGCACAACTAAACCAGACAAACATGTCGCAATCATTACCGTCACGACCGCAAATACGTAAGTTGATTGATTGACGACTAATGGTATTCGATACACTTCGGTGTCCATACCTGTCGTGGCCCACGCCGCAAAACCGTATCCGATCAGGCATCCCACGGGAACTGCAATCAAAGTCAGCAATGCCAGTTCGCCCAGCAAGATCGAAGATACTTCGAATCGAGTAAACCCGATCACGCGAAGTGTCGCAAGTTCGCGACTTTGTTCCGAGAGCGAAATCCGAGCGCTGTTGTAGACCACTCCGAAGGCAATAATTGCGGCAAACAGGATGTTGAAACCGCGCATCACAAGCAAATTCTCTGCGATCGTCTCTTCAAAACTCTTCAATGCGGCCGACTTGATGGAGACGCCAGCGACTCGCGGCGTCGTTTTCAACTGTTCGTAGATACTTTGGAATTCGAACGGATCAGCTTTAATAAACGCGCCCGATACAACTTGATCTTCCTGCAGAATACGATTGAGCGCCAAAGTATTCATGTAAGCGTTTGTGCCGCTATATTCTTGAATCACCGAGGCAACGGGAATCGAGTACTTTCGTCGTTTGCCTTCAAGCACTTCGACATCGACCATATCGCCGCGGTTGACGTGCAAAAGTTCAGCAAGCTTTGCCGAAATCAACAGTCCCTGTTTGGGAATCTTGATTACGTTCTCGTCGGTGTCAAACACGCGAAACAAGTCGTTGTCGGCTTCCAATCCCATGATGCCAACCCGCCGAGAATAATGTCCATTTCGAAAACGTGTCGCGACCGAGCGAAAGGACTCGGTTTTCATGACGCCGGGCAAATGCGATACCTCGTGCAAAGTTGACCAGTGGGTTGGCTCGACAAACGATATCGACATGTCCTGCCGCTGGGCGACACGAAATTGAAAATCCATGATGTAATTGACAGCATCCAACGTAAAACTACCCAGGATCAGTACGGCGATTGCCATCGCAATACCAAGCATGTTCATCGCTGCCTTGAGCGGTTTTCGTTCGAGTTTTCGCAAAATCATGCGCATCACTTGTGGGAACAAAAAGCCTAGTCCCGACCGTTCGATAATCGTAGGACGGAAGTCGGCCGGCGGCTCGGGCCGCATCGCTTGGGCGGGCGGAAGTTTTGCGGCGCGACGAAGCGACGCAAGCGTACCGACGAGCGCCGCCGCGCAACTGATTCCGATTGCCGAGAACAGAGTCGAAAAATTGACTTCGAAATAGAATATTGGAAACTTGTAAAACTCGGCGTACACAGTTGTCAGCGAATAGCCCAGATAGATGCCAAATCCCGATCCCAACACGACACCCAACAAGCAAATCGCAATCACCATTTTCAAATAGTGTATGCCGACTTGCCAATTCGTGTATCCAAACGCTTTGAGCGCCGCAATCTGTTCCCGTTGCAGACCAATGATTCGGGAGATAACGACGTTCAACAAAAATGCCGCAACGCCCAGAAACAATATCGGAGCGATTAAAGCCATCGAACGAAGCTGGCGGATTTCGTCCGTCACAAACTGGTGCGATATGTGGCTTTCCCGACCGTAGGCACCCAGCGAACCATAGGGATCGAGAATTTCGTCCATTTGTTTCATCACCTCGGCTTTGTTGCCGCCGCGCAACAATTTCACGGTCACGTTGTTGAACGCCTCCTTCATATCGTAGGCGGCCTCCAGTTGATGTTGGCTCATCCAAAAAACGCCAAATTGCCGATCATCGGGAAGCAAATTGCCCGGCGGAATCTGAATGATGTATTCGGGAGAAAGTGCGATGCCGACGATTCGCAGGTCCTGATAGCGCCCGTTGATCACCGCGGTAAGCGAGTCACCCGGTTCCAGATGGTGCGCTTTTGCAAATGATTCGGCGACGAGAACTTCTTCTTTTTTGCGTGGCTCGATCCAACGCCCACGCCGAAGGTGCACAGCGTTTAACTTTGGCTCGCCGACATCCGGAATCGAAATCAGCCGTCCCGTTGCTGGTTCTGCCATATCTTCGATGTTGAGCGTGACATCTAATACGATTCTGGCTTGCACCGACGCGACGCCATCGATTTGCTCGAGACGTTTGGCCACTTTGCGAGGAGCGCGTTTAACGTGTGAAAACACGTCGGCAAATCGATATCGATCGTAATAGGCGTCCTTTGAATCAGTCAACGATTTCAGAGCGCACAACGCCATCACGTACATGCAAACACCGGCGGCAATCACCAGGCAGATCGCCAGCGCCTGGCCTTTGATGGCCCACAGGTCGCGAACGAGTTTTCGGTCAAGTGCGTTCATGACTCTACGAGGTGGTTGTAGCTGAACTTGCAAAAGTTCAATTGTTTTGTCGACACGGCTGAATTCTTGCGAATCCAGCTACGGAATCGAGCTCGCTGATCATCTTTTTTATTGAAGTTCTCAAAAATTTCTCACCAAGCCAGTTCGCGTGCCGAAACCTTGCTTTCGATGTCCCGAGATGAAGCGATTTGGCCATCGGAAAGTGAGATCACTCGGTCGGCCATTTCCGAAATGACCGCGTTGTGCGTTATTACAATCGTGCTTGTTCCAAGCTCTTCGTTAATTCGCTGAATCGCCTCGAGCACCAGTACACCTGTTTGCACGTCAAGTGCACCAGTCGGTTCATCACACAATAGTATGCTTGGACGCTTGGCGATTGCCCGCGCGATGGCGACTCGTTGCTGCTCTCCGCCAGACAACTGAGCCGGAAAATGGTTTCGGCGATCGTAGAGTCCTACCAATTCGAGCGCGTCGTTTGGCGGAAGCGGATTGGGCACGATTTCGGTAATCAGGCTAACGTTTTCGCGCGCGGTCAGACTGGGAATTAGATTGTAAAACTGAAAGACGAAGCCAACATGTTCTCGTCGATATCGCGTTAGGGCGGACTCACTGAATCGCGTTAATTCTTGGTCCAAATAAAACACCCGGCCGGACGTTGGCGTATCCAGGCCGCCCATGATATTAAGCAGCGTCGATTTTCCGCTGCCCGAAGGCCCCAGCAATACGACGAATTCCGATTCATAGAATTCCGCACTGACACCGCGCAGGGCATGAACTTTGACTTCGCCCAAGTCGTAGGTTTTGGTTAATTCCTCAATCTTAAATACCGTTTTGAGATCAGTCTCGGTTATCACTTGTGATCAATTCCAACAATTTCGATGTCATACGCGCATGAAACATGCATAATCTCCCCCTATGATATAGAGTCGTCAAGTTTGGTTTGGGGTTGGTAAGAAACCCACAAAACTCTGAACTTAATTTGACGACAGCATCTGGCAGCCCCCAGGTACTTTCGTTTTTGCCGCTACAAAGTCAAATGTATCGGAACCGCGACATAATGACGCAGTTTCGTGGCACTCAAAACCTCGAATAATTTTTGTGGACACCAAATAGCTAGATTATCGTGGCGGAGATTACATGGTTTGCCTTAGTCAACTCGACGTCGTTCTGCTATCGCGACTACAGTTTGCCCTGACGATCATGTTTCATTATTTATTCCCACCGTTAACCATCGGCTTGGGTGTAATCATCGCTTATCTGGAAGGGATGCATCTGTGAAGCGTGAGAAAATCTACCTGGATGCCGCGAAATTCTGGATTCAGATTTTTGCCGTAAACTTTGCCATCGGTGTGGCCACGGGCATCGTGATGGAGTTGTAGTTCGGTACGAACTGGGCAACCTATTCACGATTTGTCGGAGACGTCTATAACCGTGCGCCGCGCCGAAATTCTTTTTGCCAATCTGTTCGCGAAATCTGAGTCATTCTATCTGAAGCGCGTCGCTTGGGATGCATGCCGTTACGACGGCATAGGCGTGTTCCGAACTCTATTGGCAATGTGTTTATTCGCGAGTCTAACGCCCGACTGATTAATCACATCGCCGAATCGGAATTATTTCAGTCGATGTCGTACTTGTACCTCAGCGGATTTCGTCGACAATCAGCTTATCTGAAGATCATTAAGTCAACTTAAGAATTCGAGGCAAGAGAAATGAATAAATACGCTCGATATGTCGTCGCAACCATTTTGTTTTTGTTATTTACACCGCTTTCTGTTTCAGGTCATTTCATCTGGATCGAAAGAGACAAAGAATCCGGGGAGATTCGAGCTTACTTTGGCGAAGAGCCCAAAGCGGACAAGCACGCATTACTCGACCGAGTCATGGGGACGGAAGTGTGGTTGATCAAAGACGGTGAAGCGCAGTCGGTTCCTATGGAAAAATTTATGACCGGCGATTACGGCTATTTGGTTTCACAATACGAAACTGTCGGGAATGAGATCGACGCAAGTTGCGTGTACGGGGTGTTTAGCCGTGGCGAATCAAAGATGTTGTTGAACTACTGAGCCAAATATGCGGCGATCAACAAAGAAACGGAGCTTGCTAAGAAATCTAAGCTGGCCTTGAATGTTTTGCCAAAGATCGCAGGCGAGACTCTGTCATTTGAAGTTGCATTCACTGAAAAACCAGCCGTCGGCAGCGAGTTTATCATCATCGGACCTGACAAAAAGTCTCAGACACTGAAAACTGATGACAAGGGAAGGGTAGAAGTGGGTCAGGCTGTGGCGGGTCGGTATTTGATCCGTGCTCGGCACGTTGACGAGACTCCCGGTAAACATGAAGGACAAGACTACGTTTCGAAAAACTACTATTGCACGCTGGTGCTTGATGTCATGGACAAATCAGATGATGCCACAAAGAACGTTTCATTCGCAAAGACAATAGATGATTCCCTGCCCAACATTCCAGTCGGAATCACCAGTTTCGGCGGAGCACTCGCAGGAAGACACCTTTACATTTACGGCGGCAACGCGGGTGGGGCACATGGTTACTACAAAGGCGGCCAAAATGCAACGCTGTATCGATTGAACCTTGACGATCCTCAGAAATGGGAAGCGGTCAACACGAGTAAAGGACTACAAGGTTTGGGCATGGTCCAGCACGATAGCAAGATATATCGCCTGGGTGGGTTCGAGGCACGAAATGCCAAGGGTGAAGATAACGACTTGTACTCAGTCGCAGAGTTTGCCGTGTTCGACCACGAAAAGAACCAGTGGCAACAACTCGCGCCGATGCCGGTTGCTCGATCATCTTTTGATGCCGCCCTCGTCGGTGATGTAATATACGTCGTAGGAGGCTGGACATTAGATGGTGACAACCCCAGCCAGTGGCTGGACTCGGCGCTTAGGTTTGATCTGTCAGATCCAGGTTCCGGCTGGCAAGAGTTACCCAAGCCACCGTTTGTACGGCGTGCAATGTCCGTTGCCTTTCAGGGCGACAAATTGTACGTAATTGGCGGAATGGAAGAGTCTAACAACACAACTCGCGACGTGGCAGTTTTAGATACAAAGACAAACACC
>CAJHZH010000091.1_pt1 | contig 13330 bp, 10 predicted proteins | sample 9198951 | NCBI WGS metagenome assembly CAJHZH01 (sample SAMEA7708381, study PRJEB35096) | sediment metagenome | biome: marine neritic benthic zone biome [ENVO:01000025]; feature: sediment [ENVO:00002007]; material: shallow marine sediment [ENVO:03000034] sea grass bed [ENVO_01000059] ...
CTTTGAATTTCCGAACCCAATTATCCCGACATCGACAATTCGACCGTCAACAACCCATGCGAGTTCACCGTTGCCCTGAATTCGCCCGCGAGTTTCAGCCCAGCCAGGTAGAGATGTTATTGCAGAGTAGTTTGGAGTAGAAGTGGAAGTGGAAGTAAAGTCGATGCAGTGAAAACTAACGGCCAATGCAGGACGCGTCCGCTGCCATTCAGTCGCAAAATGTTCGAATTCTTTTTGTCCCACAACCGCTGTAGCAGACCAGCCCACAGATACATAGACAACCGTGCGCGGGTTTGCAATCGCAGCGCCAACGGCCTGTTCGACAGCTGCCCGATTTTTCAAATTCAGTGAGTAGACGACGGTTGAATTGGTCGGCCACAACCGCGGGATCGCCACAATTGCGATCAGGGCAAATGGTAGACAGGCAACAAGAGCAAATGCTAACGATCGTTTTTTCGTGTTCATCAATTTGCGAGAGAAGCGTAACAAAACGCGACCGTTCACCGGGCCGCGGCGAATGACGTTGACCTCGTCAAACCGCGCGGCGCCCGCGGCTCCGTGTGCATCGGTTTGTTCAAGTGAGCCGCTGCGCGGCGGATAAATTGTACCGTCTCATGACGCCAGTTTGCGATGCATTGCATTTTTTCTTGACGATTGAGCTGTGTTTTTGTGTAGCGATATTCTGATTGGCTGCTCCACAGCGTTGTTCACTTCAGTTCCTGGACATTCGGTGGGCATGTCACTGTACCGCGCACGATTCCTTATCGTCGATCAGTACTCGTATCCTTGTCGGCAACTTTGCTGGCTTGATTGTTCAAACGAAGGAAGTCAGTCACTTCAATAAATTCTGGCGTCCCGGGATACACCGTGAATACGCGATCCTCATGCAGCGGCAAGTTGGCCTTGAACAGCCCGTTAAGAATGACTCGAAATGTGTTCACCGGCGATATCGTGGAATAAAGTTGTTGTGTACATTCGGACGGCGCTTGGACGGCAAACAAGATTCCGTGCCGATACTGCACACGTTTTGGCTGGTATTCCAGTGGCAAACTCTCCGTCGGACCGACAGTTCCGTGGTCCGCCTGAACGATGATGATAGGTGGGGAGTCTGACTTTGCGACGATTGTGTCAATCGCCTCGCGGATCTTCTGGTTTACGAACAGCAGCTGTTCGCGGTACTCCTCGACGTTGTCCCAGGTATCGTCGCCGAATCCATCGCTTGTGAAATTCCCATGCCGGTCAAACCAGTAGGGTACGTGAGGACAGATGATGTGGGCGACCGTGAACGTGGGGGCTCGATTTTCAGGAATCTCCTTCAGCTTCTCAAACTGGAAGAGCAAAATATGGGGAGGTCGCACGTCGACCGTTTTTGGCTTCCACAACCAGCGCAGCATCGTTGTATCGGCAAGTATGTTGTAGAACTGAGGCAACGTTTTCGGGAAGGACTCGTCGGCAAGGTCGCAGCGGTAAGTTCCTGGATAATGCGTGTTGAAATGCACGTACTGATAGCCTTGCGCTTTCAGAACACGGCCGACCTCGTTATTGCGCAACAGTGCATTTGCTATTTCATTGCCTTGTTTTGTCGCTTGCCCCTCTTTGTGGACAAAGCGCATATTGAGTGATGATGCGAGCGACCAGCGCGTGACGGGGTAATTGCTGTAACTGCCGTCAGCGACGAAAAATCCCTGCTCTTTAAGCGAGTTGGTAAACGTGGAATTGTCCAGCTCGTAGTACTCCTGGAGCGTATCGTTGCGGGCGTACCCATCGAGGACGATGTAATAGATGTCCGGCAGGGTTGCGGGGCGATGAGCCAGATGGAGCGTCGCCGCGCTCGCCATTTCAACTGGCCGCTCGCGCTTGAGCCATGCATCAAACAGCCGAACACTCGAGATTGCACAGAGCATCAACGCTGCAAACCCGATGCAATGCGAAAACCTCCTCGCGTTGTCTCGCGAAACGCGCCGCAACATTATCTCAGCCCCAACAAGGACGGCTAACCCGGGCACCAAAACCAAAGCCCGTTTAATCGACGTGCTGGAAATCAGGCCGACGTTGTCAATCAAGGCTGTCAAATGACCGTAGGTGAAAAAGAACGCGATCAGCAGAGATGTGATGATGGCGCCCTTTTGCCAGTCACGTCGAATTGCCGCCTGAGCGCCCCAGACCCCAACAGCCGCGGCGACCGAGATCGCCAGCGGTAGCGCAAGCACCCAAAACTCCAGCTCGTCACTATTGACGCTTCCCAGCAACAGGATTGGAGCCATCGCCAACAGCAATGGGTGTACGCTTAAAAGCCTTCGTGTGAATGATGCCAACATTTTTTCCCGTCCGTGAGATTGCCGCGCGTCACATGGTCCTAATACAGAAATGGTCAGTCGCCGATTCACTTCGAATACTCCGCAAATTGGGGACAGACCCCGATAGTTTTGTTAGTGCTTGTACGAGACCGCATGAGGAAGACAGTGCGACCATCGTTCCCAATGGGCCTTTCCGCAAGCAGCTCAAACAATGAACCGAATGCCGTCTTGAAGTTTTCCAATTGATAATCAGCAAAAACGTCCTCGCGCCCTGATAGGAGTCGCTGTACTTGTGGATCATGCTTGGGGACCCACTCAATGATGAGGTGTTGACAGGTGGAGTGAAAAAACTCGGCAATTTGTTTCAAGGGTGTATTGTTGGAAATCGCCAAGTGGTGAATCAGGGCCAGTGCCAATCCCAGCTCGCAGGGACCGCGCGCCAGAAGAGAATCTCGCTCGACACACGCCCACCCCAAGGAGGAACTGGGATTCGCCAAATCCATTCTCAGCGGAAGCAGCCGCACGTCGCCTTCATGCTTTCCAGAGAGATAGCTGCGCTGGACGCACGCTGCATCCATATCGAGCGAAATTGTGCTCGCACCACGCTCCGTTGCCAAGCGACTGAACAACCCCGTGTTCGCTCCGAAATCCCAGACGCTGCGCGGCTCGATTTGATCAAGGAACTCGGCAACGCACACTTGTTTCTCATCAAAGGACTGGGACGTGTATGAGTTGTTGTTGTAGTAGTCGTCCCATACGCCGACCTGCGGCCGCCAAGACAGACCTTGGATGTAATCCTTGAGGCTGCGCACCAGTGTTTTCATTGCTCGACGTGAGAACAACTTGACTCGTCGCCCGCCTTCGCGTGGCTTGTCCAAGCCTGCCGCCCGCTGATGCTTTCGGATCATAGCGGCGTGCCAATGAATGTGTATCATTTCCGACAGGCTCAACCGCGTCTTCCACGGCAATAGACGAGATGCCAACTCCAGCGGGATACCATCAATGTACAACGATAACAGCCGACCGAGGTCCACATCGCGTTTGGCCATCAATGCCAAAGGTGCCACGAATTGGCGGCAGAATTGGCCATACGCCACCCACGGTTCACCCTCCCGGTAATTCTCGAACGAAAGGGTGTCGATAAACACAGGGCGGCAGCCCACAAATTGAACGTTAAAAGCACTGGCATCTTTCAATGCCATTTCTCTGGTAAGCGCCCGCTCATGAATGTCAAGCGTTAATAGCGCTGCGTCTTTCAGCGCGCTGAATGCCCATTCGTAGGGGTAGGATATGAACGGCAGCTGATCGGGCCTCAAGACGTAAGCCGCCTCGCTGGTCGCCCGCTGGGGTAACGGAAGTTCCTCATGTTCAACTAGCAACCCGTCCGCCGTCAACTCCTCGTACAGCCCACTCTTCATGAGACGCCGATACTGCGGTGCGTAACAGGCATTGACTTGGCGCAGGACTGTTCCGCCGTCGACGCGGTAGACGAAACCGCTGGGATCACGAAACGACGCCGCCTCCCGCGATCCCGCTCGGGTGCTATCACTGACTACCGCGACCATCAGCATCCTTGAAACTCTTGACCCAGCCGAAGACCCGTCCGATGGTCTCTCGAATTGCATAGCGGAAAAAGACGCCGAAGCTCATCAGAGCGACCGCAACAACCTGGAAGATTATCGAACCTGAACCTGGATCCAGATAGGCGAGAATTAGGCCGGTCATTGTTATATGATATTCCTTCTGTTAAGGATTAGTCGCCGTTTGGCGAGACATGTCGCACTTTGAGGCGTCTTTAGCAAAACGAAACAGATGGAACAACTCCAATATGGAAAGGTGCTGATTCGAGGGTGCATGTAACTTTGGTCATGGTGGACATGAGCGTGGGCGAGACGCTATGCGACTATCTCGATTTTCGCCGTCTTCCCCACCGAAAAACCTTCGTTCTTCCGCATGGCAAAACCATACGTACGGCGGGCGAAATCCCCTTATTTTTAAATCCGGAAAACTCATCATCGAAATCAAAACGCCGGAAAACGTTGAAATCTGAAATCGATGGTTTCTGGATGGCCCCAAAAGACGCGGATTTGCCCAACCCCCCGGACTGACATTAACGCATCGAATTCGATTAATGACATCCGGCGCAGGTGCGGCTTTTGAGTTTTTTGAGGTCGACTTTGCCCGAGATGACGGCCGTCGCGTCCTCTGCGTAATCCGAATCCGGAACTTCCTGGACAACCAATTCAAAAAATCGCTTCGCCTTGCTCATATTGCCGCGTCGATGCCAGGCGTCGGCAAGACCCATCAACAATTCGCCGCGAGCGTGCTCGGAAAGGTATTTGAAATAGCCCTGTTCTTTTTGAACATCGTAGACTTTCTCATAATCGTAGGTGCCAAGCGCCAGCATCAAATCGCGCTGTGATTCGGGAAGATGCATTGAGCGACTAGAGTTGATGAAAATCGAACCACGCACCAACATCGGCCCAACGTTGTCTGGGTCCAGACTGACCGCTCGATTAATCTCGACGATACCTTGATCCCATAGCTCTTTCGCTTTGTCCTTTTTGCCGTCCTGTTGTTCCCATTGCGATTTAATTAATAGACCCCATCCGTGAAACGAAAGGGCTCCGGCATGATTTGGATCTTCCTTGAGCGCGTCGTTGCAGATTTTCATTGCCTTGGCGTACCGGTCGCGATCACCGCCCATCGCCGCAAACAGGTCCGCACGTACCAACAAGTCGAATCTTTCGACGTTGCGATAGCTGCGGGTCGTCTCACCCTCTTTTGACTTGTTTTTTTCCAGCCAATTCTTGGCCTGCCTGATCGCAGACGATTTGGGAGCCTGCTCGACGATGCGCGCCATATATTTTTCGGCCTGACCAAACTCGCTTGCTTTTTCGTAAGCCAATCCGATTTTGTACAGCAACTCGCCTCTCCGTTGCTGGTTTTGATCGTTCAAATACTCCGGCAGCGCTTTGATGCCGTAGTGCAGATCATCGGCAGCTTTGCGGGCCATTTTTTCGCCGCTCATCGGATCGTGTTGCCACACGTCAAGCAACGTTTCGCCACGTCGCAATCGGACCAACGGGCTACCTGGCGCGGCTGCAACCGCCTGATCCATCTTCTTAAGGCCCTCGTTCCATAACTTCATGCCGGTTTGAAAATCACCCGACTCAAAAGCCTGTCCACACTCAAAGACGCGTCCGGCTCCAAACCAAACCATTGCCATGGCGTGTTTGGAGTCTTGCTTAAGAGCATTTGTGCACGCATCCATTGCTTTTTTCAAGCGCTCGGCGTCACCGGCAAATCCAGCAACGAAATCATCAAGCACTTTTTCCTGAAATTCCTGGTACCTCGTATTCTGTTTGTCTATAGAAGATTGCTGTTTCTGGATATTCCATCCCGAGCCTGCCGAGATTGAAATGGTTATTAGCAACCAACAAACAAATACACGTGACAAGACACGTTTCATATTTTTAGCTCCTTAGGAAAACCTGTTCGAGTTAATGGCTTCAAGTGGAATACAGACATCGGTGCGCTGCTGCTCTTTCGGAATTCCATACATCGGCGTTAGATAACGAAGCAGCGGCGGTTGGTCACCCGGCTCGCGACCGCTGGCGGGCAACCATTTGCCGTACAGCTTTGCAAATGTATTTCCCAAAGTTTCGTAGGCACCGACGTGGGTGAGCACAGCGTGTTGCCCACCTGAAATCGTTTTCACGGCAACCTTTCCACTGGCTGGGACCTCCTCTGATATCTTCATGCAGGCGTCGTACCGTAGTAAATCTTCGGGCGTGAGTTCGGGATCGTCATACGCCACTCCGATGTTTTCACAAGACTGCAATCCAACCGAGGCTGCCCACCGGCCGAGTTCCTGCCATGACAATGCCGCATTTTGGTAGGGCCCAAGGTGACGGATAAACGCGACTCGAATCGGCTGGAGCATTTCGATCCTTACATCGGGCCAGGCCGAATCAGGCGCGTCGGTTGCAGGCAAGTCGTGACGGTTTGAAGACAAGCCAGCAACGAATTCCGACTGATTTTGTTCGCGAAATACCGAAGGCGTAATTCCAAAATGGTTTTGAAACGCACGCGTGAATGATTCGTGATTTTCATAGTTGGCGTCGCGGGCGATGTCGGAAACAAGTCGATTGGTCAAAGCCAGATGATGGGCGGCCCGTTCCAAGCGCAGCCGCCGTACATGCGTCATCAATGATTCACCAACCATTGCCGAAAAAATTCGGTGAAAGTGGTATGGAGAAAAATGTGCGATGCCGGCCAATTGCTCAAGCGAAAGCGGCTGATCCAAGTTCTCCTGAACGTGCATCATGACTTTCAGAATTCGAGCATGATATGACTGAGTGACGGTCGTGGCGTTGTCCCGAAGCATAACCCAAGTGTACCGATTCGGTTGACTGAAGACCTTGACTATTCTTGCGGACTTTTCAGCTACAATCTCAATTACAACTGACAATCGAAACAGAGCTGATCATTCGAAGGCTTTTTTGTGCAGTTTTCAGGCAAAATAGAACGTGAACACCAAAAAACTACTTGGTCCTACCCTGCTTTGGATCTGGTAGATTCAAGACAAAAGGGGAATACTGGTCGCATTCCACATCGACGTGCGTCAATTCGCTAAACAAGCAATTTGGCCAACAATGCCAAAACATCTTGGTTGTCGGAAATAAGGGTTCCGCTGGTTTCATCGAAACGGCTTCCGCGTTGATTCCTGGGCGGAAATAAAGGTAGTTAACCGGACAGCCTGCGTGCTAAAGAGTCTGCCATCGTTACCATCGCGGCGCGATCCGTTGCATATTCCCAAGCTTCGAAATACTCCTCCGATTGCTCGCCAGCTAGCCCCCGTCTTTCAACCGTTGGTTCTTCCGGTTTTGGTCTTGGGATTTTGGGTATATCAATTTCGAGAAATGATTGGAGATCGATCCAGGTTTCCGACTTGATCATAGAACCTCGTCGGGGACCGGCAACGACCAGTCTCGATCGTATCTTATTGGCGTAAGATTCCGCCGATTTGACAATGTCCCCCATTTCATCCGCCCAACCCATGCAGACGATTGCAGATGGGCGTTCCGTCTCAAATATCTCAAACATGTTGGCATCTTGCCGGTCCATCCATTTACGATCAACGACCCCAAGTGCACTAAGCTGATCAAGAAGCGACACAGACATTGGTTCTTCCTTCCGCGATTCAACTGCTGCAGTGGATCCAACAGTGACCGGAGCGCGGAATGCGGCATCTGGCAGTTCCCCTATTCCCACCGGTTTCATCGGCATCATCACGATGGGACGCGGTGCGCGTTCGGCGCCTTCCAATACAATCGGCGCACGATGCGAACTAGCGGCCAGCAACAGTGGTAGCGCCAAACTATCGCCCGCGTGCAAGAGTAAGCTGTGCCCGTGCCGGATAAGTGCTGTTCCAAGCGCGATCATGTCTCGCTCCATTGTGTCGACAGAGTCTTCGCTCGAAGCATGCGCGATTAGACCTACGCTTCCATTCATAATGGCACCTTCCCCTTGGCAATTGAGTTCGCCGTTGATGGCACGACGTACTCAGATATGAGATCGGCACTAGCGGTACGAGCTAACCAATCGAGATCGCGCCGATACTGCGCCGGCAAAAACGCATGCGATCCCAAAACCGCAGGACGATCCTTGCCCGTGACCTTTTGGCGGACTCGTCGCACATCTCTCAAGCTCGGTGCCCGTTCTGCTAGTCCAACAATATATGACTGCCCTTTTCCGCCATTCACTCGGAAGGCGCCCCCTCCTACGGCAGTCGGAATTATTCCATGCGAAGCTAAACCCATACGGAGCAATACTTCAAGGTAAACTCGCCGCCAAAGCGCTTGTCGAGCATAGTTCGTTTTTATGAAATCTGTCGTTTTCTGAAGATCGGAGGCGGACAACGTCTTGTTAGTTTGCAGACTGACCCGATGCCGGTCCCTGGGATCAATCAACGACAGTGGGGTGGAACGATTCACGTTTATCGCAATACGGCCGATTTGGTGCAAATAGGCAAATCCCAATTCGGCAAGCGTCCAAGGTGAATTTCGAATACCGGGACTTTCTAACAAAAGTATTAAACCCTTATCGATGATCTCTTCGCAAAGTTCTTCAGGGAAGAGTCGCCCCGGTGTCCCAGAAAACCGATCAAGGAAAACATTAAATCCCGCTTGCGAGAGCGAGTCAAATAGTTGATCCGCCAACTGTTGCGTGTCGTTTCGCCGATAGCTAATAAACACTCGGCGCTTTGTGTCGCCGAAAAGAATTGGTTGAAGTATTTGATTTACTGTTTGGTCGACTGGACCGTGATGGAATACGACATTGCGGTCATCCAGAGGGTTCGGAAGCACCGTATTTACATTACTTCCGTGTGGTAGTACTGGAATAATTAAATCCTCCGAAACGCCACCTCTTGGCCATTGGAGCATCTGTTGACGGACCGCATTATCCACCGTTCGTTTGCCCGTTACGACGACTAAGGTACAACGGCAATCCGGTTCTCCACGCCCCTGGCACTGCAACATTCGCGGGCCACGGCACGTTTTTGTAGTCACCTTTCCTGAAGCATTCAAATCCTGAAATCGGGTCTGCATTTCCCGGTAAATTGATTCGGCAACACCTGTAGGTGCTCCAGGGTCTTCGTAGATTGCAACCTGAACTGCATCGATTAACGGCACGCCTTGCATCATTACACACTCGTTCAATGTGCGTGAATCAATTTGCAATATAGCGTTCCATTGAAACGTCATTTGTGTTTTCCATACGTCGAGATAGCTAGTGCTTTCGATCATATTATATCGATGCGAGGTTTGAGTAAAAGAATATTGATGGGGAAGCCAATAGCTTTAGATTCGTGGACATGCATGACGGATCCCTATCAACGTCACCACGATCTGAAATGCAAGTGCTTAACATATAGTGCATGATTTCAGATTGTCTGCATTTGTAATGCACTCTTTGCGTTTTGATGCCACGCCAGCACGTGAATAATGGTTCGGGTGCGGAAGAGGTCCACCCGGTGAAACGCCGCTGTGGGCGTGGGTTGCTCTGGCGTAGACCAAATAGATCAAGTATTCAAACTGCGCATCCGCCACCTCTCGGCGAAGCCGTGACGAGACTAACTACTTGCTAAACCACGGGCTTCATAATCGCCAAGGATGACCGAACTGAGAAGAATGCCATTTCTCCGTTCCTAATAAGTTCATTCGAATCCGTCAAACCGATAACCAAGCAGTCCTTTTGCCACTCCCAGTTGCGTAACGATCTGAACCAGCGGCTCCTGCTTTGGAATCCAATCGTCGAGCTCAGCAAGGCGGGCGCGGTTGCGCGACATGGCGGCGGCGTACCACATGTACGCATTGAGTCGCGTTCGCTCGTCGTCGATTCTGGGAATTAGTTCGATCGCCAGCGTTGGCAGATTGCGATGGATCGCTAGAGCGGTGGTATCGACCAACATACGTTGTGCGTGTTTGTGTGACTCGATTAGGTCAAACAGCTCGTAACAGACCTCCTCATTTCCGTGTGCCCATTGTCCGAGCACAAGAAATTTGAATGCCATCGGACTGATTGGATCTTTGCGCGCGAGCTCGTCGATCGTTTGGACAGTTTCCAGATTGGGCTCGATCCCCTGTCGATTGACATGTTCGCAAAATGCTCGAACCAAGGATTTTTTCCTCGCGTCAACGCACAGCTTGTGCCACTCGACGAATTCAGCCATATCTTGCTTTTCCGCCAATTGATGGACAACAAAACTGGGAACCGTCGGCGCGCCAGAATAATTTTCTTGGCAATATTTAAACGCTTGCTTGGCCTCAGACCAAAATCCCAGCTCCCCGAATTTGCCGATGGAACTTGATACTTGAAAGTAAATTCCCGACCTGTCGTAATCCTTTAACTTGGCCAGTACGTCGAAAATCTCGCGTCCCTGATTCTCGATGAACGGCCGGTCACAGCTCGCCATCAATCCGCTGATGTGATTCGCGCTCATTTCACGCCGCGTGAGTCGAAGATGGCGCGACCAATCAAATTCCGTACTAATTTCGGCAAACTAATCTCTTGGCCGTTTAGACGTCTAAAACACCCTGTTTATTGTGCAAAAACCAGTTCTCAATGATCACATTCTTTGCGAACCATCGGGTGGCCATCAGGCGTGTGGCAATACCTTGCAACCAGGCGGCCGGAAGCCAACCTGTAATATCAAACGAATTTGGTGAGCCCATTCTATTGACGAGTCGGTCGCGATACGTTGCTAGTGCTCGCTCTCCATAGTCTCCCTTGGCACCCGCCACAACATCGGCCGCGATGATGGCGGACTCGACCGCCGGTCGGATGCCTTCGCCGCTGCGCAGATAGGCTAGACCAGCCGAATCACCAATCAGCAACAGACCATCGTCGTGCAGTTTGGGTCGAGTGCCCGCATACAGCTTGTAGGCATGCCCCAGGAAATGAGATGGAATTTCGCCGACCAGTTTATTTTGCGAACGCAAAAATTCACAGAACTGCTGAACGCGTGCCGATAAATCCGATTTTTCGATTCGTCCTAAACCGATGTTCAGTATGTTGCCCTTTCGGAAACACCAACCGTATCCGAGTAGGTCAGCGCAAAAATAGAGTTCAGGTTTTTTGGCGTCGACGCCTCCGTGCGACCGTTGATCGGCTGACATTTCGAATTCAACTTCTTGGGCATACACGACGGGGACGGTTGGATTCGTTTGGTCCTCTTTTTGAGATTTCTGTGAACCACCGGTTTCTGATCGAGATGAAGCGTAACGAGCGACGGGACAGAAATGACCGCCCGCGCCGACAAGCAACGGCGCCGTGCAGCTATTGTTGACGCGCCACTGTTTGTCGTCTCGAACAACTTGTTTGACCGCAACAAACTCGCATGGCACACCGCTTCGCTGCAGCAGATAGTTGTCGAATTCGATGCGACATATTCCATAGCTGACAGGTTGCGGATAATTCGTTTCGATCAACCGCCCGCCAATAATCCCAGTACGAAAACCAGTGATTGGCTGAATGATGTTTTCGTTTCGGTAATCATCGATGTCGATTCGCAATGCATCGATGACTTGCGGCGTCACCCAGCCAGCACATGGCTTCACACGAGGAAACACTCTTTTGTCAAACAGTTTGACATGAAATCCGGAGTCCTTCAGTCGCGCTGCGCAGGTCGATCCCGCTGGGCCAGCGCCGACAATGATCGCGTCAAACGAATTCACGGTCTTGTCCATTCGTTTCGGATGGGCTAATGCCAGATTCGAATGACTCCTGAGGGTTGAGGCGCCACTCATTGCTGGGATCGTATAGATACTCCCGCGATCGCGGAATACAGTTTGATTCGCCCGGCGCAAATTGGATTTGAAACAATTGCAAACAGCCGCTGGCAAACGCGGCGACCGATCCGGTCAAGTACAATCGCCACATCCGCACGAACCGTTCGCCAAACTGTTCGCGGACAGTTTTGACGTTTTGTTCATAACGACTAAGCCAATGCTTTAGCGTCTCGGCGTAGTGCAGGCGCAGATTTTCGACGTCCAAAACCGAAAAATCCTCGGTCTCGAAAATCTGCATCACCTCCGAAAGCGAGGGCGGGTGGGCGCCCGGAAAAATCCTTCGTTCAATCCACGGGCTAAGTGGCGCGGGCCAGTTGCGACCGATAGTGTGAATCAGTCCAATGCCCTCTGGATGCAAGCAGCCGCGAATCGTTTCACCCAGTTGCTGGTAATTGATGACACCGACATGTTCGAGCATCCCCACCGAAACGAAACGGTCAAATGATCCGCTGATCTGTCGCCAGTCCGCCTTGTGAAATTCGACTTTTCCTTGCAAGCCCTCTTGCTTCGCTCGCTGTCGCGCCCAATTGACCTGCTGGCTCGAAATATTGTATGCGTCCACGCTCACATCGAAATGTTTTGCCATATGAATCGCCAAAGCGCCCCAACCACACCCTGCATCCGCAACGCGCATACCAGGTCGTAGCCGTAGCTTGCGGCACACATGATCCATCTTTGCAATTTGCGCTTGTTCCAGCGTCATGTTGGACTGAGGAAAATACGCGCAGGTGTAAAGCATCTGTTTGTCGAGCCACAACTGATAAAAATCATTTCCGATGTCGTAATGGTGATGAATGTTGTACTGCGATGCTTTCAAACTGTTGCCGTTGCGATTTCGCAGTCTTTTCCACAATCGTTTCCCGATTGACGGTGGGGTTTCGTGCCGGTTCATAATCCGATACACGACCGTCAGGCATTCGGTCATGTCTCCCTCGATCTCAACTCGTCCATCCGAGTATGCCTCACCGAACTGAAATATAGGGTCAAACGCAATCGCCAAGGCCATGCGAGAATCATGAATTCGAATCGTGCCTACCGGCTTTTGGTCTCTGGGCAAGATTTCTTCGCCACCCGGTAGTACTACCCGCACGGGCAGATTGCCAGCTTTAGCCATCAAACGCCGCAACAAGACTGCTTTCAGGCTACTCCGCTTTTTTTTCACGCGCTGGGGCTTAGGTTCAAAGTCACCATTCGACTGAATTTGAACTCGTTGTTGCGTTTGCGTGATTGAGTCAGTCACCGATTCTGTGGTTTGCGGTTTGCTAGTTGTATCCAGCTGATTCATTGTCGGTTCAGAAAAATCAAAAACGTTTGTTTGGATGTTTTTCGCTAAATTTGTTGGACAGATCGTTCGTCGACAGTCAATGCAAGACTCGTGCCGGTTTTTTCGCCGGGGTGCAAATCCGCGTCAAAACTTGACACGGCGTCAATCCATCCCGTTTGCGCATTGATTTGTCGCGCGCAAAAAGACACAGTGCACATTTAAATTCTCGTTAATGACTGGCGCATGTCAATAATTTTAATTGTTTAGGCCCGAAACTACGCGACCAGTACCAGCCCACAAAAAACAGAATTCAAGTTAGCTAAGAAATTAGTTTACGTGGTACGCATAACCGTTTTTTCTTAACCCATTTCAGCAATTTGATTCTGGTGACCGTGAGCCGTTGACCACGAAGC
>CAJHZH010000409.1_pt1 | contig 13304 bp, 14 predicted proteins | sample 9198951 | NCBI WGS metagenome assembly CAJHZH01 (sample SAMEA7708381, study PRJEB35096) | sediment metagenome | biome: marine neritic benthic zone biome [ENVO:01000025]; feature: sediment [ENVO:00002007]; material: shallow marine sediment [ENVO:03000034] sea grass bed [ENVO_01000059] ...
ATAACCGTTTTTCTGGGAACTGCGTTTCTGGCGATAAAAGGTTATGAATATTATGGAAAATATCGGGTTGGACTGATTCCAACCGCACAACGCCAACAGATCTACCATACAACAAGCTATCAATATCTGTCAGCCGTGGATCGGCGGCTCGGTGAGCAGATCGATGAAATAGAAAAATCACGTGACGCCGACCCGTCGTCGAACACCAGTGAAACCAGAAGTAAACTTGATAATCTATACGACCTGAGAAAGTACTTTGCGTCATGGACGATTGAAACGGTTGGAAAACTGAATAACGCGTACCATGAACAGATCGCGATTCGCCAAATGGCGTTTTTGATCTACAACCATCCCGATTCGTATAGAGGAATTGAGACGTTTACGACTGACGAAAGGGATCACCTTGAACTCTCACAGCAGAAATTAGGTGAGCGGATCGCGCTGGCAAATCAGCGCATGGAGCTGATCAAGAAACAAATCGCAGATTTGAATCAAGAAATTGAGCAAATCAAAATCCTCAACACAAACGCGGCTACTAATCCACCCGAATCGTTAAAAAAGAAAACGCGGTGGCTTGCGGTTAAAAAGACACAGTCAGAGAAACTCAACGAGGAAATCAACCTGCTGGATGCCGAATTTAACCGAGCCGCCGGACGGCTCAAATGGGTCCGAGACATTGTGCAAATGGAAGACGGGCTTAATTTCGGGATGGATCTGCGATTGCCCGTGGTGGTGACAAATGGCTTGCAATGGATGAGCATGTATTTGTTGTTTACGGGTATCCACGCTTTGCATGTGATCGGGGGTCTGTTGGCATTCCTGTGGTTTTTGCCACGGCGACTCGAAGGCCGGACCGCATCAAGGTTATTTATCGCCGGCATGTATTGGCAATTTGTTGACTTTGCCTGGATTTCAATATTCCTGTTGTTTTATTTCTAGTTGGTACAGTCCCACTACCGGATTTCGATTTTTGCGTTTGAACGCTGACTAAAACTCTAAAAATTGTGCTGACGTTCAACGTCGCATTCTGGATTCAAGCATGGCGAAAAGACTGCCCATCGTATTGTGGTTGCTGGCTCTGATAGCCGGTGGTTGGCTGGTTTACTCAAGAAGCCTCGACGATGGCCGTGTGGCCGAGATCGATCCCCAGTTTGATGGTCGCGCATTTCGAAACGTCCAGTGGAAACATTTTCGAAGCATTCCGGCCTTTGAATTGACCGAACGCAGTGGAGAGCCATTCAATAGCGCGACGCTCGCCGGTCGTCCCTATGTCGTGAGCTTTTTCTTTTCGACCTGCCCGACGATTTGTCGCGACCTAAATCGACAGATCGCGCGTTTGGCTGACCAGTTTCGCAAGACCGATTTGACGTTTCTCAGTATCACCGTCTATCCGGAAAACGATTCTCCGGAGGTGTTGCGTCAATACGCTGACCAATTCCAAGCCGACGAAAAGCAATGGCTGTTTTTGACTGGCAAGTTGTACAAGATTCACCAACTAGGCCAGCAACGCTTCAACGTAATTGTCGACAAACAAAACCACACCGGAGACATTATGCTAGTCGATCGGTGGGGACGTTTTCGCGATCGATTCACATGGGATGACCCTCGCGAGATGAAGAGATTTGCCGAGGTGGCTAAGCGCGTGCTTGCGGAAGAGCAGCCGCCGATGGACCAAAGTTTTGAAACGCGGTGCGTCATGGCGGGTACTCCACACGACCAATTGCCAAAAGTCGATTGGCTGGACGAGTTTCATCTAACCGATCAAAACAATCAACCGTTTTTTTCGCGCGATTTAACGGGGCAAGTATGGGTGGCAAGTTTCTTTTTTACAACTTGCCCGGGAATCTGCCCGCGTCAAAACCAATTCCTGAAATCGATAGAATCTCGGTTGAACCGGCGAGGTGGAAAACTCGTGAGCATCACAACCCGTCCGCAAACCGACACACCTGCAAAAATGCGCCAATACGCGCGGCGGTTGGAGGCGGGTGACGATTGGACATTCTTGACCGGTCAAAAAAACTACATTCGACGTGTCGGTAGTGAGTTTCTGGGTATTGCCGCTGAGGGTGAGCATCACTCATCGTTATTAGTCGTGGTTGATCGCTGGGGCAACGTTCGAGGAAGAATTAATTGGCAGGTCGAAGACGCAAAACAAGGGCTACTGGAATTGGTCGGCCAACTTGCACAGGAACAATCCCCACCCGCCGGGTTTCAATTGATTGAGAAGACCGAGGGCGGTGGGCTTTGATCGAGAATTTGCCACATGTCAACGTAATCCTCAATGCAACGGCTGCGACATTGCTCGTCATCGGGCTGCTACTGATCAAACAAGGCAACGAAAAGCTGCACAAACGAGTCATGATCTCAGCTTTTTGCGTTTCGGTTTTGTTCTTGACATGTTATCTGATTAAATACGGCGCGGCGGGTGACAAGAAATTTCCCAAGTCGGATTACCCAGCAGTTTATTCGACCTTGTACTACGCAATACTGGCCAGCCACGTCCCGCTGGCTATCACGGTCCCGTTTTTGGCGGGTGGATCGATCTATTTGGGCCTGACCGATCGCCGAAATCAGCACCGCAAACTTGTGCGCTGGACCTTTCCGATTTGGATGTATGTTTCTATCACCGGGATAATCATTTACTTTATGCTATATTGGTGGTTTCCTCCGCTGGCGAGCCAGTAGCGAAGCTTGGAATCGGGTTGGATGGTTAAACGAATAGCTATCAAAGTCGGTATTTTTGGGGCAATCGCGATCTATGCGCCTGCGCTGGTGATGGCCTGTCCCAACTGCAAAAACGCGGTGGATCAGTCGCATAGTGGAATGGCGCAAGGATTTGGAATCAGCATTGTGTTGATGTTGATGATCCCTTTGACCCTGGTTACCTGCTGGGCAATTGCGTTTTTTGCCTTACGTCGAGTTGAGCTCGAGGTAGATCCGATCAACGCCATCGGAAAATGGAACTTGCCAGAATCGAACAAGCCCGGTGAACCCTCCCAATCATCCCTTGGAAGAGTGTAGCACTCAAAGCTGATTGAACCACCGGGTTATCGCGTCGGAGGCGCGGTGGTGTACGCCGGCATAAAAATGATCTGCGCTGGGGATCACCTCCAGGTGGAAATTCGAAAGTGGGTTCACTACGGCGCGCGCATCATCGAGCAGTCCGTGGAATGCCGGGTTGTCTCGAAGTTCCAATTCTCCAAATAACAAACAGGTCGGAATACCAATTTTGTTGGCGAACTTAGTCCAATTGTAACGATCTGCCGGACCGTATTTGTCCGTGTAAGATTCTGCGCAAATGAACGTAGGAAATGGAAAGTCGACATTTAACAGCTGCTTTCCAGAACCGTCGTCGACTAGCATTTGGGCCTGGCCAAACCAATGCAAAAATCTGTCACGGCTTGGAGAGTTCAAAAATCGTTCATGACTTAACCGGGTGGCCGACAAACCAATAATGGCTTTGACGTTGTCTTGCGGTTCATAGGCGTGTGCATACAGTGATTTGATGGCGCCCAAACTGTGGCCGACCAATCCGATTTTGTTATATCCGCGTTCGGTCAACCAATCGACCCAACCGCGCACGTCATGCCGGCAATCGTCCACGATTTCGTACGCAGCCCCAATCGTTTGCGCGCGACCCGAGACGGTATTCATACTGATACCGTCGTGACCTCGCGTGTTAGCTAAGACAATTGAAACACCTAGTTCAAGCAAAGTATCGGCAAGCCGCAGATTGAGCTTTGAGCTATAGAAATTGCCGCCAAGCCCGTGAAGAATAATGACCGCGTCCAGTGGCAAGTGCGATGGACTCTGGCTGGATATTTGAAAAAGACCGTGTAGGCGGACAAAGTCCGGCGTTGTGGCGACGACAAGCTCGAATAAATCAGATTTTCGCCTGCTCATCATGGCGTATTCGGTAAGTCTGGACGTCGGGACACGACCAGTTGTACCGATTTCAGAGACAGCTCACAACGATTTTGCCGGCAATTGCAGCCTTAGGCTTCGCTGTTGGACGGATGGGGCATACTGCTTAATTGAGATAACAGTTGCAAAACGCCGTTTAAATGAGCGAGGCGCGGTCCGAAGCGATCGACGAACTCGTTCAATACAAATTCGCCATCGAGCATTGATTCAAAATTTTCGTTCACTTCGATAGTGAGGTTTTCGATGAATTCGGTTTGCACTTGTCCGAGTGCTTCGGCCGCCGCGCGGCAGCGGCGCGCCAGAATCGGGTTCGCCTCTTTCCACTGTCCTAATTCGGCCGTTCGTTGCCGTTGCGCAGCGCTCAGTTGATCAACAAGTTCTTCCATCAATTCATTTTGGCGATCTTGGCCAACGACGACTTGTCGTAACAAGTCAACGATCTCAGCATTGGGTTCACCATGCCTTTGCCCCGATTCACTCGCCCCTGCAGCAACGTCGAGATGGAATACCTGTGATAGTTCCTGAGGGCTGTGATTCATATTGATCTCCATTGCCGCAAAGAACGGCTGGCTTGTTGATTTGGTTATTGCTCCCACCACAGTATAAACACCAGCTCAAAAACTGTCGAGCAAGGACTTTAAAAACAAACAGTGTAAACGCCGAAATTTCAAACCTGTTTTGCAACAACCCGTTCAATCGGAATTCTTTATGAGATTTTTAACTTGAGCAATTAATCTGGGTAAAAACCGATTCTATTTTTTGATGTTACAGCCATTATTAGCTTGACAAACTAGTTTTTCCTTGCTTCCGACTTTGGCGCCTGCTTAATCGATTCAACGCTTAGGGATTCTCAGTATTATGGTGCAAGCTAAAGTCCGTTCCTTCGCATCGTCGATCAAATGGATGATTGTGCCCCCGCCTAACCTCATGATACGAATCTCGACAAGTCGAAATTGAAATGACCACCGCGACAACAAATCCGCCGTTTGCGATTGGATTTCTTTCAATTCTCGAAATTGAGGTCCTGGGGTTCTGCGGCGGTTATTTGATACTCAATCGCAACGGCCGTCCTTTGGAATTCCATTGCGCTTTGCCACTCAAAATCGACCGGGCTCAGCAGATACTATTTGGTACATCATTGCGGTCATTTTTATTAAGCGAGCATATTGGCCCAGCACTATGTGCAAAAGCCAAGACGGTTGTCGAGGCAGTTTTTGTTGATTCTCCGGATGCCATGAGCTTGCGAAAAAACTTGAGCGTTCCCGTAGCCCGCGTCGAGCTATTCAAAACCGAAAATACAGAAAAAAACGACTCGGCTAGCTCTGTGCCTGGCTGTGAAAACATGGTCGAGCTGGCGTCATACGGCCAGATCAAAACACCGCAAATTCCCGGCCCGCGACGATGCGAACTGATGATTCAAGACCACCGAAGCGACTCTTGCGGCTATCGGATCGGATGGTTACAGGAATATCACCAAGATTCGCAGGTCATCCAATCGGCCATCGGTCAAATTGTGGAAGACGTAAACTTGGACGAGCCGTTTCAACGAATTCATGAGGCAATTTACGAGGCCCATTCAGTCGCAGCCTAGCAGGCATTTCCAAATCGATCGTGGCTGCGTTCGTTTGATCGCAGTGTTTCGCGTCACCACTTTTTTGGTTGGTGCAGTTACGGTTTGACACCCATCAAGTTAATCCTTTGACAATTTTCATATTCGCCTACCCCACAAAGCATCTCGATGATTGATCCTTTATGTGTATTTTCGAATTTGAAAGGGGAATTGCCGCCCAACTATTGGCTTGCACGGGTGGGGTTCGAAGCAAGGTCTACGCACAGAGCACCACAAGTTGTTTCCATTCGCATTCCTATGACACCACCGGTTGTATCCAGTTTTTTCTTTGACAAAAACAACTCGTCAGCCGGTGCCTTGTTTGGCAACCAGAATCAAGAATCCGCACAAAAAAAACACGAGCGGCGTGTGCAAAAAACTGCGAATCGTCAAATCGACAGTAAATCCGCTACACGCATCCGGCCACCGCGCGACGTGATCAAACTCGAAGATCGATTGTATTATCTACTGCAACCGCCTTTGGAGTCGTTTGTCGACAACGGAACGATTGATTTACCCTTTAAGCCGTTTGCTTATCAGTTTGCAGGGATCGCTTTTCTGTTTCCGCGCCACTCGGCGATATTGGCGGATGAAATGGGATTGGGAAAAACGATGCAAGCGATTTCGAGTATCCGCCTATTGTTGCGGTCCGGTCAAATAAAACAGGTGTTGTTGATTTGCCCGAAACCCCTGGTGACCAACTGGATCAAAGAATTTGCGTTATGGGCACCTGAAATCCCAATTTGTGTAATTCAAGGAGATCAAAAAAAGCGGTCATGGCAATGGTGCGACGCCGCCGCCCCGGTAAAGATCGCTAATTACGAACTGATGAATCGCGACTCTGAAATTATTGTCAATCGACAGGTCAACTTTGATCTTGTCGTCCTGGACGAGGCCCAAAGAATCAAAAATCGGCATGGTGCAACGAGTAAGGCTGTCCGTTCCGTACCGCGTAGTCGCAGCTGGGCGTTGACCGGGACTCCAGTGGAAAACAGTACGAGCGATCTTGTCGGAATCTTCGAGTTTTTGTCGAGCGGCTATCTAAATGAACAAATGTCGACAAGAAAAATGCGCTTGTCAGTACGCGATTTCATTCTCAGAAGAACTAAATCCGAAGTCATGACGGATTTGCCTCCATTACTGAATCGCGATGCCATGATCGAACTTTTACCTGACCAATTGAGCACGTACGATCAGGCAGAATCGCAAGGTGTTATCAATTTAAATCAGATGGATCAAATCACGATTCAGCACGTTTTTGAGCTGGTGCTGAGACTAAAACAGATTTGCAACTTCGATCCGGTAACTGGAAACAGCGCAAAAATGGAGCGACTACACGCCGAACTCGAGGAGGTCGTTGCCAGTGGACATAAAGCGATTGTTTTTAGCCAATGGGTTGGCACGTTAAAACAGATTGCAAAACAAACATCGCAGCTCAACCCGCTCGAATACCATGGAAAGATCCCACAACGTCAACGTGACAGCATACTGTCGGAATTCAAGGATAATCCCGAACGCCATGTTCTGCTGATGAGTTATGGAGCGGGTAGCGTCGGTCTAAATTTACAATTCTGCAGATACGTGTTCTTGTTTGACCAGTGGTGGAATCCGGCTGTGGAAGATCAAGCCATCAACCGAGCTCATCGCATTGGTTCTACTGGAAGTGTTACGGTGACGCGCATGATTTCTCAAAGCACGATTGAGGAAAGAATCAACCAAGTACTCGAAGACAAACGCGAACTGTTTCGACAAATTCTGTCCAACACGGATCAACCTGCACACGTTGGACTATCCAGAGATGAGATTTTTGGTTTGTTTCAATTGCGGGCCGACGGAAAACCGCTTTCCAGTGTAGCGTGAATCAGGCTCCGAATTTTGAGATTGTGATCTTCGTTTTGGAGCATTTCTTTTCAGCAATTGGATATCGATAATCTTAAATTGCAAATTTGTCGTTGGTTGACTGGTTTATCCGCCCAAAAAAGCAGGTCGAGTCTCAGTTGAGATTGAGTTTTACGATGGTTCTGCGATATTGGTAGAAGACGTCGATCTTTGGTACTCAGACCACTTCGTGCGAAATAGCACCGCCCTATGAATTGGCAAAAATTGGAGACTCCGCTAGCGCGGGCCAATCACTATCCTTTTTATTCACCACGATTCTGGAGTGGCATGCGATTCTCCAGCTACGTTCGCATGTTGGCGCGAAATCACTTCCAGATCAATCCGCAACGATTCCCCATGACGTTCCTGGTTGGTGGTTGTTCGGTCATCAACAGTACGCTTGCTCTCGTGCAAAAGTTGGCGTGTGAGCAAAAGATCAATAACACCGAACTCAAGCCGCCTGTGTTTGTCGTCGGGCACTGGCGGAGCGGCACGACGCTGTTGCATGAACTATTGTCGCTGGACGACCGGTTCTGTTATCCAACAACATTTCAATGTTTTGTGCCCCACCACTTTATGGTTTCACAGTGGTATCTAAAACCATTTATCCAGTTGCTGTTACCTCGCAAACGGCCGATGGACAACATGCTGTGGGGGTCCGATTCGCCTCAGGAAGACGAATTTGCTCTGGTTTCGATGGGTGCACCGACGACCTATTACCAGTTCGCTTTTTGTAATCAGCCTGCGATGGGACGGGAGTTGTTGAACTTGGAATCGGCGACGGAATTGCAAAAACAAGAACTGCGTGATGCGTTGACTTATTTTTATAAGGCGATATCAAACAAAAACGACAAACAGCTGGTACTAAAATCTCCACCGCACACCGGACGTATCGGCTATTTGGCAAAGTGGTTCCCCGGTGCGAAGTTTATTCATATCACGCGACACCCGTACAAAATCTTTCCGTCGACGGTTCATTTGTGGAAATCACTGTCTCAAAGTCAGGGCTTCCAATTACCTCGAAAATTCGATCAGAGAGTGTCGCAATCCGTGATGGATTGTTTTGAGCGCATGTATCAAGGTTTCTTTACACAATTTGACGAGGTTTCGCCCGAAAATATCATTGAAGTTAAATTTGAACAACTGATAGAAAATCCATTTAACGAGATCTGGAGAATCTATGATGCGTTTGGGTTCGAAGGATACGAAGAACTTCAACCGAAAATCGAAGGTTATCTCGCCAGTCGAAAGGATTACCGACCCAATAAGATGGTCCTAAGCAATTTAGAAAAAGCGGAAATCGATCGGCGTTGGTCAAACTATATCCAGCGTTATGATTACGAGATGGTCCCCGTCTGATTGATTGCGATGAAGCCGTCGAAATTCATTCCAAATTAGGTCGAGATTGTTCTTGATACCGATGCTGCAAACGGTGGTGTGCTTCGATTTCACGTGCCGGCTCGGTAATCCGCTGTTCCTCTCGAACTTCTTGTTCGGTCATGCGAAGACGCCGCCGATTGAGCCAGAATCGCACGCCGTAATCCACTAGTCCAATTCCCACCGCGGACATCGCAACACTGATGCCCACAACGAGCAATCGATTTGCCGATTCTTCAAATGCATCGCCTAGATTGAGGCGACTGAAATTCAAGAGTTCCCGTAGATCGGCCAACAACACGCAACTTGCAACAACGGCGAGGAGCAAGAGTTTGGCGATACCGATCGTAACGTGGGTCAGATTCTCAAATGAAAACACGCGTTTGAGGTAACCACTTGGTGAGATTCGCGCGGTGTCGGGTTTGATTTGACTGGGAAACAATCGAAACTCGGTTTGAACGATGCTGGCGACCATCGCCGTTAGGGCGACAACAGCAAGAAATGCCAACAGTCCGTTATGGAATACTTTTGAGCTTGCCGCCAAGCCAACTTTGGCGACTTCGGTCGCATCCGACGTAACCTGAATGTCGGACCAGCAAACAAAGGCGTATGATTGCATCGACTTCCAAAGTCCGGGTCCAACCGTTGCGAGAATAGCCAACGCTCCGAGGCAAATGGTTGCTGACACGATTTCGTGACTGACGCCGATTTGCCCTTGTTTGCGGGCACGCGCTAACCTGGCGGGAGTGGCTTTTTGATTGGCATTCTCGTGTTCGGTCATGATCTCGCTAGCGGCTAAGAAATTAATTTCCGGCCGCGTTCATCAATAAATGTTCAAATTGACTGACTACCGATTCGCATCCACTCAAAATCACCCACGGCGCGCTGATCAGCAACAAACTCGTCACCAGAATTCCGATAATCGATTTGGACGCTAAACCGATTTGCATCCCTCCGAATTGCGGCAAGCTTCTTTGGACCATCCCCAAAACCATAATGGAAGCAGTCAGTGCAACAATCGCTGGCATTGCCGCGCGAAGACCAAATTCAAAACTACTGGAGATTGCGTTGACGAAAAAAGTCAAGAAGGACTGATCAAATGAAGCGGACCCAGCAGGAACAAGTAACAGCGAATTCAATAATCCGTCGACAATTTGATTGACTCCACCAGCGGCGATAAAAACGGCGACCATCGTCCACCAAAACAGTTTCGACAAGGCAGAGTTGCCATCATCGGTGTTTGCCGTATCGAGCATTCCTGCTAACGACAGGCCACTCATCGATTCGACCAGACCACCAACAAGCTTGATTGCGGCGAGCATGACCCAAAGCGATAGGCCCATTAAGGCTCCGATCAATATTTCGTTGACCAGACTCAAAGCGAATTTGACCGGTTCGAGCGAACTCACTTCCGATGCGCCAACGACGGTTGGTACAACAGCGGCCGTTAGACCAAGTGCAAACCACATTCGTACTGCCCAACCGACCGAACGAGTCCCTAACACGGGTGCGGTGAAAACGATGGCCGCAATGCGAACCGCAGCAGGCAAAATTAAACAAAAATCGACCGGTTGTTCAAACAACGAATCAATACCGTTCGGAAATGGTTCGTGGAATCTCTTCGATTACGTTGCGGCTGTATTCCGTCATTTGCCGCAGCAACCACGGCAGACACAGACTTATCACCACCACAGCTGCCACCAACTTCGTCACGAAAAGTGTGGTTTGATCCTGAATCTGTGTCATGGCCTGAAGCGTTCCCACGACCAATCCAATGACCAGGGCCACGATCAAGACAGGTGCGCTTAACAGCAACACGACCTGGGCCGACTGGCGTGAAATATCAATTAAAATCTGTGGATCCATAACGTCGGTTTCTTGGTATCAATCTAGTTCAGGTAGGGCACAAAACTTTCCATCAACATTCCGACGATCAAATTCCAACCGTCCGTCAAAACAAACAATAAAAGCTTTAGTGGCAAGCTGACCATTGCCGGAGGCAGCATGATCATCCCCATCGACGTCGTCACGCTGGTGACGACCAGATCGATCACGACAAACGGCATGAATATCTGAAAACCGATGAGAAAAGCAATTTTGAGTTCGGAAATCATGAAGGCGGGCAGCAAAACTTGAATGGGAATATCTTCAAACGTTTGCGGTTTGTGTTGTCTTTGTTGTTCGGGTAGAAACTTGTAAAACAACCAAATATCGTCAACGTTGTTCGCAAGATCGATTTGACGGCTCATGAAATTCTTGACCGGTCGACTGCCCTTTTGCCAGGCCTGCTCAAGTGTGATGCCATCTTCGTTGGAAGTGTACGGAATGATGGCTTCATTTTTGACTTCATTCCAAACCGGCGCCATGATCAAAACAGTCATAAACAATGAGAGTGCCGTAATGATCTGCGTGGAAGGCAATTGCTGAAACCCAATCGCTTGACGCAGAATCCCAAGCACGATAACGATCCGGACAAACGACGTGGTCATCATCAGTACGGCAGGTGCGAGACTCAACACCGCCAGGAAGATTACGGTACGCAGGGTACCGTTAATTCGGTCGGGTTCGAGCCACTGATTTATGTCGGTCCAGTCATCTGGGTCCGCCCGCTCCGGCGACGGCGAATAAGACTCTTCATCAATTTGCGGACTTTGGGCTAAACATCTTGAATTGAATCCGCAGTACTGGGACCCCAACAGCACGGCGAAGAATAAGACGGCCAGCCGTACCCAAGCCAGCGGTTTTGTTGAATCGAATTTGCGGAAAATCGTGTCGATGTCTGGGGTCCATCCCTGTGAGCGGTGGAAAATGGGAAGATCAAGCTTCCAAGAGTGTTTTTCCGCCCTGTTGGACAACACTTTGCTGGCTTCCCAATACGGTTTCCGATTGTTGTTTTAGTTGGACCTGTCGCGCAGCTTTTTCCCGCAGCGATTGCGATAAGCTTGGCCAGCGTCCATGGCTACAAATCGACTCGATCCGATAGACTTCCTCTGGATCCGTAATTTCACCCAGCGTCTGTGAACCGTGTTGGGTCGTCGAGACTAACAACAATTTGCTTCCGAGCCGTATCAACTGAAGTCGCTGGGACTGGCCTAATTGTGTTTGTCCCAGCACAGCTAATATGTCCCCTGGCAACCCGTTGCGACGGCCGCGGCCTGGTGATCGCAGCCTCCACACAAACGCCACCAGCAAAAACAGGCTAATCACGAGGATTAACGTAGCTCCTGTTTTGATCGCTGAGCGTTTGGACTTTTCATTTCCAAATAATTGATTTTGGCTACGCTGGTCATCGGCGGTCGGAGACGAAATCTGTTTGGACAGCCAATTCAATGAAGCGGATGCCAAACCCTGGTTTGCCTCAGAGTCTTGATCGCTGAACTGGGATTCTGTTGTCAGATCGACAGGTTGTTGAGCTGCCGATTGGTAACACATCGATCCGACCATAACAGCCACCAATGCACATGTCTGTAGCTTGATCATCATAGCGTGTCCTCTAGGTTCTCGAGTCTTTGTTTGCGTTGGGCAATTCAATTAAACCGGCGATCAGTAGCTCGTTCGCAAAATTGGTGAAACGAGTTTGCGTATCCGTCAATTCGTTAAGACTTATCTGGCTGGCCGTATTGATCTTTTGGTTCACCATATTTGCTTCCTGCGGTGTCAATCTGGAAAGGACGCGCTTAACAAACTTTTGCGGACTGCACGCCAACATTGAAATAGTAAGTTCCGGTGAAGCGATTCGCAGTAGCGTGTCGAGTGACTGATCATCCAAATCCATGATCGAATCGAACGAAAGTTGCCGCTGATTCACGTTATGATTTTGAGTACGTGTTTGCGCCAAGCTCGCCATATCTCGCGACGAGTCAGGCGAGAGGTTGCGTTCACCGGCCTTGGGCGGCTCGGCGGAGCTCTCAGGCTGGAAATACAAAAACTCGGCAAAACTCTGCAGTAAGTCAGCGCGAATCGGATTGCCAGGCTCTGGCTGTTGATTGATTATTTTCAAAACATGGATTCTTGTTTCATGATCAAATCGGCTCAGCACAGATTCTGTGGTTTGAGTTGACATGCTGCCAAGCAATCCTGCAATCAATCGTTTTTGAGAGTTTGTAATGGACATATGCGTTCGCGCGATCCTTTGCCCTAACTTGCTTTATCTAGCCATTGGCGTATGGTGGCGGCCGCGGCGTCCGGGTTTTCGCGACACCAATGATCAATCTGTTGAGTCAAGTCCTGATCTGCGTCTGTTGAGTTGCGAGTTGCCCTCGATGGATCGGCTTGGCTTGCAAACGGTGATACGGAGTTTGGCGTATCGGCCAATACATCGTTCGATCGATTGTTTGGCAATTGAATTTCGGAATCTTCCCGGTCCATCGGACGGCCGCGCAAGATAAAAACGGCCGCAAATCCAAAAAAGATAAGTGCAATCGTTCGCCAGTTTTGGCTGATCCAGTTCTTTTTTGTCTGTTCGGTTAACTCGGAATGGGATGTCAACTCAAATGGGATATCCGGGTCCATTGTC
>CAJHZH010000149.1_pt1 | contig 13281 bp, 8 predicted proteins | sample 9198951 | NCBI WGS metagenome assembly CAJHZH01 (sample SAMEA7708381, study PRJEB35096) | sediment metagenome | biome: marine neritic benthic zone biome [ENVO:01000025]; feature: sediment [ENVO:00002007]; material: shallow marine sediment [ENVO:03000034] sea grass bed [ENVO_01000059] ...
GGCGATGACCAGTTTTATGCTTCACCAACAGTCGCGCAGATGAGTGGCAGTTGGTATTTCAATTTTACCAGCGGGTTCGAGAGTTCATTCGCATTCTCAAATGCGGGTGGAATCATTGACGAGGCGGTCTTTATTGACTCTAGCGGAGACGATCAGTTTTATGCCTCGCCGACGGTGGCGCAAATGACTGGCGCCGGATATTTCAACTTTGCGACGGGCTTTGACGAATCATTGGCATTTGCGACTGAAGGAGGAGACAACGACCAGGCCGTGTTTGTCGACTCAAGTGGTGACGATCAATATTACGCCGCCCCAACGATTGCGCAAATGAGTGGCAACGGCTATTTGAATTATTCGACTGGATTCGATGTCACAATAGCATTCGCAACTGCTGGTGGGCTTGACGATGTCGCAACGTTCATCGATTCCAGTGGAAACGACGAGTTCTACTCCACGCCGTTGTTTGCACAAATGAAAGGAACCGGTTTCTTCCACTATGCAACGGGCTTCGATCGCAGTGCCGCTTTTGCAAGGAATGGTGGCGCTGACGATCGAGCTGTCTTTGTCGACTCTGGTGGAGACGATAATTTCTACGCGACACCCAACACCGCGCACATGAGCGGCACTGGGTTCTCAAACTATTCGAGTGGATTTAGATACGTCTATGCATTTGCCACAAACGGTGGATTTGATCGAGCAACTCTGATCGATTCGGAAAACGATGACTTGTTTTACGGTCGTTCGGATTCGGGATTGATGAGAGACGGGCTCTATCAAAACTATGTGTCGTCGTTTGATCATGTTACGATTGACGGACAAAACGGCGGCCTGAATATTGCAGATGTTGCGATGCTGCTCTATGAGTTAGATCAAATTGGCGAATGGATTTGAGGGGGCGGATAGACGGTTTTGACGGCGGAAATGCCTGCCGCTGCTGTTGCGCGCCTGATAGATAGCATTAACGATCGGTTCGTCGGCCAATGCCCAGCCGTGCGGACTGCGTCAGGCCAATGGTCGGACCTTCGGTCGTTGCTGGCGGCCGAACGCGGCCACCGCTTGTTCGCGAATTGTCTCCTACCCGAGTTTGATGCTCACCGAGGCAGTTGATGACAGGCCCCACACGAAGGAACTCATGACCTTCGAAATTGAAGGATTAGGCCGGCAACGATTGGCCGACGTGATGGCTGGAATCGGATACGTCCGGATGCGCAAATACAAACGATAAATGTGTGGCAATCCCGCTCTCTTCCGATCATCGTTGATGCCATCGATTGTTGTGTTGTCTTGCGTTCTTTTCAGTTGATTCGTGTTAGGCGACTCGCGTTGACGTCAAGCAAAGAATAATGATCGCCAATTGTCTTAAACTTCACTCCTAGTGGAATTCGTCGGTTTTTTTGTAACTTTTAGGACGATTTCCTTCTTTATCTATTGCCTAACACCGTTGCGCTGAAAGCTCAAAGAAACAACGGCAGTCTAGATCCCAGCACATTTCGTCCAAATAATGATCGGGGGCTGTTGAATTGCAGTTAGGGAGATGAAAAGGCGATTAATTCACAACGGTTTGCCGATAATGATGCTCGCGATCGGTGCCGTGCTTTTGTTATTCGGCAACGGTCGCGTAGCATTTTCTGCCGCGACTTGGGGCGCCCCGCTTTTCCTTCTGCTTTTTCTCAAACACGCTCGACCGCTACTTGGCTTAGCGGTGGTGTGGATTGTTTGCTTGTTTGCTTGGGTGATTGGCTGGAGGGGGATGATTCCGGCGCCCGGCGTCTGGTATTTCGTTGTGGCAGCAATTTATGCAACTGCCGCGTTTGTTCCGTTCCTGATCCACCGACTGATCGCATCGCGACTTGACGGGCTCCGAGCCACTTTCGTATTCCCGACATCCTGGGTGGCCACACAGTGGATTTTCCAAAACTGGATAACTCCTTATGGTAGCTGGGGCGCGCTGGCTTATAGCCAGGCGACAAATTCCGTCTTAATCCAATTGGCGTCAGTAACCGGAATATTCGGTATCGATTTCCTGATTGCCTGGTTTGCATCGGTCGGTGCGGCAACGTGGAATCGAGACTGGCGTTTCGCGCGATCGCTAAGGCCGCTGTGCGTGTACTGCATCGTGTTGGCTACTGCACTAGCTTTCGGCGTCTTACGGTTATCGCAGCTTGAATCTGATTCTACGCGGGTGGAGATTGCGCTGCTAAATCCGGAACCACAACTCGTAAACGAATTGACAAACGCTTTTGCCCTTGTGTTGTCTGGGCAAGAACTCAGCAGTTCCCAATATGAGGACCTGCTTGACAAAGCTGAGGCTCTGAATGACGACCTTTTGAACCGTACTCGCGTTGCCGCCGAGCACGGTGCCGATTTTGTCGCTTGGTCAGAAACAGCGGCGCGCGTAGTGCCGTCGACCGAACCGGCATTGATTGATGAAGCCATCGAAATCTCGCGAACCCATAATACCACACTCGTTCTTGGCCTGGGAGTTTGGAAACCCGACCACAATCCGCCGCTTGAAAACAAATTGGCTCTAGTTTCCGGAAAGGAAACCCCGACGTATTACCAAAAAGCCAATCCGATATTCATGGCGGAATCGAGTGTTCTGAGAAGTGGACCGGAGATCCTTCCGATCCTCGACGTTTCTCAGCTTCGCGTTAGCGCGGTCATCTGCCATGACTTGGATTTCCCCGCGCTGCTTCGCCAAGCTGGAAAAAATCATGCTGATGTCGTTTTCGGACCTTCCGCCGATTGGCCCGACATTGCAGACATGCATCTAGCTATGGCGAAACTTCGCGCAATCGAAAACGGATTTTTTCTCGCACGACCCGTTTCGGGCGGTCCAACATCCGTGATTGATCCGTTGGGAAGAATTTGTCGATCGGCAGGTGACATGAACAACACATACGTTTACGAAGTTGCGGTTGCCCGTACGCCAGCGATCTACGCTTACCTTGGGGACATTGTTGCATGGGCAAGTGTGTTGTTGTTGGGAGTTCTGGTATGGTGCGCCTTTCACCAAGACAAAAACTAGAGGACATTTCAAAATCCCATTGTCATAGATCGCTGCTTTGTAGAAAATTGAGTCAAGATCGGTCGTGTGACTTGTTGGAATATTCCCCGGTTGCGTCGCAAGCTTATTCGAAGACTCTAGTGAATTGTCAAGGTTCAGTTTTGGGGTAGTGGACGAGGCTACGAGTCCTTTGTCGAGCTTTGCATGCACGTGGGACTCGTTGCCTCGTCCACTACGTTTAACCCTCAAATTCAATGCTGACAGACCCACTAGGTTCTGTTTGTCCATGATTTCGTGTGCTGTTCAATCCGAGAATTCTCCCGGAACTGCGCTGCGCTCATTGCCGGTCTACAATTAGGAACCGCCCGCATACACCTTATACAACAAGAAATACGTCTTGGATTACAATCTATCTGGATTGTTTCCGTTTTCAGAGTTTAGACACCGGCCTTTGTTCGAAATTTGACATTAAAATACCAATCACATGAAATTCGTATTTCAATGGCCGTGGCGGGTACTGGTTCTGATCGTTGCGGGTCTCTCAAGCGTATGTCAGGCAGACAAACCAACGGAATCTGATCCGCCGAATATTTTGTTTATTGTCTCCGATGATCAAGGTCCCTGGTCGCTAGGATGCGCGGGTAACCCGAGCGCGCACACGCCGAACCTTGACCGGTTGCGACGGCAAGGTGTCATGCTGACGCAATTCTACGCGCCGACTCCGGTTTGCAGTCCTGCAAGAGCGGCAATGCTGACCGGTCGATATGGAATCGAGATTGGCGTTAAAGATGCGATATCCGCTGGCGATAAAGAACCCGTCGGCGTCAGCCCTGACTTGCCAAATTGGCCACGGGCTCTGCACGCGGCCGGATACCGTACCGCCCTATTTGGCAAGTATCACTGCAGCAGACTACCGCAATCACATCCGACCAAAATGGGCTACGATGAATTCAAAGGATTTGTTATCGGCGCCCGCATTTCCAAAGACCCCGAGGTCGAGATCGACGGTGAAGTTCGCCGCGTAGAAGGGTACACGCCGGACATCATCACCGACTTCGCACTCGATTTTCTACGAAGACACTATTCACGTGACAATGAGCGATCGACGGCTCGGCCGTTCGCGATGTCCTTGCATTTTTGGGCGCCGCACGCCAACACGGGTGTTCGAGCCGCCGATGGCGATCGGACTTGGCTACCGATGCGCGACGAAGACATACGTCCGCATATCGACGCCGACCCAATTCTTCCCGGTTCGGATTTCGCCAATCTCGATTTTGCGAAACTCAAGCGGATGTATCGCGAATACATGGCGAGCGTTACGTCGTTGGACAGAAACGTGGGCCGCGTGCTTGAGTTACTTGATGAGCTGAGTTTAACGGACAACACTTTGGTGATTTTTACGTCGGACCACGGAATGAACATGGGCCACCACGGCGTTTGGCACAAGGGTAGCGGAAATTGGCTGATCAAAGGCAAGACGGGCAAACGATCCAACATGTGGGATACGTCGCTACGCGTACCGGCGCTAATGCGCTGGCCGGGCGTGATTGAACCGGGATCGACAATCACACAGACCTTGTCGCATTTGGACTGGTTCCCCACGTTGGTTGAGATTGCCGGCACCAAGCTTCCCAACAGCGACGCCAAAATCCGAGGGCGAAGTATTTTGCAGCTGCTCAAAGGGGACGTCAACACAGCAAGAGATTGGAATAACGACTTGTACACGGAATACCAAATGCAGAAGGATCGAGGCGACGGCCTGGCTAACATGCGGAGCTTTCAAACGCCTAAATGGAAACTAGTGCGTTTCAACAACAAGACGCGGCCGGATGAGTTCTACGATCGGGTTAACGATCCACACGAGAAACAAAATCTAATCGATGCTCATCGCCCCGAGGTCCGCAACGCAATTCGACAACTTAATCTGCAATTGGACCAACGAATTCGCGAAATTTACGGGGATTAAAATCTCGACGCAACGCAAAAAGGACTCGTCAATTCACTCAAAAGGTTGATTGAGAGCGTGTTTGTCTTATTTACCGATGAACACGGCACCGTGGGTATTTCGGCCACGCAAGAGAAACAGAATGATGATGGCGCGAGTATTAAGTTTGCTAGAAACGGCCATGCTTACGTTTGAGCGGGCTAATTAACGGGGCCATTTGAACTTTTGTTTTACACGACCTGGAATTTGCTCGGCAAAATCTTGATTTCGGTGAATGGCCTGCGAAAATTCGATTGCACAGCATTGATTAACGTGAATTTGACGGAGGCGCTCTCAATGTTCACACCAGTTGGAAAAAACGCCGAAGACCAGGCGGCTGCGAATGGAACCTCTTTGGGTTTACAACCAGCTTGGCTGGTCGGTTTCTGCAGCTTTGCCCTGGTGACAAGTGTCGCGAATTGTCCGGCCCAAGTTGCTACCGACAATCGAGCCCCAAAACAGGAGGTATCGACCGACTATCGAATCATCGAGTTTCCTGAACATGCTAAAGGAATGGGTCACCTCGAATGGACCTTGCCACCCGATCATTTGCTCAAACAAGTTTTTCAATCTAACCAAGTCAAATGGCAAAATGCTGGGAAGACAAGTGGCAAGATCGAAATCCCATCAAAAGCAGTGGTACGACTTGTCGTTTCGCCTCGCAATCGGGGTTTGTCGGTACTTTCGAAAATTGGCAAGCACTTGTCGATTGATGCGATTGTCGGTCCGCGAGCCCGTTTTGATGATGAAGATCTGCAAAACGTTTGCAAAATAAAAAGCCTGAGGGCTGTCACGTTAAAAAATTCCGTCTATCTGCGCGAGGGAGGCCTCGAAGCATTATCGAGTTTGCCATTGCTCGAGCATCTCTCGTTGCGACAGGGCGGAAAACGCCAAGAATCGAATTTGCTCCATGGTCAATCGATTAAGCTAATCGGCGAACTTGACACGCTGCGATACTTGGATCTTTCCGGTACTGGGATTGTTGACGAAGATCTAAAACATATTGCCGGACTTTCGCAACTCGAAAATTTAGTCTTGCGTGATACGCAGATTACGAATCAAGGACTAAATCATCTTATGGGGCTAAGCCAGTTAAGCGTGCTGAAGCTTGGCGGGTATCAGTCCGATAAGTTTGAGATCGATTTTCCGGAAGGAGCCTCAGAAAATGTCAGGAAAAATTGGGAGAAACGTCTGGGAGAATTTTGGCATTGCCAGATTAACGACGATGGATTGCGCCAGCTCGCCAAGCTAATAAATTTGGCAGAACTCGCATTGATCCATTCCGATATCAGCGAGTCCGGCTTGGCGCATTTGGCCAAATTACCAAAGCTCAAGTCGTTAGATATCTTTGGTACGAAGCTATCGGATCAAGGCTACAAATTATTGCAGTCGTTGCCTGCTCTTGAAAGTATCAAGTTTGGATCGGCGACTAAGGTCATAGATGTAACAACAGCAACGTCCTACGCTCATCTCAGAGGCGTCGAAATTAAAGGATCTCGCTTTAAGGTCAATTCGGACGCGGCCCTAGCAGAGCTGGCCGGATCGAATCTTGCATCGCTTGAGATTGGACAGACCATAACGGACCAAGGACTTAATAGTCTATCGGAAATCAATTCGTTAGTTGCACTTAAGATGAGGCCGGAATCCAATTCTGTGGATGGGTTTGCCCAGTTGCGAAAACTGTCAAACCTGGAACATATCCAGGTTATGGGATATCTTCCGCCATCGATTTTCGAAAGTTTTGATGCGTTCCCAAAACTTAAGGACATCCACATCCAACTGTTAGCGGCGAAATCTCCATACGCTTACTTTGAACCGTTCTCTAGTTTTGAAAACATTGTTCGGCTTGGTTCTCTCGAAAGACTCGATATATCTGGATTTGCTGTGAACGACGAACAAATTGAAATGCTATCAAATCTCAAAAATCTCAAACGTTTGAGAATTGGGGCTCCCAACGTCCTGACGAATCGCAACTTGGCTGCGATTGCAAAAATTGACTCGCTGCAAAGACTGCAGATAGATCATTCCTGGATTGATGATCGAGGTTTAAAAGAATTAAAGGAACATAAGTCGCTAAACAGACTTTACATTGATTGTTTGGCGACAACTGCTTGTTTCGACTACCTCGAGAATTTGGCAAATCCCAGCGTCGCCTCGCCAAATATCAGTTACGAGCAGTTAGTAAATGCAGGTAAAGCGAAACGCCCGCGATTACATAGACATTCACATCAATACAATTTTGGCACGATGTGGAAATCAGAAGGTGGCGTCAAAAGAGCGAGTAGCCCCGATCGGCGGTTTTTCGATTTGGATGGCAGGTCGGCGCCATTGATTTCGGCCGACGATTGGATCAACGACGATCCAACTGAAATGGGTGTGATACAATACGACAAAACGACGTTACTTGTATTTGTAGACAGTCGTTCTTATCTCGTTGCAGAGTTGGTGCCGCCAATAAAGCAAATGTTAGAGGCTCACGGGGAAACGCAGCTCGGTGTGATTTTTTTGTGTAAAACGGATGCCGACTCGGAACTTCAGAAAATGGTCGATGATAACAACATCCCTTGGCCCGTTGGCGTTGACGTCAACGATGTCTCGATTAAGAACTGGCATGTTACCAAGTTGCCGACCATTCATGTGATCGATCGAGAAGGCAATGTCGTTTACGCCAACATTTACAAACAGGAATTGAAAGCGGCTGTTGATAAGATTGTCAGTTCAAAATAGCTATGTGGCCGAAGTCGCTGGGACTTTCCGAATCCGAATTCCCCCGCTTCTACGAACGATTCCGACTTTTCCCCCTCAGCTTCGACCGCCGCCATGGCGCTGCCCGCAATGTGACGCTACGCTCCCAAGATGGCGTGCGCCACAAAAATCAAGCAAGCTTTTGGATGAACATGTGAACAAAATTGCCATGCGGTCACAACGATCGCGATGACGGGTAGGATTACTTTTTCGTGCGCTTCGGCTTCAAAATCTTCGGCTTGAAAAAAGGATTGATGATTCTAGCGCTAGTATCCTGACGTTTTCCGCCATTTAAGTAATGCAGTTTTAGTTCAGGTTGTTTTTGCAGCTCCCAGCTATTGATCATCTTAGACCAGCTCTGGCCTGTCCTGCCATTCATGTAGGATTCGCAATAGCTCCAACTTCCGTCCTTGTAGCGGATCGTGCTGACCATGTAACTTGACCCGTTGCCGCAAATCGAATTGACGTGTGCGCCTGGATTCACGTCCGGAAATTCCGTATCGGCTCGAGTGGTCGAACCGATGCAAGGGGTCAGGCAAACCACTACAAAAAAGGCCTGTACGACAAATCGCACTATCGAATCCTCGCTTGCAAATTCATCTGAGGCGTTGAATGTGTTCTTTATTATAGTCGCAAAAGCGTCCGTTGCCGAATGTCCGAGAAGCATTCTATGAACCCCCCTAGCCCCCCTTTGCAAAAGGGGGGAATCAACCAACTAGCTTCCCACGACGCGACGCGGAAGGTCGGGATTTAGATGCATCAGTATGTCGTAAACCGACGTACCAGTTGCTTTGGCGATCGCATTCGGATAAATCGCCTGATTATCCGGTCCGACGAGTGTCGCAATGTCACCTAACTTGACCGTTAGATCGGGGCCAACTTCGATGATGCAATGGCTGGCGGACACGGCGCCGATGATGGGATAAGTGCGTTTTCCAACTAACGCACGCGCACCCTCGACCGCCGTTCGCGGAACGCCGTCGACGTGCCCCGCTGGAAGCGTTGCGACCCAAATTGGACGGCCGGCTACGTATTTCCTACCGTAACCGACACTATCTCCCTTCCGCAATTTTTCTACGCGGACTACACGGCAACACAGCCGCACAGCGGACCGCAATTCGCCTTTGGCGCGTTCCTCGTCTGGCCGGCTAGGATAGGCGCCGTATAGCGCGATGCCCGGACGGACAAAGTCCAAATGGGCATCGGGCAGATGATACACGCCGTTAGAAGACGCCGCGTGAAGGCGACCGGGATCCACGCCGATCTTGCGCGCTGTTTCGACAAGGACTTGAAATCGCCGGAGTTGCTCGGGATCGAAATCGGCTTCCTCGGTAAAGGCCATGAATGATCCCTCGATCCGAATATTTCTCGATTTGGCCAATTCACTAAGCCAGTCTTTTGCTCGATGAAAGGGCATACCCATTCTGCCCAGCCCGGTATCGAAATAAAGGTGTGCCGCGACCGGGCGCCCTGTTTTTGCAGCTATACGGGCCAGACGTTGCGCAGCGCCGTCCGTGTAGATGCTGAGGCTGACGTCCCGCCGCGCCAACTCGACAGCATCTGCGTCACTGCACATCCCCATCAACAGCACCGGTTTGGTAACGCCGGCATCGCGCAGCCTGATTGCCGCGTCGGTTTTGACCACCGCAAATCCCATGATTCCTTTCATCGGTTCCAACAAACGCGCGGTTGTATGCAAGCCCAGACCGTACGCATTGTTTTTTACCACCGCCATGATCGGTCGCTCGCCGGCAAGACGCCGTATTTGGTCGACATTGAATTGAAGGTTCGGCTGCACGACCTCAATCCACGGATCGTATCGCTGCTCGTGTGTTGGCGGTGCGAGCTCTGTCGCGTGGCTACCGGTCCGAACGCCAGTCGCCAAGCCTGCCGCGACGGATGCACCCAAAAATGACCTGCGTGAAACGCTCATAACACCACCTTCGATACTCGGCTACTGTGACATGGTTTACCAAGGTTGGTTGCTATACCAACAGTCGAGCAACTGTGCAACATAAACACAGCGTCTGCCACGCTACTTGGACGATGCGCGACGAAAAAAACTTGCAGACACAAAAACATCACGAACGGCCTCCGGGCGAAACACCATTTTTAGTTCTTCAAGCGTCTTACCAACTACGCGAATTGGGTCCATTCCCGGCAGCAATATGGTCCCGTCGTCGCGGACCAAGATCTTAAATCCAAATGAAGGCGGTAATTGAGGGTTTTTGGGAATATGAACTGGTATTTTGACATCCTCGAAGTCGGATTTTTTAGGCAGGCAACCTTCAACAACGATTGTCAAAATATCACCTTTACCGATCCGAAGATCTCGAGGTAGCTCGTTAACAGAATCATGTTTTTCCATGATCGACGCGTCGATCCAGGTGCCTCGAACCAAAACCTGTTTATCGACATATGCTTTGCGGATGGCATCCACTAAATGTGACGTTGTCAAGCCAGCCGCCTCAATTTTTCCAACAAACGGCAATTCGAGTTTTCCGTCTCGATCTATTTGAAAAGGGTAGCCTAAAACTGGTCCGCAGTCCTCGTCGCGCCCGAATGTGACCGGTGGTCCATCCTCTGGAGTGCCCAAAATTCCATCAATACATAATGCAACAACATCTCCGGGGCCAATCGGCTTGGAGACCGGGTTGGTCATTTCCCGCATTTGCCACATCAAAGAAACGTAGAGTTTGAGCCCATCTTTTGACTTAATGACTTCCGAACCGATTAAGTGCTCAATAAACAAATTTCTGATTTCACTTAGCGATTTATCCTTGACGAAAATTGGCGAGACCAAGGGAGGTCGGATCTTGCCGTCGTCGTGTATCAATATTGGAAATCCACTGCAGGGATAGATGTTCTCGCGGTCCAAACCGTGAATCGGCGGCGGCTCGTCTGGACCAAACACCATCGGAAAGTCCAATGCGAGAACGTCGCCGCATCGGGCACGGTAGTTTGCGATATCGGTTTTGCTCGCGTCGGCGGCCAACGTCAAACCGGCGTGTGCCTCAATTCCTGCTTGCTTGTACGATTGTTCCATCGCAATTTCAGCTTGACGCAAAGTCATGCCTGCGATTTTGATGGGATCGATGAACGGCAGCGTAAGTGTTCCGTTGTCTAACAGTTGCAGTGGTTGTCCTACGTACGCGCGCCATTTGTCTGACGTGGGAACTCTGGCGATTGGCGGATCTACACCAAATTTGGAATCTCCCTCGATGTAGATTCCGACGATGTCGCCAGTTTGCAATTGATGTTCGCCTGCTTTCTGTGCGAGTTCCTGGGTCATTCCACAGCTGTTGCTCGCTGTACAGAAGACAAGAAATCCCAGAACCGTTGCCGCGTTTTGCGAATAAAAATATCGGAGCATAGCCTTCCTCGTTGACTTATTTTGTCATCGACGTGGCCATTTGACTGAGAATCGCCGTTGCCTGATATCGTCGAAAAGCTCGAGTGTTATCCAATCGTCACGTCCCAGACCAAATCCAATCAACTGACTGAATTCGGTAGATGTCATTCCTCGCAAACTAAACAACTCGCCCGATTTATCTCGAATCGCCAGTAGACGATTGTCAATCAACAACTTGGCGGCTTCGTGATCGCGAAAACCCGGAGCAACTCTTGTGATTCTGAACCGCCCGGAATCCCAATTCCACGAAAGACCTATTCTATACGGTTTCAATAAACCGCCAATGAAATGCCTGTACTCAGCCGGCGAATAATAGCCGCTCCGCGAATCAAATACCTGACACAGCGAGTCGGCGTATATTCTGTAACGGCATTCAAGATCCATCGACTTCGTTCGATTTGCTACGCGATCATAGCCTGGTCTTACAAACTGTATGGCCTGTTCCATCGAGGCACCGTTTGATATCTCGACAAGCAGTTCGTATTTGATTTGCAGGCGCCACCGCTCTGCCAATTCGGATTCGCTTGTCGCAAAAGAGGTGTGCGATTTGGTAACGGTCTCGTCAATATCGAAATCGTGATGATCATTCAAAAACTCATCAACGCATGTCATTGCATACGCTGCGCGATGCTGGTATCGCGTGGAAACGAGTTCCATAACCGAGAGATCGCCTGCTTTCGCCAAGTCCGTCATATGAGGCTTAAAACGATCAAACTCGCGAATGTCTGAGTCCAAAAAATATAGCTTTTGCGGGTCGAGCTGCTGAAGATAGTTGCGGATCCACCGGGCGGCAGATTTTTCGTCAAGCTTTTTGTTGGCTAAGTGATTGTCTTCAAGCTGCTTGACAATCGCTTTGATCGCGACGCCATAAAATCGTTGGTCTAACTCGTCGTCTGCCGGGTACAACTGGTATTTGAGGCTTGGTTTTGCTGATTGGGCTGCTGCCCGGAATTGAATTGGTTCGTCTGCATCGGCAGTTGGCAATAGCGGATCGGTCACCGCGGTAGCGGCAAGGCTAACGCAGGTCAGCCTCAGAAACTTGAATGCATATTGCCAACCAGATGGTCCAATCATGCGACGGCCTTAATGTGTCGGATCGACAGCAAGTCTAGTTTCTATGATAACCGGACATTGACCGTCAGGCGATGCGCGCCATCCAGTTACGATTTGGTAAAGACCATGCATTTTTGGTCTCTTGGATGATTCCAGTCTCCGATGTAGCTGACATTCAAGCTGCTATTCTCGCAAATCCACCGAAACGTCTCGAAGGAATAATGGAAGGGATCTTTGTCCAGGAAGCTGAACGAATCGGGACCGTCAGTACGAGGATGGGCGATGGGTTCCAGTTCAAATTTGCCGGAAGGCACTTCGTAAAACGACGCGAAAAATTTGCCCTCTGGGTTTAGCACTTGTTCAATGTTTAATACGCATCGAATGATCTGATTGAGCGGCAAGTGAGTAAACACAGATTGGGCGATTGCGAATTCGAAGCTCTGATTCAGGGCCTCAAATCTAAAATCCTCCATTTGCGACAAATGGGGGCGTTTGTCATGCAGATCGTTTTCCTTGAGTTCGATTTGGGCGGCTTCAAGCAGCTTGTCGCTTTTGTCGATGCCGAAATAATGTTCTGTGTCCAAGTAGCGTATGAAATGAATGCCGCCACGCAGAGGTCCACAACCCACGTCGAGTAGAAAGTGCTCAGGTTGCAATCCTTGGTCGATCAGGAAATCAAACTGGAGTTTTCCGACTTTCTGCCAAAGCCCGCCAACCGAGTTTCGATACGATTTGTCTTGTCGTGAATTCATTGACCTCACTAGCACCCTACGCCGGAAATAAGTTCGCCGGTCCGTTTGCGTGGTCGGAGGGGATCGAGCGAGTCGCGAATCTTGCGCGAATTCGGCTACGACGCAATATGAACGGACGTAATGTGCCTGAAGGTTACCTTTCGGAAATATCGACTGGAAGAAAATCACCGCCACCGTTGGCAACGTGTTCTATCGGTCGATCTGAATTGGATGTAGACGATTGCTCTTTCGCGTTTAGATTTTGAATTCGTTTGATGACTTGTTGGGTAATGTCAACGTTGGGTCCGGCGGCGTAAATCTGACTGGTCGTTAGCACTAAGTTCATCCC
>CAJHZH010000525.1_pt1 | contig 13243 bp, 8 predicted proteins | sample 9198951 | NCBI WGS metagenome assembly CAJHZH01 (sample SAMEA7708381, study PRJEB35096) | sediment metagenome | biome: marine neritic benthic zone biome [ENVO:01000025]; feature: sediment [ENVO:00002007]; material: shallow marine sediment [ENVO:03000034] sea grass bed [ENVO_01000059] ...
AAACAATATGGGTCGGCATCTTCTAGTTTAGCGTTCAAAAACCGGCAGTCAAAACCAAGTCGCACTCATTAATCGACGAGTGAATTTAGTCGGATTGTAGGTCTTGGGGGCTTAATTCAGGCAAATCAAAAAACTCCCCTAACTTGGGCTCGTATTTCGTCAGCGCCGTTGTCAGCGATAAGTCACAGGCTCGATAAGGACGAACCTGGGTTTGATCCGCTCGGTGCAAATAGTATTCGATATATTTGAATCGATGGTTCCATTTCAAATCCCGAATCCGGCCCACAAACGATTCCGCTTTTCCCATTTGAGACTTAACCTCAACATAGTCGCCGACGTCAAATCCTTCGTATTTCACTTCATGCCAAATTGCCGAACGGACGCGAAATGAGATATTGCCATAAGTCACTAGTAAATATTCTGAATTAAGATCCGTCCTGCGAAACACACGATCACTGGGAACCATTTGTTTGACAATTCCAACGTCGAACGGGTGAATCCAATCTTCGCCATCTACCGGCCAACGTCGATACACACCGTAAGCTGGCGGGCGTCGTAGTGGCACGTCTTTGAATTCGCTAGGCATTAACATGTTGTTCAATAGTCATCACTTTGCTGTGTTGGCATTGTACCATGAGTGGATGATCAAAAGTAATGTTGCCGCATTTATCAAATTATTACAATCTTCGGAAGATGGAATAATGAATTGTGCCAATTTTCTTGTAGGACCTCGCAGATTATTCGCCGACCAACCCATTATATTGGAATCGTAGAAAAGGAAATAACCATCGTTTAAGCGCATTGGCAAACCGCAAAAAATTAGGCGATTGGTGAGTAAATGGTCCTCCGAATAGTGATTGCTCAACTAATCACAACCGGTATGGACCGATTAGTCACTGGCGAGGTCCAGACCAATCATTCCGCCAATCGGCGCGCAACGAAAAGGGACTAGCTCCGCGATCCATGCGCCAGCCTGCAACCTGTAAAGCGCTTCAACGCGCTGAGGTGCCTGTCCTGCCCGTCCCCTTTGCATTGCCTTTTGCTTTGTGCTTTAGGGCGGGTAATTCCCCTGCAGTTTTTTGACTAGTTTACTTCGCTTAACCAAAAGCGTACGCACCGACATGCAACTTATGGGCTTTCTTCTAAAGTCACAAAAAAAGTTAGAAATCCGTGGCTAACCTGATCAAAATGTATGTTATCAGTACGATTTACGGTCAATTATTGATATCTCGTCTCGCTCAATCACTGCCCACCCTTCCTTTTTTGTTTCATCCCCTCCTTTTTTTCCTTCCCAATATCATGAACAGACTTTTTCGCGACGACTTGTTGGTTGCGATCGATGCGCCATGCCTATTCGCATTCGCGGCAACCGACGTACATGGCGATACCCAATGGCTAATGTGGTGCAGCCACTGCAAGTGCTGGCATGCGCACGGACCGGGCGATGGTTACCGAAAGGCCCATTGTAACGATCCCAAAAGCCCGTACTTTTATAGTGGCTATAACTTGGTTTTTGGTGGCAATTGGGTTGAGCGCAACTGATCGCGCGCGAAACGCCACGTGGCTACCCGAAAAAAAAGGCGAGGCTCCTGCCAAGCCGAGTTGCTGCAGCCGTCATTAATTAAGCCTGGCAGATGGCTCGCTTTCCGAAAGTTGCCAGTTACTTTGACGGTACCGCGCAGCTGGACGACATTTGATTCTCGGAAGCAAAAACCGGATTTGAATTTGATGGCAGCTGATCAATGGAAATAACGTCCCCAACAGGCACGATCGAGTTGCGTTCGGGCGGCGCGTCCAGTTCGCCCCACTCGAATTTAACCTCACCGAAAACCGTGTTTTCGTAGTGCATTACCTGCTGGATTTGATCGTGACCAAATACCAGTGTGCCGCAATCGTCGTTGCGTTCGTATTCGGCCACAATCTGACGATGCCGTTTGTAGATTTCACTTAGTGTTCCGTTGGGTACCGATTTTGCTGCGAATCGATCCGTCGAATTGAATCGCTCAGTTAATTCCTCGCTAAATTCAGTCGAACACGTCTCGATGAATCGACCGTTCTCCAGGATGGAGGTGATTGAAATCGCCAGTTGATCATCGATCAGCAGGATCGTCCCAAAGGATTCACCGTGCGTTGTCATGAAGCAGCGGCCTTGTAACACCAGCGGCTCTGGTTTCAATAAGAAGTCGCCCAAATTCACCATGCCCAATTTTTCCATTTCGGGTGCCTGCAATTCAATGAATTCCTGCAACTCCAATGGCATATTTGCAGAATGTTTTGGTTCGAACAAATGTGGCCGGTGTACGCGCAAGAATTGTTTCCATTGGCGAATTTCCTTTCGACATTTCAGAAAACAATGAATGAAAAACAGTGGAAGAAATGGTGCCAAAACGATGCACACGAGTGCAAGAATCGCTTTGAGTGATAACGGCGCCTGTTTGACTACTTCAAACTTCCCGTTCTCGTCTTCACATTCGAATTTCCCGAATACGACAATCCAAGCGGTAATTATCCAGCAAATAATTAGATAAGCGCCTAATGCGTACCACAACCACATCATTTTTGTCTCCAACGCGAACAAAACGGGGAGTTTTCAAACTGTACTTCATGAATCGCCTGGGACTTGATTTTGCATTCGCTACAATCGTCAATACGGTCAATTTAAGAGCGACTTGTTGCTGGCTGCCAAAACAAACAAAGCCAGACGGGTTCATAACCCTTTCGGGCCGTCTCGCGGTGTGCAATCTATTCAACCCGCTAGACGATTCAAGTTCGTTGACCTACGGTTAACCGTATCAATATCGAGTGAACGAACCGAACCGTTATAAGCTGTTCCGCGTTATCGTTCTCAGTGCCCAAATCAATTGCGGGGAATTGCCATGGAAAGAAGAGAAATCAACATTCAGCCAGAGCATCTTGCCCAGTTGGTTTGGCCTATTGTCGGTATTATCGCCGTCGTGCTAGTAGGTTACCTGATCCTCAATAGTTTTTACACGGTTCAAGAAAATGAAAACGCCGTCGTCCTGCGATTTGGTAAGTATCACGCGACCACCACTCCAGGATTTCATTTTTGTATTCCTGTGGTCGACGACATCGTCAAAGTCAACGTCACCGAGGAACGGCGAGTCCGATTGCCGTTTGGCGTCACTGGAAATCGGGAAATTAATTCGTCGGAGGAAACCACGTTGATGCTAACTGGCGATCTGAATGCAGCGTCTGTTGAGTGGACAGTTCAATGGCGAATTGACGATCCCAAAGCGAAGATTCTCAGCTTCTATGATCGCAATCGACCCGAGAGTGACGCCTACATCGAACGCGTAATTATGATGGCCGCTCGATCCGTTATGAATCAACTGGTGGGTGATTACTCCATCGACGAAGTGCTCACGGAAAAGCGCCCTGAAATTCGACTAGCCGCGCGTGAAGCGACGCAGCAAACACTCGACCGTTTCAAGTGCGGTGTGATTATCACCGATTTGCAAATGCAACGCGTCAGGCCACCACGAAAGGTTCGCCCTGCATTTGACGCGGTTAACTCGGCAATCCAAAAACGAGACAAACTAGAAAACGAAGCAAACATCGAACGCAACCGACTAATTCCCGTTGCCAGAGCCGACAGTGACAAGAAGATTCGTGAGGCCGAGGGTTACGCCGCCCGGCGGCGCGCTGAAGTCTCCGGCGAAATCGATGCTTTGCGGGCCAAGTTTGCTGCCTACAGCAAAGCGCCCGACATCACTCGCCAACGACTCTATCTGGAATCCATGCAAAAGATTTTGAGCAATGTCGACCAAAAGGTGATTATCGACTCTGGTCTGAATCAGATCCTGCCTTTGCTTCAGTTACAGGGAGGTGATTCGAAATGAATTTTATCCGTACAAAAGCGTTCGCAATTTCACTAATCGTTCTGGTTGTTATCGCTTTTCTAATCGCGCGGACTTCGATGTACGTCGTCGACGCGCGCGAGTTGGCGGTGATATTGCAATTTGGCCGGCCGATCAAGAGTATTGATCAGCCCGGGCTCTACTTCAAAATCCCATTTGTTCAAGAAGTCCGTCGATTTCCTCGTACGTTGCAGCTGTGGACCAGCGATGAAGACATCGTCGATTTGCCAACATCTGACGGCAAGAAGGTCGAAGTGGCAGCTTGGGCCGTTTGGCGGATCAAAGACCCGCTGAAATTCATCCTGGCGCTGAGAACGGTTGAAAATGCCCAACTCGCCGTCAAAGACCGTGTCCGCGCGGCCATCCGAGACGAGATTACGCGTCACGATTTGGCCGAAGTGGTGCGAACCTCCAGCCGTGAGCTTTCGTATTCGTTTCGCTTTGAACTGCCGGATCTCAAGCCCGGCGACAGCGGTGATCAACCGCAACCCGTACAGCCAGGTGCGAAGCAAAACATTCGATTTGGACGCGAAACCATTATCGACGAAATCAAGAATAGCGTCCGCAGCCGCTTGGAAGGTACCGAAGAAGGCGAAATCGATCGCGGAGTGGAACTGGTTGATGTCGATCTATCAAACATCGGATTCGTACCCGCTGTTCGCGAGGCCGCCTTTGAACGTCTGATTGCATTTATGGAATCGATTGCCAGTGGCTATACCAATTCCGGCGAGCAGCGCAAACAGGAAATCCTCAATCAAACCAATGCCGAAGTCGAAGAAATCTTGGGTAACGGTGAACGGCAGTCAAACATCACACGCGGTCAGGCCGACGCCGAAATCATTGATAATTACGCAAAGGCCATTACCGAAACGGGTGATCTATACACTTTCCTCAAGCAACTCGCCGTGTACGAGGCCTCGCTAAATAACAAAACGCGGCTGATTCTCACGACCGAAAGCGAACTGTTTCGATTGCTCAAAGAAATCCAACCCGCCTCTATTGCTAACGATGCTGCCACGACCGGTGTCAACAATACAGATGCAGCAAATGCAAGCCAGTCATCGGGGGGCAAAACTGCGAACGACGAAGGCAAATAAATTTGTTTAGCAAAGGTTTGAAACTAGCAGAATAGCCAGGCATAAGTGTAAATGCTGTTTGTTTGTCGGTGCCACTCGACTTGATTGACAGAAATGTCGGGCCTTACATTGCTCAGGGATATTTATCAAAACCCTTCGCTGTTGGAATTCGCACGATTGGAAAATCCTTGCCTTTTTCAAGCTCTTCATCCAAGAAATTCCAAGTACAAAAACCGTCTTCCGATTGCGGTTCCAACAGGTAAATGGCAAGCGTTCCCAGTGGCTGTGCGGTTTTCACAATCGGTGTTTCGGCAGCCAGCCGTTGCCGTTGCGTCCGTTTGGTAACTTCAGCCGTTACCAATTGGTGGCCTTCATATTCGCGCTGACGACGCTGGATTTCGTCGAGCCGATACACCTCCACGTCGATTTCCATGTCGGCTGGTATGCGGTCCACAGTAATCCCATGTAGTTTTAACTTTTCGTGAACCTCTGTTAGTCGTTCGGGTACGACGTACCCATAGGGTCGGGGCACCGCAAGCGTCGCAACACTTAGATCGTTATAAAAAACCTTGTACGTTTTTGGTTCTCCCGGGTCGCCACGGCTGCGCCTGTTTTCGAATCCGAGAATTTCGATCGGTTCATCCATCAATTTTGGTTCACGGCGTAATGCAACCTTGTTATCCGCAGCCGGCTCGCTCCCCAGATCGATTGATCGCTGTTTCGCTGCCTCGCGAATCTGCCGAACCCGATCTCGGTTGTCGGCTACATACGTAAAACAATGTCGAACGAATTCGAGGGTTCCCAACACCCGGTCCTTATACGAAGCGTACGAGTAAGCCTCCGAAAGGATCGAGATATGATGCCGCATTCCGACATAATGTGTACTGTAACGTGGTAGCGCCGCGTCAATGATCCAACGATCACCGCGAAAATTACCGTACACGTTCGTTTCATAACCGGTATTCTCGCGCATTCTCTTGGTCACCCAAGGTAACAACTCATAACGGGTCAATTTTCTTAGGCCATCATCGCAGGCCGGATGCCGTTGGCCGTCGTATGTCAAGACGTATCCGTGTCGCGAACCATTGGTCGTATGTAAATCCATTGCAATCGCTGGATCCCAGCGGTTGAGGACATTAACCACCGCGCGCGCCGCCGGCGTATCGAGCTTCGTGAAGTCTCGATTGATATTCATTCCCATGGCATTGGCGCGAGTGCCCATACCGTCCACTGGGCCTTTTTGCCGTCGTCGATTATCGGGCGACATGCGATCATTTCCGTCAGCATTCAGCAGCGGCAACAATATCACAACCAGGTTGTTCAACTGCGGGTGGTTCGGTTGAGTGATCAACTCGCGCGCGAGCATTAGCGTCGCCGGTTTGCCACAAACCTCGCCAGAATGAATTCCGGCCCATGCGAATGCCACGACCCGATCGCCGACGTCTTCAGGTTTTTTCACGGGAGGATCGGCAATCACCATGATCGGCAGCGATTTTTTCTCAAACGTCTTTCCGGCTTCTTCGACATGGATAAGCTCCGACTTGGCATCCAGCCGCAAAATCAACTCCATCACGTCCGCATGAGTCGCAGTGGCCTGCCAATCGCTTCGCTCGGCAACCGTCAGTAGATCCCTGGGCGGTTCCTGGCAAACGACAAACCCACTGGTCGCGGTTAACCAGACGAACAATAAACCGATTAGATTGTAAACCTTCATAGGATCTCCTAAATGCACCATGCGGCGCCAATCATGATCCGAATCGTGATCCGACTCGTTGTTTCGGTGTCAACGTCCCAGCGTCTACTTGCAAGAGTCGATGTGTGCGGAGGATATGACTGCAGCGAGTTATCGCAAAATAACTGCAAATTGTCCAACGACCCTCAGGATTGCGCTAACCGCTGACGGCCGAGTTGTTCAGCCACAACAGATGTCGGTTGGTCGAGCTGTTTGGATCGTGTAAGGATTTGCCACAACGTTTCGGCGATTTTTTCGGTTTGATTCCTGGCCCGCTCGCGGTTGTACGACGGTTGTTCGTTCGCAATGTTGATAATGCCGCCAGCGTTAATGACAAAATCAGGCGCGTACAAAATTCCTCGCTTATGCAACGCAGTTCCGTCTTCGGGGGTCCCGAGCTGGTTGTTGGCCGCGCCGGCAACAATTTTCGCACGCAATTTTTGGATCGAATCGGCGTTCAGTACATTACCGAGTGCACAGGGGGCATACACGTCTGCTTCGGCAGTCGCAATCTCGTCGGTTGAACAGGATACTGCAGCGAGTTCTTTGCAGGCTGCCTCGACCGGCACCATATTGACGTCCGCAACGATGAGTTTCGCGCCCGCCGCGTGGAGCTGGCGGCAAAGGTCAAAGCCTACATGACCAAGGCCTTGAACGGCTATTGTTCGATCCTTGAAAACTTCGTGATTGCAGGGATCGGCCTGTTCAAGCCCGTTTTGCCATGCCAGTGCGGCCAGGACTCCGCAGAAAACTCCGTAGGCCGTCATCGGTGACGGATCGCCACTGCCTCCCAAATTATTCGGCAGCCCAGAAACGAATTCCGTCTGTTCTCGGACATACAACATGTCATCGCAGCTAATCCCCACGTCCTCGGCAGTGATGTATCGTCCTTCAAGTGAGTCAACAAATCTTCCAAACGATCGCAATAAATTGGGAGTTTTCGCGGCGCGAGAATCGCTGAGGATTACCGCTTTGCCTCCTCCTCGAGGTGTGCCCGCAATGGCGTGCTTGTAACTCATCGCTTTAGATAGTCGCAGCACATCTGTGATCGCCAGCTTGTCATCCTCATATTGCCATCGACGACAACCCCCCAACGACGGTCCTCGTCGCGTGCTATGGACCGCGACTATCGCGCGCAGTCCGGTTTTAGCGTCATTGCATTGGACGACTTCTTCGTGTCCGTCAAATTCAGGGTGGGTCGAGAGGGATTCCGTAATGGATTCGATTCGCAAACCGTTCGACTCCGATTGGATTGTCGACTGGTCCAAAGGGTTTTGAGATGTCATTCCGGGTGTGTTTTCAGGGAACAAGGCGTTGGACATTATGGTGACAAACACCATTTTGCCAATAGTTTCGAAACACGCTAGTGGAGTACGAGCGTGGCCGCCGACGGTGCATGCTGAGATTCCGTGATCCGAATATCATGTCGAGTATTGGATTGTCTTGCGGATTCCTGCATCGAAATACACAAACGATCCAGCGACAAAATGCAAGTCCAACAATATTGCGATCAGCCCAGGTCGCCGCATCGGGCGATCCGCGGGCCCGAGTCAGCGGGGGCACCAAAACACCAGTAGATCGGGGGCCAGCTTCTCTCGCGAGGTCGGGAGACTTCCGCCGAGCGAAAGTGAACCTTTAGAAGACTGCCGGCTCTTCTTGATTGTCCACCAACTGTCTCATTTTTGTCAGGGGAATCCCATGTCCCGTGTTTGCATCCAATTTACCAACCCGTCGTACTCCGGGTGACCTTTTTCGCTGGTCCTAGCGCAGCTTCGATTGCGCAAATCTGTTGGACTTGGTGCATTGTGGAACCTGGCGTCCACAAACCCTCTGCGCAAAATTGCGCGCGCATTCTACATCAGCGAAAATCGCATGACAAACATCGAGCCTATTCGGAAACCCAATTACAAACAAAAACACCAGATCAGTCGACATCGACAAATTGCGCGCACGGCGCACGCTCGCTTGCTGAATTTGAATGGAACAGTCTATTTGTATTCTGGCAATCCACATCAGTTTGACAAAATCCACAATGATCTTACGGAGCTTGGACAAAGCCAGTCGCCAGACTTCGATCTGGTTCAGTCGCTCGCGGATAATCTCAACTGTGACGGTCAACTCTCGATTCACACCATCACGACCGTATCCCGAAGCCTTTGCAAGTGGCGCCATTGGCTGCATCACAAATCCAACCAGCGAAATCGCGCATTGGACGCCGAGCGAAATGAAATCGAGCTACTCACCGAACGCCTTCGGTTTTTGTCCCAGTCGCTGACCTGCCAGGCTGTTCATGACGGCAGTCCGTTTTTGCTTACGCAAGACGAAGAATATGATTTCAACTCGTTAGTTCAGCCATCGGTTGCCTCGTGTACGATCCGCAAAACCGGTAGCCCGATCGACATTTCGGTCAAACGGGACCTGACTGCGTACCAGCAGAACCTGCTTAGAATCGTTTTTTGGTTTCGCGGTCAATCTGCAGCAATCAATGTTCTGATGGCCATCAAGCAATCCGCTTTCCAAACTCCGGAATGGACTGCCAAACTCCGTTCGGTCGAAAAATGGTTGAATGATCTGACGAAGAAATTGAAATACACCCCCGATAGCACGGTGAAGGCAGAATTGCATGCTTATCAGCCATTGCAATTCGTAATCTACTTTGGAACGCAGCTGAGCAACTGGAAGAAATGGAACAAGCGCGATCCGGTGGATGAAAAAATCGCAGTCGCTCTTGAGAATATCAAGAGTATTCGTCGCATTGCTCAAAAGCGCCAAGCAATTGAATTCCCAACAACCATCGCAGCTTGGGCGATTAGTGGCAGTGCGAACTATGAATTCCCCACAGGCTGGATTGATGGTTTCAACAACAACGTTCATATCAATCAGCTGACTCGGCGAGCCTGGTTTCTTGTCAAAAATGAAACTCGCCGTGGTTTTGCGACTCTTCTGCAAATGATCGATCCGATTGATCGAGCACACACGCTCGATTTCCTTGCCAAGGCGATGACATGGCTTGAACAGGGAGTCTCGAAACCCGATGTCAGGTTTGCAATCGACCACCTTCAGCATTTGGATCTAGAACCCCAGCTAAGTATTAAGTGGATTCGTCGAGTCGTTGAGCTTTATTGTAAATTGTTCGCCGCGAAGACTAATCAGGCAATCAGTCAATGCGAACCCTGGTTACTTACATCCTTTGGACTGGAGTCGCATGAGTTGTTCATGCGATGGTTAGGGCGTTTTCCGAAAAGACTGCTAAACGAAAAGCAGAAATCCAAGATTGACAGCATCCTAGATTGTTTTGATGACGCTGCCCAACTAAAAAGCAAAGAAGATAATCCTTACGCTGACGCGATTAGTCGTTGGGCTCGAGCTTGGAAGGCAACGAGTGCGTTTCCGGATGAAAGAGATTTGCCGAAAGAACTGCGGCGTTGGTTGCGCACACTGGGTGAATTTCATAGGATCTGCGGCGAACCAGCTCGGTTGCCCAAATCCGTTGCTAAAGAAATCGGTTACCCGGAAAAACGCGCTCGCGAAATACAATACCTGCGAGAGCGAATTAAGAAGGGGCTTGGCAATGACCAAATGCAAGCGCGCTTGGACTATCTGCTGGAGCAAGAGAATCTCCGTGCTGTGTCGAGAAAGTCACTGCGCGTTACCCAAGAAGCGTGTCTTACAACCGGCTTAAATGCATTACGCACCGTCATCGGAACGACGGCCAGCGAAATCTGGAAATCAAAAACCGGATGGCCCATCCCCGCGGTCTCGTATGCTCGTCAAATAGCAATGAGCCACTGGGTGGGCAAAATGACTGCAAATCAGCTGCAACTGTTAACAGAAACGCTCGACCGCCACGGCGAACATGGCGGTGACTATAAACAGTACCTATCGTTCAATCGAAACTGGATTTCCAAAGCCCGTTGCAAGGGCGTTTGCGTTTCAACGTGGTTGAATCCACCGTCGTGCTTGCAGGCAATCGAAGGCAAGAATTATCGAATCGAGGTTTCGACCGAACCGATGACGATATATTCGATGGGCGATCTATTTGGAACTTGCCTGAGCATCGGCAATTGCAACGAGATGTCGGTTTTGGCGAACGCGGCTCACGCCAACAAGCAGGTGTTATTTGTGTATGACGACGAAGACAGACCTATCGCCCGCCAACTGATCGCATTGAACAAAAGCTTTCGCCTAATCGGATATCATTGTTACGTTGCGGTCGACGGAAGCCGGTCCCAATTGCGCGCGGCGATCATTGCGGCTGTGGCCAGGTATTGCGGCATGTTGGCAATTAAAATGGGTGTCGAGTTGTCCGATAACGGAGAGTTGGAAAGACTGGGTGGACATTTCTGGTACGACGATGGCACACACCAATGGGATTCTGCGGCGAAAGTCGAACAGTGGCGATCCGCTTCTGCAATTCACACAGCAGACGTCTTTCTTGCATCACCAATCGATCACACGCCGATCATCTGCCATCCGGATCTGACCGGAAGCGTGTCACGGCCCACGCTGGATTACGTGACGGCCTGAACCCAAGTCCCCCTTTTGAAAAAGGGGGAGTAGGCGCTTTTTTGAAGCCCGATTGACGACTTTTAGCGGTCTCGTTCCCGGCCGCGATCGAGTTCTCGTAGCTCTTTTCTGATGGCGTCAAGTTCATCGAGTAATCGTTCGAGGCGGTTTTCCAGCCGAGCACGAATTTCATCGCGATTTGCCTGATCCTGCTCGGCGCGACGTCGGCGATTCATTTCACGCTCGCGGTCACCCGCTTCGCCTTCGCGCCGGTCTTCGCGAGCGCGACGTCGATCCGCCTGATCGCGATCGCGTTGGTTACCCCGGTCGCGCTCGACCCGGTCCGAGTCCCGTTCCGCTTGATCGCGTTCACGGTCTCTGGCCCGCGCCGCTCGTTCTCGTGCGCGCATTTCCGCAGCGCGAGCTCGGTCTCGGGCCTCCGCGGCACGGTCGCGGTCACGCATTTCTGCGGCACGTGCGCGATCGCGTGCCTGTGCTTCGCGATTTCTTTCGCGCGCTCTGGCACGATTCTGATCACGGTCCTGCTGCCGACCAAGGTTGCCGGGGTCACGTGCCAACTGATCAGCTCGATCTCGCATTTCGCGAGCGCGATCGGACTCGCCCTCGCGCTGACGGGCATCATCATCACGTTCTCGTCCGCGGCGGGCCCGTTCGCGCTGTGCTCGTTCACGGGCGCGGTCTTGTTCTGCGCGGGCGCGGTCGGATTCGCTCTCGCGGTCACCGGCGTCGTCATCATCGCGATCCCGTTCGCGTCGAGTTCGCTCACGTGCCTGATTTCGCGCTTCGCGCGCCCTGGCCCTAGCTTCCTCAGCCTGCTGTCGTCCGCGCTGGCGTGCCCGTTCGCGTTCCTCAGTACGACGTCGGGCTTCCTCCCCACGGTCGCCGCGATCTTGAAGTGCTCGTCGGACTGTCTCGCGAATTTTCACGTCTCGCACAAACTGTTTCACAATCTCGTGGGAATCTTCGGTTGCATCCTCGATCAGCTCTTCAAGATCCACACGCGCCAGTTCGCGGCGGATAGACGGTGGCAGTTCGGAGAGCCCTTGGCGAATTTGCTCGCGCGCCTGAGTGATTTGCTCCGATGCCTGATTGGACATTTCACTAATTCGCGCCGAGATCTCTTTGGAGACCCTTTCTCGAACCTGCCGTGAGACCTCTCTGTCGACATCGAGGTCGTCAATATCTTCGACGATGTCCGCAATGATTTCAGCGGGATCGACTTCGCTGACAAACATTCGTACGGTTTTAGGCGCGTCACGCACGGCATCGCTGACGACTTTGTCAACGTCGATCGTTGCCAATGCTGCCAATATTTCTGGTGGCGCTTCGGAAATTCCTTCCTCGATGTCTTCACGCGCTTCCTCAATGGCTTCTTCAATCTCTTCATCCAGTTCACCGATCTCTTCAGTTAACTCTTCGATGAGTTCCTCCATGATTTCTTCGATATCTTCGTCCTCATCTTCGTCGTCGCCTTCATGTTCGTCGCCTTCATGTTCGTCGCCTTCATCTTCATCCTCGTCTTGATCCTGGAACGGAGACGATGCCCCCTCGTCTTCAACAACAGAATTTGCCGATTCGTCGATCGACGTATCAGCGGTTGTCAACGACAACGGAAGGCCCAGCATCATGACAACGAGTACAACAAGCCAGCCCGCTAAAGAAAGCTTTGGTTTAGACTGGTTTTGCATGATCATAGTGATTCTCCTAGTGAGGAATTGAAAATGACTGTTTCCAACCGCGGCGGGCGGAAGGTTGGTTTTTGAATTTGAAAGGAAGTCCACCGTATCCAACAACGCACTGGCGTAGGCTTCAGCAATCCCAGGCATCGAATTGACAACCCACGAATCACAAATCTCTTCTTCGTACTCTCTGAGTTTCTTTCGGGCAATCCATACCAATGGACACCACCAAAAAAGCCCGGTCACCAGCAATTCGAACCGCCTGACCCAGTGGTGCCGGCAGCGAAGATGCCCAATTTCGTGAGTGATCAGCGCGTCGAGTTTTTTTGAGCTGATAACGCCAACCAGCTC
>CAJHZH010000163.1_pt1 | contig 13145 bp, 7 predicted proteins | sample 9198951 | NCBI WGS metagenome assembly CAJHZH01 (sample SAMEA7708381, study PRJEB35096) | sediment metagenome | biome: marine neritic benthic zone biome [ENVO:01000025]; feature: sediment [ENVO:00002007]; material: shallow marine sediment [ENVO:03000034] sea grass bed [ENVO_01000059] ...
CATGCTGTTTCCCAATTTTACCATCGGTCCAATTATCGGTCCGGGCGGATACCTCGGTGCGCTGGGATGCGGTTTGCTCGAGATGCACTTTGCTCGCACTGGTGGACTCATTCTTGCTTCCAGCGTTTTGGCGATCGGGCTGTTTCTGTGGACCGAATATGTGATCGTGCGGATAGTTGGATTTGTATTGGCAAGCGCTCTCAGCGTGTTGTCTGTTTTTATTCCAAGCGAATCGTTGCAGCAACTAAGACAAAAGTTGGCCAAGCGGCCGTCCAGTAACGAACACCCCGAACGCAACAAGATTGCCCGCCACGATCTGGCTCACTCAGAAGAAGACGACGAAGAGGAAACAGACGACGAGGAGATTGAAGACGAGGAACAAGAATTCGAAGAGGACGACGAGGAAGATGAATTGGACGGTTGGGATAACGATTCGGAAGAAGAGCGCTCAACGGTTCCGTTTATTCTGAAAACCGCCGCCAAGACATTTACCGCAAATAGAGACAAAAAAAAGCTGGATGACACCATCGGCGATGTTAACGAGGAGGACCCGGCTGGTTCACAAGTACATAAACGTCCACATTTCGGATTCGGCCGGAAAAAGAAGCGAGCCGAAGATAACTCGCCAGCGGAAAAATCTCCGCCCGCGAAACCGTCCTCAGAACGCGACCAGGTCATTACGGCGCTGAACAAGGCGATTCGAGTCGAGGATTCCGGAGAATACGACCTGCCCGATAAAAAGCTGTTGACCAAAAGCAGGCAAGTTCCTCGATCGCAGATCAAATCGCAGACCATGCGCCAAGGCCGAAGACTCGAGAAAAAGTTCTTGGAATTTGGCCACAAGATCAGAGTCGTTGATGTCGAAACGGGCCCGGTCATCACTCAGTACGAGATCGAATTGGAAGCCGGCTTGCGTTTATCAAAAATCACTAGCTTGGCCGATGACATTGCAATCGGTTTGCGCGTGCCCAGCGTTCGCATCGTGGCTCCAATTCCCGGAAAAAACACTGTTGGTATTGAAGTACCCAACGAAACACGACTAACAGTCCACCTTCGCGATGTGATGGAAGAGTCAAGCCCACAAACACGCAAAATGAAGATCCCGTTGTTTCTTGGCAAAGACGTCGCCGGAAATACGCTGGTTTCTGATCTGGCAAAACTACCGCATCTACTAATCGCTGGACGAACGGGGACGGGTAAAAGTGTCTGCCTAAACGCAATCATATCGTCCATCTTAATGACGCGACGACCGGATGAGGTTCGGATGTTGATGATCGACCCGAAAATGGTTGAACTCAGTGGTTACGGACGTTTACCGCACCTAATGCATCCAGTGGTAACTGATATGCGCAAGGCGGAAGCGATTTTGGCATGGGCTGTCGATAAGATGGAAGAGCGCTACAAGTTGTTGGCTCGCGCAGGCGTTCGACATATCAACAGCTACAACCAGCTCGGCGAAGAAGAATTGATCGATCGGCTGCGGCCAGCCAATGACGAAGAGCGAAAGGAGATTCCAACCACCCTGCCGTTTATTGTATTTGTTGCCGATGAAATGGCAGACCTGATGATGACAGCCGGCAAAGAGGTCGAGCAACATATCATTCGACTGGCGCAAAAAAGTCGCGCGGTTGGAATCCATTTGATCCTGGCGACTCAAAAGCCAACAGTCGACGTGATTACCGGCTTGATCAAATCGAATCTGCCCGCGCGAATTTCATTTCAGGTCGCCAGTCAGATTGACAGTCGCGTCGTGCTTGACTCAAACGGGGCGGAAAAACTACTAGGGAACGGTGACATGTTGTTCTTATGGCCGGGAACGAGCATGTTGCTCCGCGGCCAGGGCACTTTTTTGAGTGACGATGAAATCGACGCTATTACGGATTCGGTCAGCACGGGAGAACAAAACTTCGTTAATGAATTGGTAAACATGAAGGTCGACGACGAGACCGATGATGATTTGGCGGGTAAGCTCAAAAATCGGGATGAGTTGTATAACAAAGCCGTTGAAACCGTGATTCGCGAAAATCGCGGTAGCGTGTCGCTGTTGCAACGTGCTCTTGGGATTGGATATGGCCGCGCCGCGCGACTGATTGATTTCATGGAAGAAGACGGCATCGTCGGTCCCTATGCCGGTAGCAAATCTCGAGAAATTATCATGACGCTGGATGCCTGGCACAGTTTGCAAGCAGGTGAATCGGATGCGGGCTCCGCTGATGATTCCGGCACCGCGGCTAACCCGCCAGGATCCGATCGCCTTCGAGACGATGAACGCAACCCAAGTCCAAAGGAACGCAAACGCACCAAGCCGCGGGCCGCGACGATCGCCATTCGACCTGATCTTATTCACAGACGAGATAAACAGGCCACGGATGAAGAGGTCGAGGACGAGCAACGTGTAGATGAGGAAGATCAGGTCGATCACTATGAATACGACGAACGGGAATCGCTAAGTAGCAGTGTCGACGCCGATGCCGAATGGACGGAAGAAGACGAAAACCGGTTGGACGATCCGTATGAAAAATCTGACGAAGATGATTCGGATTACGAAGACGAGTACGAGGACGAATACGAGTACGAGGACTATGAAGAAGAGGATGAAAACGGCGAAGAGTATTTTGAGGACGAAGCTACAGACGAATCCGAGTACGATGTAGCCAATGACGATGAAGAATATGAGTATGAAGAAGTCGAGGACGACGAACAAGCCGACGATGAAGAATGGGAATACGAATACATCGACGATGAAGAAGAAACTGAATAACCACCTCGGGTTTTTTTCAACCTGGGTTAAGTAGGTTCTGCCCAAGTGCAGGTTAAAGACTAGTTGTCATCTGTAACAGTTTTAGTCCTTTCTTAGTTCATTTCCATCGTGCATCTAGAGCCCGCATTTACCAAGTACGGTTTATTCCCATCACCGTCAACACCGTTTCATTCCGCGCAAATTGGCAGCCGTTGCAAAAAAATTTGCAATGGCGGTGACTTGCAAGGCAGACGCCGTTCGACGTCAGTCGAAAGAAGTGAATAAGGGCTTTCGAGGGTCCATTACAGGGCGCCATTCTTTATTTGCTCAGCGCGACTAAGATTTCGAACTTATAACCTTATGCAATTAAGTCCATGGACACTGCACTGAATATCGGACCGTTTGGTCTGAATGCGATCGATTTAGGATGGGTGCCGGCACCACGTTATGTTTTACGAAGGCATCGGGTGCTTCACCTGTTGAATGGAATGCCGTCAGGGCGATTGTTGGAAATTGGTTGCGGTGGCGGCGCGTTGTTGCATGATCTGGCAGCCATGGGACACGAGTGTCTAGCCACAGAGCACTCACCAAAAGCGTACGAACTGGCAGTCAAATTCAAGGCGGGCAATCCGCGAATTAGCATCCACCGGGATATCGACGCGGCATGGACGGCCAGTTTCGATTATGTGTTGGCTTTTGAAGTGTTGGAACATATCGAAGACGATTTGGGGGCGCTTCGGCAATGGATCTCGCTGCTCAAACCCGGTGGGTACATTCTGTTATCGGTACCAGCACATCAGAGAAAGTGGAGTGCCACCGACGTGGGTGCCGGACATTTTCGACGTTACGAGCGAAACGGTTTGTCGCGGGTCTTGCAGGACGCCGGTTTGCAAATTCGCGAACTGGAAATGTATGGATTTCCGCTGGCCAACATGGTGGCGCCGATCCAATCATTGCGATACCGCCGTAAATTGAAATCCGCGCAGCTGTCGGACGCGGAGGATAACCATTCGCGTTTGGTTAATACTTCACACAGCGGAGTTGACCGATCCATCGAATGTAAGCTTTACCCATTGTATGCGCACCTGCCGGGGCGCGCCGCGATGGCCAGTTGTTGCCGTATTCAAGCCTGGTTCAAAAACTCAGAATGGGGCAACGGCTACTTAGCTTTGGCGCAGCTTGACGGTAGCGGCTATAAGTAAAATTTGCTGGCACCGTACCGATAATTTTGATCGTGACGATCGAACTTCACGGCCCAGCGGGAGACTCGACATCCCAATTTCCCGATTTGCTAGGGAATTAAATTGCCAGTGAGATGAGTTCAGATCTATCTTCTTCGCACCTCAGTTCTCAGAAGTTGTCAATGATTCGAAATTGGGCGGCCAGCAATTTGCCAAGATATGTCGGCACTTCGGTAAGACCATCTAAGCTTTTTGAGCTTTACCTGAATGGTCTTGTCATCTCTTGACAATTCTAGATTGTTGACCGTTTTACGCGTCAAATTGATCATGGACTTGGCCACTTGCTCTAGATCTTCCATACCAATAGATTCAATTTGTGCTTCAGCCAAATCCAGCAAGCTGGGTACCTGTTGCAGTCCCGCCTCGATTATTTTCAAAGTCGACTCGGCGGCAGAAGAATCCTCATCTCGAGGATTGCCGTGGCTGCTGGATCCGCATCGAGCGTTGAGTTGCGTGCCATGAGACCAATTCGACTCATCGCTTTGGGGTCAAAGAGGATCGGGACGTCCCCCAACCAGTCAGTCTGTTTCAAACATCTTAGATACCACTTGTCGATACTATTTAACGCAGTTGTATTAATTTCAATACGCGGCACATTCGTGTCGGTTTGGTTGAAAAATATCCCGCAATATTTGGTGACGCCGACTGCCGATATTGCGTGTGTGAACCGCGATTGGTTTAACTTGTCTATTGTTTTATAAATAGGAGGTAGGAACCCCGCTAAGCCCCCGTTGTGAAAGGGGGAACATTTGTCCGCCCGTTTGTGAAAAGGGGATTACTTTAGGAGTGATTATGACGGCTACGGCGCAGAATATTCCGAACCGGTTTGACTTTCAACTAGCTCAACCGCGAATATACGATCTTTGGAACGATGGCGGGTATTTTCGCGCGGCCCCAGACCCATCCAAACAACCGTATTCGATTGTTATCCCACCGCCCAACGTCACCGGCGCGTTGCACCTTGGACACGCTTTAAACAACACCTTGCAGGATATTCTGATCCGAATGCGGCGGATGCAGGGTTACGAGACTTTGTGGATGCCCGGGACCGACCACGCTGGCATCGCAACTCAGGCTGTCGTTGAACGTCGACTCAAGGCCGAGGAAAACAAAACACGACACGATCTCGGTCGAAAAAATCTGGTCGACCGAATCTGGCAATGGAAGGACCAATACGAAAAACGAATCATCGGGCAGCTCAAGCAAATGGGCTGCGGCTGCGATTGGTCGAGGACGCGATTTACTCTGGATCAAACGTGCGCGAAAGCCGTTCGATATACGTTTTTTGACTTGTTTCGAAAGGATTTGATCTACCGGGGCAAACGACTCGTCAATTGGGATACCTTTCTGCAGACGGCTGTCAGCGACGACGAAGTCTTTAACGAATCGGTCAAAGGGAACTTCTGGCACTTCAAATACCCGATAATCGATCCGAGACCCGGCGAGCCAACCCATGTTGTGATCGCGACCACGCGACCGGAAACCATGTTGGCCGATACCGCGGTTGCCGTTCATCCCAATCCAGATGGCGCGTTGAAAAAAGCAGTCGACGAACTCAGTGAAAAATTGAGCGGTGCGAAATCGTCGGAGAAAGATCAGATCGCCGCGCAAATCGATGAGCTAAATGATCGTCGGGAGAACATGCTCGGACAGCTCGAGCAGCTGCGCGATATGGCCGAGGATGGTCGCATGCTCATGCTGCCATTGATGGATCGACCCATACCATTGATTACCGATACGTGGGCCAAGCCGGAACTGGGGTCGGGGTGCGTCAAAATCACGCCCGCCCATGACGCCAATGATTACGATGTTGGCATGCGAGCTGGATTGCCAATGATCAACATTTTGCAAGCCGATGGTGCGCTAAATCTTGAAGCGGGTAAATATGAGGGATTGACAATTAAGCAAGCCCGCAAACAGGTGGTTTCCGACTTGGAGGCCCTGGACCTGCTTGAGCGGATTGAAGAGCGCGATATTGAATTGCCGTTTTCCGATCGAAGCAAAACGCCGATTGAGCCGCTGTTGGCCGACCAGTGGTTCGTCAAAATGAATCAGTTGGCCCAGTCCGCGATGGATGCCGTAACATCGGATCAGATCAAAATCTTTCCGGAACGGTACACCAAGGGATATCTTGACTGGCTCGGGGAAAAGCGAGATTGGCCGGTTTCACGTCAGTTGTGGTGGGGCCATCAAATCCCGGTCTGGTCGAAATCGGTCGAACACCCCAACGATCTCGAGGATCTCAGAAACGAACTCGAAAACGGCCTGAAGATCAACGGGACAACAGCGGCCGTTCAAATCGAAGAGTGCCCAGAGTCGAACGACGTCAAACGTAGAAAACTCAATCTGCCGTTGGCGACAGTTCATGTCTGCATTCAACAAGAAAACGACCCGCTGGAAAAACTTGTCGAAGATTTGGGGTTTGTCCGCGAAAAGGACGTGCTCGATACCTGGTTTAGTTCCGCGCTGTGGCCGCATTCAACGTTGGCTTGGCCGGAAAATACACCGGAACTTGATTACTTCTATCCAACCAGTGTCCTGATCACCAGCCGTGATATCATCACGCTGTGGGTTGCGAGAATGGTCTTAATGGGCCTGAATAACACCGGGCAGATTCCGTTTCATGAAGTATTCATCCATCCAAAAATCCTGGATGGATACGGTGAGACAATGTCCAAATCGAAAGGAAACGGAATCGATCCGTTTGACGTCATTGAAAAATTTGGCGCTGACGCATTGCGATTTGGAATGGCGCATCTCACAACCGAGACGCAAGATGTCCGCATTCCGACTCAATTTGAATGTCCCCATTGCGACGGGCTGATTGAACAAACCAAAAAAAATCGCGAGTTACCACGATTGGAATGTCCGCATTGCTCCAAATCATTTTCGACTCAATGGGCCGAGAGTGACCAAGATCGCGGATTACCGCGAGGCCCCGTCGTTAGCGAGCGTTTTGAGGTTGCGAGAAACTTTGGCAACAAGCTGTGGAATGCCGCCCGGTTCGCGATGATGCATCTTGAAGATTATGAGCCGGCGACCATCCAAATCGACGAACTACTAATTGAAGATCGCTGGATTCTGAGCCGACTCTCTACGGTTACGAAAAATGTTACCGAGTCGCTCGAAAAATACCACTATTCGGACGCCGCGCGAGAGCTTTACGACTTTGCATGGGACGAGTACTGCAGTTTCTACCTCGAAATGCTCAAGGATCGATTTGTAGATGACCAGCGGCGCGGACTGGCACAGCGCATGGTCGCGCACACCTTGGATGTTTTGCTTAGGCTATTGCACCCCATCATTCCGTTTATCACTGAAGAAATCTGGCAGTTGTTTGGCCAGTTCGCCATATCGCGCGGCCTCACCGATCCGCAGGAGGCTAATCCGGTAATAATTACAGCCGAATGGCCAACGTCCAAGTTGGAGCACCAAGATCCAGATATTGAACAACAGTTTTCATTTTTTCAGGTTGCTTTGGCCGCGGTTAGAGAAATACGTAGCCGCCAAAACCTCGCGCCAAAAACTGAAATTGACATCTTCATTCGTGCGGGCGGATCCGAAGTCGAAGCGCTCAAACCGCTGTTAGGTTACTTTCCATCCATGGCTCGTGCGCATTGCAGGAAGGCTGCAGACCGTTTGGACCCTCCCGCCATCAATGCAACCGTTACGCTGGACGACATGGAAGTCATCGTCGATTTGACGGACCACATCGACCGCGATGCAGAAAAAATCAGGCTTGAAAAAGAGGTTGATCGGTTAGCAAAAAATATCGCCGGCAAAAAAGGCAAACTTTCGAACGATAAATTCGTCAAGAACGCACCACAGGAAATCGTCGAGCGAGAGCGAGAAGGATTGGCGAAGCTCGAAGAACAACTGGCTTCCGTTGAACAAAGTCTCAGGGCATTGGAAGATTGATTTAGGTAGCTGAATTTGCAGGAGTTCAGTCGCGGCGAGACGAACTGTGGCGAATCTTGCACTAAAGTTCAGTAGTTGCAGATTGATCTGAATTCTTGTGAATTCAGCTACTTAGGATCATGAAATAACTGGATACCGTCAACAACGATTCCCTGGTTGACATTGAATCCGAAAACCGCGCGGCCATCACCGGCCAACTGATGTTCATCGCCGCCCGATCGCACGCCGTACCAATCACTTTCGTATTGATCACTTGAATCGAATTGGTCGCCGTCGATCCGCATATAAATCACTTGTACTCGATTGACGTACTTGTCAGCGATAACGTTCAATCCTGCCAGGGCATATCCATCCTTTGCCAACGAATCGGCATCTTGATTCTTCCGATCAAACACCGGCACCAATGCTGAAATGCGCGTTGTTCCCGCAAACTCACGTACTTCGTAACGGATCCCTACGACCGGGACCTTCTCAGGGTGCACAGCCGGTTTGTGCAAGAACCGATCGCCCATTTTTCTTTTCGTTCCCGCCGTTTTGGTCAAATAATCATGAGGCAGCGATTTTTGCCAGAAACCTCCGAACTTTCGATCCAGTGCAATTGAAATTTTTCGTATGTCGGTTTTTAGCTGTTGTTCGCGATTAGACGCGAATCGGGAATTCCGATCGTAGTAACTCTTGGCCGGTTGTTCGCTGAACCAACCCCGCGATCCAAAATACTGTTCCAACTCGTCGTTGCCGCCAAACGAACGTACCCGATTTGCATCTCCGGAATCTGCACCCGAGTTGTCTTTCGACGGTGGATTCTTAAACAAATCCATGTCTTCGAACGGGTTATCGCCGGTCGGATCCAAGAGCGTTCCATTTCCAAATGAATCAGAACCCGAATTGCCTGCCCCACTCGATCCTCTCGACGATCCACTCACTCCAGAGGAGCGTCTGGGTGGTCGTGTTGTTGAGCGCCGGTTGCCGAATGGTCCTCGATTTCCAGACCTCGGCGGCTGCACCGATCGGGCTCCAGGCTTGGCGTCTTCGTTTGACGACGGAGGCTTGGTTGTCGGAATTCGTGGAGCAGCAGCGCCCTTGTTCGAGAATGAACTTCCTGATGGAAACGACGGTCGGTCACTAGCCCTTTTTTGAGAATCCTTGAACGCTTTGACTTGTTCGTCAACCGAACCTCGTCGGTTCGGGGCATTTTGCGATACTTGATCTGTGCCGCTCATGTCGCGAAAAATCGACAGCATGACCAGCACGCATACGATCACTGAAAAAAGCGAAATGCTTCCACCGGCACCGGCCGCCGCAAGTGGGAATCGCTGTAGGCCTGCAGCAATACAACCAGCACCGCCCAATGCAAAGAGTACACCCGCGATTGGCGCGTAATCACCAATCACATAAAGGATTTTTAGTGTCAATCCAAACGACGGAAGTAGCATTCCCAAGAACCCTAAAATGACCAGGCTGACTCCCGTCTTGATCCACCCAAGCTCGCCGTCCTCAAGCGCGCCGCCACCGCCGCCACTTCGTTTCTTTTTCTTTTTGACTTCATTCCATTGGTCTGCACGAGATTTGGGCCGGTTTTTTGGCGAGCGGGCGCCGGCAACCGATCTTTGCGTACCGGTTGTCCCGTGCTGTGGGTACGCCGGATTCAACGGTACTGGATTTTGCGGGGCGCCTAAGGGTCCATGATTCGGTGGAGCCGCTTCGTACGGTGTCGCCTCGGGTAGGGGCAGCAGTTCAGGTTCGGCTACCGGCACCAAATCTTCGACGACTGGTATTGCATTGTCCGCTTGTGCGCGAAAAATCTGGCCGCAGTTTTTGCAACGGAGCTTTTTGCCGATCACCTCAGCGGGCATGCGGGTGGCTGTTCCACATCCGCTACAGCTGACATTGATTTCGCTCATCAATAAACCGAAGGGGAGCTGAGTGTTGGAACATCAAGCCGACGGTCGGTCAGCTCGATTTACTATCATTTAGAATAACGCAGAGACAAAATTTTGCAAAACGACGCCTTTCGCCAAGAAGTTGCGAGGCCCGGAAGACCCCGCATTAGGGCTTTTTTGCAATTTGAGCCGTATCGATCAGTGACAATTGGTTGCAAAAAAAACCCTTCCGCGAACGGAAGGGTTTTTCCTCAACTGGCTGTGGATCTAGTTGCGTAACAAGGTGATACCGATTGAGTTATTCGGTGATGATTGTGGGCAAGTTATTTGCGATTTCTTGAAAAACCGCTACCAATTCGGCTTCCGTTTCCGCGTGATAGTGTTTACCGCCACCAATCCGGGCAACGTCTCGCATTTTGGATTGGTTTGCAAATTCTGAAAACGTAATCGTGTGAATGATCACGTTGTAGCTGTTGACAAGTGATTCGGCTACGGTTTCGGGGTCAGATCCCGAATTGTGATTCCCATCAGTCAACACAATAATTGTCTTGGCGGCATACGGTCGACCGAGCGAACCGAATAAAGACGGGTTAGCTTTGCTCATACCTGATCCGATTGCGGTTCCACCCCAAACGCGTTTACCATCCATTTCATCACGGATAAGGTCGTAATCAACTGTCAAAGTTTGGTCGAGTGTTGCGGCCGGACGCCCCCATCGGTTGCCCGAACTAAATGTGGTGAGCGAAACCAACTCATCTTGATCGGTATCCTCCAACACGATTAGGAAGGCTTGAACTGCCGCCTCAAGAGCTTCCCAACGAGAATGTCGAGGTGCCTCTGAGTAGCCTCGAGCATCTTGCCAGTCGTCGTAGTCTTCGTCCCACTCATAGTACTCTTGCTGCATATCGGGATCCGTCCAACCCCAGTACCAGCTATAGTAGTTTCCATAATCGATCACGGCTTCGGCCATTGAACCAGATCGATCCAGCACCAATGCAATATCTCGGTCAACTTGAGTCGATGTTGCCGCCACAATCGGTTCGAATTCGGTAAACGGTCCATAACCCGCGAACAACATTTGAATGGTTCCGCCAACGGATGTTGAGTCTCGTTTGCCGACGACACGAACGGCGGTAGCTCCTTGTCCACCGGATCGTACTGCTTGGGTACTGACTTTGGTAAATGTAAAACGGCCAAATCCATTCGATTCGCGTGTAGTAGTACCAAATTGGATTTCGTCGTATTGGTCTTCCTCTCTGAGTTCCAGCGCCTTGCCTCCCACCTCATTCATTTCCGCCGTGGTAACAGCATACGCAATGGCGGTGTCAACATTTTGAAATTCGCTAAAGGCGCGACCAGCTGCCCGAGCGGCTGAATCCGTTGCGACACGTAACTCGGTCTTGTTCAGTTGCATCCAAGCAATGTTCACAGCAATACCACAGACGAGTATTACGACCGGCACCAGTAACGCGAACAATGGCGCGATGGCACCGGTTCGGTTGCATTTAGATTGAACTATCGAGTATTTTTTATTCATCGGCGAGTAACCCCATTTTGCATGTTAGGAGATCAAGATGTTGCTGCTAGTTGCCTCCATCGTAAAAGCCTGTATATCCTTCAAAGGCTAGCGTAGTAGACGATTCGATGGTTCCGTTACCAAAAAACTGAGAGAGAATGAGGGAATTACTTTGTATTGGAATTGAAACTTGAACTTGTACCTCCGTCGTATAGTCGTCGATATCGTTTGTGGCAACGCCGGATTCGAATGGCGTAACCGTGACGCTGACATTTCGGGTTCCCAAGAAATTCAGGTATTTGCCAGCCTCGACTACGGCTTCATCGGTGTCGGCACCGGGCACCATAACGAATCGACATGCTTCATAGCTGGCGATGTTTGCCATATTTTGCATCATTTCAATTCGTAAGAACTCGAAACACGCAAACAAGATCAAAAAAATAGCCGGTGCCACAACGGCAAACTCAACCGTTGTCGCACCCATTCGGCAGCGACAATTTGAACGGCGTGCTAACATGTTGTTGTATCCTGGGATGCTGGTTATCAGTCGTCGATTGTGAATTCTTTTCTCATCACGACATCGACTGTCAAGCTGTTGAACCCAATGAAACTGACAAACGAAAATGGGGTTATCACGTTACCGGCGACTGGCGCCGTAATTGAAACGGTTATCGGGTCAAGGACATCGGCGTCATCGGCGTCTGGAGTGACGGTGACGGTTTGGCTTACTTGTGCACCGCCGAGCGAAATATTTCGCTCAATTAAAATCTCTTCGATTCGAGCAATCACGTCATCGTTATCGGATTGTCGTTGAATCGCGACGCGAGCACCTTCGTAAGCCGCAATGGTCAGTGTTTCTTTCAAAAAAATTGCGGTGGAGAGCTCGATCGTTGCGCTAATGATAATGAGAATCAACGGTAAGCAGATGGCAGCTTCCGTTACTGCACCTCCCTGCCTGTCAGATCTTGTACGCCTTATCATGTGTTAGAAACCTCGTGCGTTCGTAATACAGAAAAGGCAGTATGTGTAGGTCGACAAATCGATCGCCTGTTTTCTGTATTAAAACCTGTAATACAAATGGCCCAAATGCCGGGGGAAAAGCTGACAAGAGACCAAATTGGTCAAATATCCTCCAACTAAGGACGCGACTGCAGCATTCGTCAAACATCGTTGAATATTATCAACGCGTTTCATCAAGCACACGGATTTGCCAACAGTGAGAGCTGCGTTGTTCCAGATGAATAACGCATAGCAGATATTCCGCGCAAAGAATTGGCGGTGTTGTCCAGCAACACCGCCACATGATTAATTAGGCTTATCCACCAAAAGTTATAATCCGCTTAATCCCACCACCAGGCGGTCCAGGTCGAATCGGTCGGTTTGGATCCATCCCGCGCTAACGATAGATCACCGCTTTGGTTCAGTTTGATATTTGCCGGGGCAGCAATTTGGTGAATGTCGTATTGAACACCACCGCTAATACCCACGATCGTGTGCGTCTTGGAAGTTCGACCTTGCCGCTGACGAATTACCTTTTCGCTGATGACCGAATCAACGGTTAAGGGAACGGCTTCGGTGGTCACCTGGTAAACCAGCTTGTCCGAATCGTCCGGCGAATCAAAGTGCCGTAGTTTCCAATCGACTTTTTTGTCCAAACCAGTGTTGTAAATCAAATTGGCCGCCAAGGCACAATCAAACACATTTTTCAACTCGCCATAGATCGGATACTTTTTGGCCATTTGAGGAAAATAACGAGTGAAATCGTCCGCAAAACCCTTCGTCGGCAAATTGGATTTCCCAGTGTGCACTCGTCGACCTTGCTCGTCCAAGAATTCGGTCTCACTCAGCAG
>CAJHZH010000065.1_pt1 | contig 13122 bp, 11 predicted proteins | sample 9198951 | NCBI WGS metagenome assembly CAJHZH01 (sample SAMEA7708381, study PRJEB35096) | sediment metagenome | biome: marine neritic benthic zone biome [ENVO:01000025]; feature: sediment [ENVO:00002007]; material: shallow marine sediment [ENVO:03000034] sea grass bed [ENVO_01000059] ...
ATCCAGCCGTTTCCTTTACGCGGCTTCGCCAACCGATGTACAGGTACAGTGCGAACGTTAACCCGACAAAAGCCCACGTCCATGGACGGGCTGGGTCTCCTGCGGCTAACAAAAACGCGTCGTTCAGCATCAGGACTTGTCTCCCAAGTCATAACGACGATCGACGTAATCCATAACCACCGCGTAGACCAATACCAGCCACACGAAAACAAATATCGACCCTTGTTGGGCAAACCAGAATCCCAAACCAACTTTGCCAATCTTGATCGAGTTGACTGTGTCGATAAAAAAAATGCTGATCACGTAGCCGACGACAAACCAGATCGCCAAGAGGATCGCGACGACTACCAGATTCGCGTGCCAATAGCTTCGTTTGTTTTCGGACTCGTTCATTTCCAGCTCTTCAAAAATCGGTCTCACATTTTGGCAGAGATTGGACAGATCAACCACCCGATCCGCGCGTCCCGGGAGGTCGAGGCTCCTGCCGACACCTTTTCAACTACCTATCTACCTATCTACCGATCAAGCAAAACGTCGGTCGGCAGCTCCAGTATCGGAGCCAGCGCTTCCAGGGCGGCATGCGATTCATCAATCAGCTTTGGATCACGCAAATCTTCAGGGGCAAGTGTTTCGCGATAATGGTTCTCGATCCATGATTCCAGTTTTTGCGCTAACTTATCGCTAAGCATAATGCCCTGATGAACTCGCACGGCCTGGGCGCCGGAAAGTACGACGCGCAACCGCAAACATGCCGGTCCACCACCGTTATTCATGCTTTGGCGCAAGTTGATGAACTTCACCTCGTCGACCGGATTGTCTTCTGCCACCAGTCGCTGTGTGCAGCGATGGGCCGTCTCAATCTCCTCACATTCGATCGGGCAAATCATTGTCATTTTGCCGTCAGGCCGAGTGACCAGTTGGCTGTTGAAAAGATAGCTGCGAACGGCATCGTCCAAGGGCAGTTCTTTTTTCGAAAATTCAATCACGTGCAACGGTGAACCAAAACGATCCGCATATAGAGTCCGGGCGCTTTCCAGGCATTGTGCTTGATTGACAAATGCCAATTCGTGGCACAACAACACGTTTTTGTTTCCCACCGAAATCACATCATTGTGAAAAACGCCGGCGTCGATTGCCTGTGGGGTTTGCTGCCAGAGCAGGACATTGTCGGAATCAAGTTGATGCCTGCGAGCGACGGCTTCACTGGCCAATTTCGTTTGCCGAGCAGGAAACTTCGTCGGCGCAATGTTGGCCGGATCGGTTGCGTCGCAGCCATAAACAAAAATTTCCAGGCCCGTCGAACCGTATTCGTCACACAAACGCGTGTGATTGGCGGCTCCTTCGTCGGACAACCCGACCGCCGCTGGCAGCGGTTCATGAACAACAAACTCGTTACCGGAAAAGATCGCTCGTAGCACGCGGGTTGTCGATGGTCCTTCCAGAGAGCGATGCATCGTGCTACTTAAATTTGCGGGCGTTAAATGTAAACGACCGTCCTCGCAGTCCGATGACGGTGACACGGTTGCTGCATTGGCCGTCCACATGTTGGCCGCACTGTAACAGACGGCGACCAACACCGGATCGGTTTGGTAAGCAGCTTCGATGACGTCCGAGTCCAGTTTGCCGGTGAAACCCAATTGCCGAAGCAGTTCGATGCGGGGACGCCGAAGTGGCGGAAGTACGCATTGACCGACGCCAAGGCTGGCCAGCAACTTCATTTTTTGCAATCCCTGGAGAGCAGCGGCTCGCGGACTCGATGGTTGGTTCTGGTGAGTCGCAGAGGCGATATTGCCATATGAAAGGCCCGCGTAGTTATGAGTTGGACCGATCAGGCCGTCGAAGTTGAATTCCGTTGTCATGCGATATTCGATGCGGAATAAGTTACGAGGCAATGTGAGCAAGGACATGCCATCTTAGCTGTTGGCGCAGCTTTAAGTCAAAACTCGCGCGAACGAATTCAGAAGATGACCAACCGGGCAAGTGGTCGTACCAAGATCAATCGTCGGATTTTTCGGAGGCCGGTTCTTCCGTCTGGCCTTCACCCGCTTCGGTTTCGGCTTCCGACGACTACGGATCGGCAGAAACGTCTGTAGAATTTTCGGGCTCAGCAATTGTCAAATCAGGTCGAAGTCCGGTTACCACATCTTCGGAGACGATGTAGTACCAATTGGCGAAGGATTGGTTGAAATCCGAGGCTCGCATGTTTGCCGACTTGATTTTCTCTTTGCGCTTTTCCACTTCCCGCAAGTAGGCTTTTCGTTCCTGGTCGGTTTGCCCGTTACCTTCCTCATCAACCGGGGCTTCCGGTGCGGGCAGCAGGGATTCATCGACCGATGCGTACAGCATGACATAATGATTCAGTGTTAAATCGCCGGCGTTGACGCTGTCTACTAACGAGCCAATGAAAATTGAAAAGACGAGGCCCTCATCGGTGCGCAACAGGACTTCGCCCCCAACTGCATTGAATTGAAAACCGTCATCAAAACCGGTTTTGGCGAATCCAAACTTCTGCAGTGAATCAAGTGCGCCGGACACATCATCCTGCCCAGCGGGCTTTTTCAGGATTTTAGCGGCTGCCGAGGTTTTTCGTTGTACGTCGGTAAAGCGAATGTTGCCAAGGAAGGCACCGAGCGAATTCAGCTGTTGAATATTGTCCGGTGTGATTTCCGTCTCAACCAACGTGGACGATCCGGGCTGGGGAACCATTAGTTTGTATTTTTTTGATTTGACGTCCAGCGTCGCTTGGTATTCCCAGTTCTTGTCCTCGGTCAAAATCTGCTCGGGGTCTATTCGGTAGTTGTTGATCTCAATGGAATTGACGGGCGTTTGGTTACTCAGTCCGAGCAAGTTGGCATTGACCCAGCGGGTAAAGTCGGTGGAAAGAACTCCTGGATTGATTTCAACGACGTAGACATTGGGCTGACCGGGGATGCGTACAAAATGTTTCAGCTGTTGTTGCGAAGATTCGTTGCGCAAACTTGAACCGACAATCAGGCTGGCCAGTTCCCGTTTGTTTCGATCCTCCAAGACGATCTTGGTGCCCAGGCTGCTCCGGTTGGTAGACGAGGCATATTCCACCGGATCAACTACGCTGAAGTCGACGTGGTCTTGCTGCGCGTTGGAACGATTTTCGAGGACCGTGCAATTGTTCAAGCTGTTAACGACGCGGCTGATCTGTTCCGCGTTGGTCGCGATAAAGTTTTTCCTCGCCGGAATAATCCATTTTTCGCCACTACGTCGCAAATCGATTCGATCGACTCCATTTCGGTCGGCATCAAACCTGGCAATCGAGATGGAACGAACGGCACTGGTGTCGTATTCAAAAAGGGGATTGCCAACCATGTCGCTTTCCACGACGCGTTCTGGCCACGGATAAAAGATCGCGGCAACGATCATCGTGGCGGCGGCCAACAAGACCATGATACCTGTGGTGAAGTAAGGTGATTTCATTTTGAGCGGGCTTTGCTATTCGCTTTCTGGTTTGTTAAACCATCCAATTGGTTTTTGGGAAAACAACAACTCCAATTATTTCAGCCGCCTGGCTTTCGAAATGCCTTCACGTTCTCGGAGACGACGACGTGTGAATACAATCAAGCCGACCAGCAGCGGTGGAATTGGCGGAATGATCACCGCGGCCAGTTTAAATTTACGTTGGATTTCCTGAATTTCCAATTCAGCGTCCAAATCCGTTCGTCGCTTTTTTTCTCGTCGCTCGTTTTCCAGTTCTTGCACCTGCGCTTGGAATTTTTCTTGTTGTTCACGCCTTTCGGTGTTCAGCAGATCTTGCATGGCCGCCAATCGCACGGCATCGTAAGACTTGCCGGAATCTTTCTTGAGTAACTCTTTCTTAATCTCAGCTTCCAACGGACGTGTTTTTTCCGAAATATCATTGATGATCTGGTTTCTTTGAACTTCGAAATCGATCTGAAACTGCTGCGATTGATCGTAAACTTCCTGCATCGCTTTTTCGTAAGTCTTTTCAACGACTTCCAACGTGACGTGATTGACTTTGCGGTTTCTTAATGCCAGATAAGTCTCTTCTCCGGCGAGTGCATCGATGACATTCAGCACAAAACTCAAATTCTGGTACCGGTACTCAATGCCTTGCCGAATAGGATAGTTCCGCATCTGCACAAAGAAGTCTGACAAGATGTCAACGTCGGCGAGATAAACCACATTTGTTTTCGCCTGGGATGGCTGGACTTCGTCGAGTGATTTCGGTTTTGCTCCGGCTTCGTTTCCTGTTACGGCGGCGGCGATCACATAATATTGATTGGCGGATCCACGCACGCTTTCTAACTGTTCACGACGCATTGTTAGCAGATCAACGGCTTTGATGCGGCCCGCCCGGGAAGTGGTCACCAGCGGCTCAAAGTTGAGTTGCGATTTTGGTTTAGGTTGAATGTTGCCCGCGAACTGAAAATAGAGTTCGTTGATTCGACCATCCATTGTCGTCGGGTGTTGACTGGAAAACCGTGGGTCCTGATTTTGTTCCCGGTCGTGAACGATGATTTGTTCTTGTTGATTGAGTTGGCTATCGCGCGGATACGGATTTTCAGAAGCCAATTGCCAAACGATCCAGGGAATCTGTATTGTACTTCCGTCATTCAGACGACGCACGGTGTAATCCACATCCAGATCAAGTGCATCCCACAACTTTTGAATGTCGGCGGAATCGGCGCTTAATCGTGTGATAGCTCTTGGGAAAAATGTCCCGGGCACATGTTGAACGATTTCGCGATTCGGTAACGGATCTTCAAAAATTGCCGTCGGTTGACCGGACTGAATCGCATCGATCAGGTTTTCCATTTCAATCGGTACCATCTTGGATGGTTGCACCGCCAACAGCACATCATAACGACGCTTGAGCTCCTGTCCGTCGTCGCTTTCCAACCACAATGAAATCGGAGTACTGGCGTCGACCAGCTCAACGTTGTACTGTTTTTGCAATTCCGAAATGATTCGCATTCGAGGAATGCGTATCGTTTGCAGTTGTCCCTGCTGATTTCGAGTGGTTACGGCTGCCCCCATGACCAGGGCATCGGTCCGAATGACACCCACGGTTTTTCGCTCGCTTTGCGAAACCGTATTGATGGATCTCATCAGTTCGTATTCGACCGACATGCCATAAGGCAAAAACGGAATCACGATGCGCTCACGTCCACTCGAAAACGCGACACCTAACACGATTTCTTCTTCGCGCAAAGCACCGCGGGACTGGCTGGTAACGGTCGTTGGTCGGATGCCATACTTTTTTTCTGCCAAAATGGCTTCTTCGCTGAATGGCTCGATTCCTTGATGAAGGTTGACTTGCACCCGTTTTCCACCCAGCACGTCAAATTCGCGCAGCAGGTTGACCAGGTCGTACTTCGTTTTGACGAACTCGCTGGGAACGTTGTTTGAAACGTAGGCCTCGATCTTGATTGGCGGCTTCGATCCGTCCGGATCATTCGCTAAATCATCAAGTAGCTTGATCGTGGAAGGCGCCAGAGTACTGACTTTGCTGTCGGAGATATCGACGCGGGCACGGTTCAACGGGCTGTGCTGTACAATCAACACGGCACCAATCATCAAAACAATTAAGCAGCCGGCACGTACCACATAATGCCACAGCATCGAGGTTCCATCACGACCGCCCAGCCAATGACGGCGGCCGATCAGAATCAAGCTGAGGTAAATTCCGATGACGACAATTCCCAAAAAGTAGAAAATTGACGAAGCGCTGATCAGTCCTCGGCCGAACGGCTCGAACCTTTGCAACAACGACCACTCAAACAGCTGTTGAATTCGTCTGGAGTTGGAAAAAATGACGTCGGCATTCGAAAAGAAAGCCAACGGCGCATTCAGGGCTGCGCCAAAAATGAATCCCACCGTCAAATTGCTGGTTAGGAATGACGCCACCATTCCCAGTGCAATCATGGCGATTCCCATAAACCAGTAACCCAGGTAAGTGGAAAACAACAGCAGGTTGTCGAGCGATCCGCCGGTCATTGCTAGCAAAACAGCGTAGTTGGATAACTGTGAGAACAGCAACGAAACCGTGAATACCAACACGGCCGCAAAGTATTTTCCAATCACGATATCGAAATCATTCGCTGGCAGCGTCAGCAGTAGTTCATCCGTGCCTTGCCGGCGTTCCTCCGCCCAGATGCTCATCGTGATCGCCGGTATAAAGACGAGCATGATGTAGGGCAGGAATTTGTTCAGCTGATCGAAATTCGCCAGGTTCGTTGTAAAAAACTCGTGCGGCCAAAATGCTGCAAACGAGGTCAGCAACACAAACAGGCAGAGAAATACGTAGCCGGTCGGGTTGCTGAAATAGCCAATGAAGTTTCGCTTCATGACCGCAAACGCGGCTTGGCGCCAGATCCCCAGAGGCAACATCAGCAGTACGAGTGCTACCAGAAAGATCAGGTCAATGACCAGCATGTACGTGAATTCAATTAGCTGCAGCATTGTTTGTCAGTTTCCGTCCGCCGCGGCGGATGATTCAGATGAAGTTTGGTACTCGCTTCAAGCGTTTTTCTTTTTAAGAATATTCCGTTTCCTATGTTTCGGATTCGTCGCCGCTGCTTTTCACCAGCACTCCGGTAACCGGATCGTGCCCGGTTAGGTCGGCAAACACGTGATCCAGACCCTTGTCACGGGGATCGATATCTTCCATTTTGCCATCGTAAACCAAGCGACCTTCGTTGATCATGATCACGCGGCTGGCCATGGCTTCGACTTCCTGAAGGATGTGGGTCGAAAGCAAAATGGTTTTCTCCTGTCCTAACCGACGCATGGTTTGGCGGACGCCACGAATCTGATTGGGATCAAGGCCGGATGTCGGTTCGTCAAGAATCAATACTTCAGGTTCATGGATCAAGGCTTGGGCCATCCCCACTCGTTGACGATATCCTTTGGATAATTTGTTGATTGGTTTGTAGATGACGCTGCCGAGCGCACAAAGATCGACAACTTTTTCGATCCGGTCTAATTTGGTTTGTTTGTTCATCCCCCGCGCCTCCGCGAAGAAATCCAACAGGCTAAACGGCGTCATCTCCGGATAAAGCGGTCCCGTTTCGGGCAGGTAGCCCAGTTTTTTTGAGCCTTCCAAGCGTTCGGAACTCATGTCGTGCCCGGCAATACGCGCACGGCCTTCTGACGGAGAAAGATAACCGGTCAGCATTTTCATCGTCGTGCTTTTGCCCGCTCCGTTGGGTCCCAGGAACGCGACGACCTCGCCCTGGTAGACTTTGAAGGAAACATCCCGGGTGGCGGCAAAGATCCCATAAAACTTGGAAAGACGATCCGCCTCGATCATCGGCATTTCGTCTGCTCTTGGATCGGCTGCGGGCTGAGATTGTACGGAAGTGTCAGGCATAATTGGTAGATAAATGTGTTGCGTGTGCGTGACTTGCGATCAAAGCTCGCCTGAATGGGTTGACGGGCAGCAAGTGGCTCAACAGTAGTCCATGGTTTTGGACCAAGCAGACATTTTGATTTGCGGCGCTGCAATTGTCGACCGTGGCACCTTGGGTCGATTCGACAGCCCCAAGCCAACTACTTCAACTGTAGTTCGTACGAATTGAATCGGGCAACAGTTCAAAGCCGCTGGTCGGCATTCGATCCCCAAATTTCAAGCTTTTGCGGCCGTTTTTACCCCAATCTCGGAATGCCAAACGTTGTGATTCAACTGCAGATCGTCCGGGCAAGCCGCCGTTATTCTTGTCTCCGCGCGGGCAGTTGGCTTCAGTCCGTTTATCATGTTGGGTGAGCGAATTTCGATTTGCAGTCTCATAAGGGCAAGCCGTGGAAATCTTTGAATATCCAGATTTCAAAATGAGTTTGCAACAGGCAACTCGAATCGTCGAATTGACCAATTCGATTTGGCCAAAAGCCGAAAAAACAGAATCGGAAATGGTCCAGGAGTTGCTTCGAAAAGCCAAACTTCCCGAGACTCCCGTCGCTTCTCAATGCTCAAGATTTGTAATCTGGAATCGCGAACGTGTTATCGCTCATGCAAAAATATTTGTCCGAAGAATCTACTACGGTTCAGAGGAAATGGATGTGTTGGCTTTAGCAGGTGTGTGTACGGATCCTGAATTGCGGGGAAAGGGGATGGGCGTGGCAGTCGTCCAACGAGCGTTTGAAAAACTGGCGGAGTTGGATCTTGCTGTCTGTTTGTTTCAAACGGGAGTTGTTCCGTTCTATGAAAAACTGGGCGCTCGCACGATTGACAACCAGTTTGTGAATCGCGAGAACGCCACTGACCCGTCGGCAAACCCCTGGTGGGACAAAGCGGTGATGATCTATCCAGCCGAAGCCCACTGGCCCGCAGGCGAAATCGATCTAGGTGGGGCCGGATATTAGTTGGACAGCGCCACTTTTGGTGTTAAATCGTTTGGCTAATTGATCTTCCGTAATTCTTAAAAAGCGACGATCCTCCGCGTGATTTCAATGTCACAAGGACTCACGGAGGATCGCCATGTTAACGCTTGAAAGGATCTCAAGCATTGGATCGTTATTGTATCAATTTCTGAGGATGTTCGCCGACTGCTTTTCCCGGCAGGCCGGTCGTCAATTGCTGAGGATTTATGTTCAAGGTCAACTTTCGGACATTCAGCGCAAGAACTGTGAAGCCATTGCGCTCACGTTCAACAAAGCTCCACGAACGTTACAACGCTTTCTGGAGTCAATCAAGTGGAATGAAGAACAGCTCCGCGATCGTTGCCAGCAGATCATTGCCCGTGATCACGCTGCTCCTGATGCGGTCGGCCTGATCGACGAATCGGGAACTCACAAAAGCGGCGATCAGACCGTTGGTGCGTCGCGTCAGTACAACGGCAATCGCGGTAAGATCGAAAACTGCACGGTGGGGGTGCATCTTGGTTACTCGGCGCCCGGCTTTCAGTGCTTGCTTGACAGTCGCATGTATCTGCCCAAGAGCTGGGCTGACGATCCAGAGCGCCGTAAAAAAACTACGTTCCCGACGAAATCGAGTTTCAAACCAAGCAACAGATCGCCTTGGCACAAGTCAAACACGCACTGTCAAACGGCATTCAGGTCAAAGCGTGGACGTTCGATGAAGCCTACGGCAAAGACTGTCAGTTCCTCGACGCAATGGAGGAGCTGAACCAAGCTTTCGTTTGCGAAATACCGTGTGATTTTCACGGCTGGCTATCCCAACCCAAAGTCATTCGCCGCCAACCCAAACGCAGCCGCAAACGCGGTCCACGAACCAAAGTTCCCCGAGTTCGCAAGGCTGACGTCAGCTGCCGAGTAGATAACCTGGCGACTTACTCGCCCGTTTTCACCGAGCAAAACTGGCAACGCTATCGCGTCAAAGATACCGATCGCGGCCCGGAAGTCTGGGAAGTCAAATGGGCCTGGTTCTGGCGAAAAACGAAAGACAAGCTTCCCGCAAAACAGCACACGCTGCTGGTCTGTCACAACGTTCGCACAGGCGAAGTCAAATACTTTCTGAGCAACCGGGTTGTCGGTCGTGAGGGTGTGACGATTCGATGGCTGTTACAAGTCGCGTTTGGACGCTGGGCGATTGAAACTTGCTTCCGAACTGCCAAAGAAGAATTGGGCATGGATCACTTCGAAGTTCGTGGCTGGCGTTGCGTGCATCGGCACTGGTACGTGACGCAACTCAGCTATCTATTCTGCAGTCGTTTAAGGCAAACGTGGGATGATCTGGAGACGATTGACCCATTGGAAAAACTGACCATTGAACAAGTTCGCGCAGTCGTCAATGTGTACTTAAGAAATTATGACCTGCCGCAACCGCAAAGAATCGAAAAATTCAAAGCCGAACTGCGGCGACAAACGTACTACCAAAAACGAAACGCTCACGCCATCAAGTCACATACAAAAACAAGGCGAGAACTATACGATGAACTTGGAATCGACGTCGACCAAATCAAGTCTTGCATCCCGACCAAGGAAACCTCATGATTTACCATATCAAATCGACAAACTGGCGCTGTCCAACTAGAACAACTTGATAACAAACGAGCGGTTGCTTCTAATTCAATTTGCAAACAACTGGTCACTCAGTAACGTATCAGGGCATAATTTAGCGCTGTCGTAAATGATGACCACCTACGATACGCAGCCACATTCAATTCGAAGGGACCGAGATGTCAATCACGACTCAAATACCACAAGATCAATGGCAAGATTTTCTCGCAACATTCTCCAATGGTAACAGCGGACGCGCGCTCAGTATGGAGGTGTTCGATTCCAAATCGGGCGACCAGGCAGCGGTCAAACAGGGCCCGTTGATGGCGATTGACTACGATCCGGTCGGAAAGGGAAACGACATCGTCGTATCGACCGGCGTCGGCGAATTGGACTACTCACATACGATCAATGCTCCGGTGGAACTTTGGCAAGCCCAAAACGACAACGGCGTCGTACATGCTTTAGAAATCGTCGACCAAAACAATGTCAAGACAATCTTGAGTTTTGGTTAGCGACTCATCAAGGACGTACCAAAGCATCAGCATGGTCGCCGCGAGTTTAAGCGCCTTGAAGAACGCTTGATTTGATATTCATGAGCTGAAATCCATTTCGCATAATCGTCTTCCCTGCGACATCGACGGTTGCGGAAAAATCGAAAACGCCGCTCACTTGATCATTCAAGACGACGTGGACCGCCAAGGAATCGCCCGGCCTCGCGAAGCCCTTGTAACGTGCCTGATTGACTTTAACTAACACTCCCAACGCGTACTCGTTAAAAAACGGGTCCTCGGTGTTGTATTGCACCATCGGATTATGCTCTGCCGCGATCAAGATTCCGGCGGATTGGGTTGTCAACTCCTGCATCATCGCGCCCGGGAAAATAGGTGCGCCGGGAAAGTGGCCTTTGATGTAAGACTCATCACCGGTGACGGTTTTCTCGGTGATGATCTCGGTCGGCAGGATTTCGATGACTTTATCGACCAGCAAATAGGGAGGTCGATGATGGAGGTATCCTTCGACATGATCAAATCTGTGCTGGTAATATTGCATTGTTTTTTCTCAAACGGTTCATCAACGTCGAAGCAAATATCGTGACCGTTATTTCTCTGATTAGATAACTTCGGCCAAAAAGGAGGGTTTGGCTGGATTTCGTGCGATGATAAATTCAAGGAAATCCTTGCACAAATTGATCACATTTGACGCGATAGTTTGTGACGAGACTTTTTACCGTCAATCGCAGGTTGTTAGTGCCGACTCAAATTACGCAAATCCTTGACCGCATTGCCGACGGCAATCAACAGGCGATTGACGAACTGGTGCCGCTGGTCTACGACCAGATGCGACTGATCGCGGCCGGCGCAATTCAACGTGAGCCTTCGGAGCAATGCGATCCGACTGAATTGGTTCACGAAGCCTACCTGCGTTTGGTTGGAAACGAAAACCTGGCTTGGAAAAGCCGATCGCATTTTTACGGAGCATGTGCCGTGGTGATCCGCCGCATTTTGGTTGATCAAGCCCGGTCCAGAAATCGACAAAAACGCGGCGGTCAATTCGAGCGAGTCGCATTGGAGCCCGGTGAGATTGCCGATTCGACCAATGCGATCGACCTGGTCGAACTTGACGAGGCATTGGTCGAACTTGAAAAGCTGTCACCGCGCCAGGCAAAACTGGTCGAGCTGCGTTTTTTTGGTGGGCTCACCGAGGATGAAGCCGCCGAAGTGCTACAGGTTTCACGTCGCACGGTCGGTGGAGACTGGGCAATGGCTCGCGCGTGGCTGAGGACCAAGTTGGGCTAGTACTCTGTTCGAAGTGAAATGACTGGTAGCCGGATTGGCAACAATTCGGATTATTCTGAAGTCTTGCGATGTCTTGCGACTCCAGCTACCAGTCAATTCAGCTTTGACGCTGCACTAAAACTAGAACAATTTTAATGTTTGTGTTCAGTGGCTGGGACATCCTGTCCCAGTGCTGCGCTGGAAGCCCCAGCCGCGTGTTGAAAAGCAATTTTGAAATAGTTGTAGTCTGTCGACAGGAATCAACGTCGATATGCGAAGATGAGATGAAGAACTGTTTGTGTCAACCGAGTGTTTGGAGGCAGTCATTGCAATTGGCTGGGGCTGACTGCATTTGCCAAATTGAATTTGGGTATGTGAAACGATGACGCCGGAACAATACGAAACAATACAGTCGGCGTTTCTCGAATTACGCGATCTCGAGCCGACGAAACGTGAATCAAGTCTTGCGGCGTTGCAGCAGGAATCGCCGGACCTCGCAGCGCACGTTCGTCGATTCTTGGATTCCGAGGCGGCTGCGGGGCAGGGCTTTCTCGACGAACCGCTGGTAAATCGCAATCGCGACTTGGAAATCGCGACTCAGGAACTGCGGGAACCACCGAAGATTGACTATCCAAATCAGATCGGCCCCTATCGAATTTTGCAGAAGATTGGCGAAGGTGGGCACGGTGTCGTCTTCATGGCCGAACAATCCAAACCGATTCGCCGCAAAGTCGCAATCAAATGGGTCAAACCGGGAATGGATTCAAAAATGATCCTGGCGCGGTTTGAAGCCGAGCGGCAGGCGTTGGCGATGATGAAACATCCGTCGATTGCCAACGTGCTCGACGCAGACACTTCCGAATCGGGCCAGCCGTACTTCGTCATGGAACTGGTTCACGGTGTGCCGATCGATCAGTTCTGTAACGAAAACGAATTGAGTCTCAACGAGCGGCTGAGTTTGTTTCAGCAAATTTGCGCTGCCGTCCACCATGCCCATCGAAAAGGGATCATTCACCGTGATCTTAAGCCAGCCAACGTCCTGGTCACCGTTGAGTCAGGCAAGCCGTTGGCCAAGGTGATCGACTTTGGAATCGCCAAAGCCCTGCACATGCCCCTGACCGAAAAAACAATGTACACCGAGTATGGTCAGATCATTGGCACGCTTGAGTATATGAGCCCGGAACAGGCAATGATGTCGCAGTCCGGAATCGACGTACGCAGTGATGTCTACGCGCTCGGCGTGTTGCTGTATTTGTTGATCACTGGTGAAACACCAATAACGAAGAATCAACTGTTGCAGCAAGGCATCTGGGAACTGAAAAACGTATTGCAAAACACGCGACCGGAAACTCCGAGTTCTCGAATCACGAGTCAAAACGACCCGCAACGATGG
>CAJHZH010000843.1_pt1 | contig 13117 bp, 11 predicted proteins | sample 9198951 | NCBI WGS metagenome assembly CAJHZH01 (sample SAMEA7708381, study PRJEB35096) | sediment metagenome | biome: marine neritic benthic zone biome [ENVO:01000025]; feature: sediment [ENVO:00002007]; material: shallow marine sediment [ENVO:03000034] sea grass bed [ENVO_01000059] ...
ATAGCGCGATTTGAGATCACTTCATTGACATTCATGTTGCTGGAGGTTCCGGATCCCGTTTGGAACACATCAATTGGAAACTCTCTATCCAGTTTTCCGTCAATGACTTCGCGGGCGGCATCGAGCATGGCGGCAATTTGCTCGTTATCGAGCGGGTTTTTACCAGATCCCGTCAGTTTTCCCAAATCTCGATTGGCAACACCGCATGCATACTTAACTCGCCCCATGGCTTGAATCATGGCCGTCGGCAAAGTCCAACCGGACACTGGGAAGTTTTCCACTGCGCGCTGCGTTTGGGCTCCGTAATAGGCTTGCGCGGGCACCTGAATGTCGCCCATCGAATCGTGCTCAGTACGGAATTCCTGCTCCACGGTGGAATCAATATCAATGCTCATAGTTCGAATCCAGCAATCAATTGCAAATGTTAGCTGTCAAAGGAATAATCACCAAGGCGAGCTGCCGGACTGCCAGCGTCCAACTTAAGGTCAAGGTGTCTTGTGAAAGCTCGCCAAGTGTATTTTAGGCGATTTCCAAAAAATTGACAGCATGAGCGTGATCCATAACTTGCGTAAGAGCTTTGAAACTCGCGGTCTCTCCGAGTCGGATTTGGATGCGGATCCGTTAAAGCAATTTCAATCTTGGTTTGACCAAGCGGTCCAGCATAAACCCGGCGATTGGTTCGAGGTCAATGCGATGACGCTGTCCACGTGTAGTCAAGCGACCGGCCAAGTCACAAGTCGAACGGTTTTGCTCAAACAGTTTGATGAAAACGGTTTTGTCTTCTTCACTAACTACGAATCGGAAAAGGGGAAACAGCTGGCTGAAAACCCTCAGGCAGCGTTACTTTTGTACTGGCCGTATCTCGCCCGCCAGATTCGCATTAATGGACATGTCGCAAAGACGTCTCGAGAGGTTTCGGAAAAATACTTTCATTCACGACCAAGGCGATCGCAACTTGGCGCTTCGGCGTCGGTACAATCTAGCGAATTGGATTCTCGCGAGCGTCTGGAGCGTGCGGCCAGTGAACTCGACGTCAAGCACCGCGAAAAGGAGGTTCCACTACCCCAGTCGTGGGGTGGCTATTGCCTCCAGCCGCTGCGGTTCGAATTCTGGCAGGGCCGGACGAATCGTCTTCACGACCGTTTTCGTTATCTCCGGATTGATGACAATTCGGAATCCGCCAGCGCTTGGGGAATCATTCGACTGTACCCGTAGCAAATCGCTGCGTCGTACACAAAACTTGAGCTGATGCCGGCGCGCACCGGGGCTACCTCTTGAAGTGCTCAGTGCCGCAACAAAAACCTATCGTCTGGCGTTGGTCGTTTTTGCCGCGACATTTACGGCCGACGGCGGACCCAGCAATATGATTTGCCTATTCCGCAAAAAGTAGTCTGCGCGCCCCAGCTCCCGATAATGATTTGGCAATCTGGCCTTTAGACCTTCAACCTCAGAATCCGTAGTTATGATCAGCGAATTGCGGTACGAAGCGGTAAATTGCTCTGGGCTTGGCCAGGACTTGCGATGCCAATCGCGTCGCCGATCATCTTTCCAGCCCTCTTCATGGCCGTCCCGGGCAAGTTCATAAATGGGTTTTTGACCGTAGTAAATCCAGCTTGATTCCAAACATCCAAACGTCGCGACCTTGACGTTGTTAGGGCTCTCAGCGATTACATCGAGGATCTTCGAGGCACTTTGCTGACGATCAACTGCAACCGAGGCAAATCCGAACAATCCAATCGCAAATAACACCGCTAACGCAAAGCACGAGAAAACGGCGGCCCGATTTCGATCGCGAACGTACATCCACACCGCTAAACCTCCGCCACACAGCGGCAGCAATCCGATGACAGCGACGAAAAACTCGCCGCGAAGATAGGTGTTTCCAGCGACGATTAGTACGGCCGTAACCAGGGCTCCGCTCAAAACCAGGCAGCCCAACGATAATTGATTTAAGACCCTCGGCGAAAACTCCAACTTGCCCGCGAAATGAAACAAAAATGCACCGGTTAGGAGTGCAAGGGCCGGGTAACATGGGGTCACGTAACTTGGAAGCTTCGTTTGAGCCAGTGAGAAAACCCCAACCTGGACAACGACCCAGCAAATCAGGAACGAATATCCAACAGACCAGCGGTGCCGGCGCGTTAGCTGCCGATCGATGCCCACAATCGTTGGTCCCAGGAAGACCGACCAAGGGAAAAACCCGACCAATATTGCGAGCGGATAATACCAAATACCGCCTCGATGGTTTTCAAATACGGAAGTGGCACGTCCGAAATTCTCGTCGACAAAAAACATCCGCAACCAGTCACCTTCGGTCCGCAATCCGACCAACACGTACCAGGGAGCCGCAATAGCGAAAACTACGACGAACGCTGCAAGCGGCCGCATTTTCCAAATCGTGCGTGCGACGTGAACGGGGTGAAACGGCCTGGCGATCGCCACCGCAAATCGGACGAACCAGCCGCGTGAATCCCAGTGCTCGTTGTCCAGCGGAGGTAACCGCTGAATCAACATAGACATTCCAATAATCGCGCAAGGCAACACGACCGCCACCGGACCTTTGGCCAACACGCCTAGTCCCATCATCGCGTACACAGCAATGATGTACTTCCAATTTTGCGGGAAGTAGTTGGCCTCGCATCGCAATTGCGTCGCTTGGGCGGGATTTTTTTTGGGCGCAAATGTACCAATGACGTAAAACATCATCGCCATGCAGTTGCAAAAGATGAGTAACGAATCAGGCGTCGCCGCGCGTCCGGCGACGACGAACATCATACTGGTTGCCAAAATGATCGCAGCGAACAGCGCCACTTGAGCGTTCATCAATCTCCGACCAATTACGTAAGTTGCCAAAACGGTTCCGACGGCAAGAATCGCCGACCAAAACCGCGCGGCGAACTCATTTACTCCGAATGTCTGGTAGGCCGAGATCATCAACCAGTAGAGCAGGACGGGTTTTTGCGGTCGGATTTCATCGTTGAAGATCGGCACAACCAAGTCACCGCGCGACATCATTTCCAGCGCGCATCCGGCGTTACGAGGTTCGTCTCGATCCCATAGACGTACCGCACCAAGATTGGTGAACATTACAGTAGCCGCAATGATCACGATCAGCGATAGTTGCGCTAAAGTCTGTTTCAATTTCGCGTGCTCCATTCTCTTGACCTATTTACGTTCGCCAGAAACGTGGACTTAGGTTCAAACGAGCGTCCATCTGCGACAGTATTCCACCGTCTCGCGACGACATCACATTAACCCTGCTCATTTCGAGTAGCTACGTTTTTCGATAATTCCATCGGACTTTGTTCGAACTATCCGAGGTCAAAAGATCGCGAAATGTCGACCCCGTTTCGCGATTTCGCCAGCGAAAAAATAGCGGGTGGCGAAGTCTATTTGCGGGCCTAGCTAATCGCAACGGCAGTCAACGAAATCATTGATTGCTAGCTGTTTGTTTTCTATTGTGTGCAATCAGATAAATTGCAAAATGAAACACCAATTGGATTTCCGAGATCACGTCCGGTCCAAATCTGCGGTTTTCAAAGCAATCGACAGCACTGGGAAACGGGTGGGTATTGTCACGCCTAAATCAAGCGTCAACCACTTTTCGCAGGCCCAGTACGGCAAATAAGTTTCCACCGCTCAATCCTGCGCCAAAACTGCGTCGCCCCAGGTCTTCGGCGCATGACGGAGAAGTGATGGTCGACTAACGCACATGCTAGTTTGGATGGCACATTGAAACAATCTTCGCCATTGGCGCGCTTGTGTCGACAACATGTTTTGCAAGATTGATCCATCGAGCACATTTATCCAAAACCACGCTGTCGGCCGTTGCGATGATTGCATTACTTGTGCAGAGTCGCGCGTCGGCGTCCGTCACCAGCTCAACACTCCAGTGCCATCCGGATTTTTCAGCAATTTCGCGCATGCTTGTAGCCAAGCGTCCGCTGTTGGAAACCGGTGAATCGAGCAGCCAGTGCACGGAAAGGCACTCAAGATCGCATAGGCAGCTCCCGATCAGCACCAGCGCCGGTTGAGTTTCGTTAACCAAGCGAAATGTTCCGTGTACGCTCGCGATGTCGCGGTAGCAGCCGTCGCGTCCAACAATGATCATGCCACCCGAGATGGCCGCTTCGATCGTCGTCAACACGTTGAATCCGTCAATCTCGATCGACTGGCCGGCAAGCTCACTGGGCGGCACCTCTTTTTCCCGGCGACCGGCCAGCGACGCATCACTACAACTACTTCGCATGACAGCCAGCCGTTGCCGTTTTGTCAGCGAAAACCGATCACCAACTAGCTTGAGTGCCGCGACAGGCGAATAATCATGCGACAACAACCACGACAAATCATTTGTTGCTTGTTGTAAATTCGGCCAATGTCTTTTGTCGAAAAGTTCAGCGTCTTCGGGATGTGGCCCGCGATGTTTTCGTCTATCGGGCATTTGACCGGCCTTTCCACAACCAGGTTCAGGCCCACCAGCCACCATTTACGTGCAGCGTTTGACCGGTCATATAGGACGACAAGTCACTGGCTAGAAAGACAATCACATTGGCGATCTCATCGGGTTCGGCGAAACGACCCAACGGCACGTTGGCGATCATGGCCTTGCGGTTTTCTTCTGGAATCGATTTGCCCATCTCAGTATCAACAACGCCCGGCGCAATGGCATTAACGCGAATGTTTCTTCTGGCGAGTTCCCGGCTCAGCACTTTGGTGAATGTCATGACGCCCGCTTTGGCCGACGCATAGTTTGCTTGACCAAAAAAACCGGTTACGGCTGACAAAGACGCAACGTTAATGATCGTACCGCCGTCGGCCAGATGTTCCTCAGCCGCTTTGCAGCAGTTGAAAACACCGGTCAAGTTCGTGTCAATAACATCCTGCCATTCCTGTTGGCTCATCTTTTTGAAGCTGCGATCCCGCAGAATCCCGGCGTTATTCACCAGTATTTCGAGCGATCCAAAAACCCCCACCGTTTTGTTAACCATATGTTCCAGCTGGTCCATGCGGCGAACGTCAGCAGCCAGGGCGATTGCTCGGTCGGCCAAATCGGCAACGACTTCCTCAGCCAATGCTCGGTTTTTTTCCTCGCCTTCTTCAAAGTAGTTGATTACGACATTTGCACCCGCTCCATGAAGCGCTTTTGCCGTGGACTGTCCGATCCCTTGACTCGAGCCGGTGACGATTGCCGTTTTGCCGCTTAGGTCGATCGTTTTCATTCTAGAATTCCGTAATCGTGGTAATATGAATACGCGAGTATGATGATTTAGGCCTGGGGATCAAGTATTGAGATGCAAATGGTGATTGATCAGATGTCAAGCTAAAGCCGTGCAGGTCCTAGTTGGACTGCGCCAGTTTAAAGGGAAAAGCCCGGCATTTTTCTTTGCCTATTTGACACCGTGGCTGGAAATCAGTTTCAAAATGTAATGACACAAATGCCGGGCTTTTTTGAGCGACAAAGTCGAGAAAGTTGTGCTGTCCAACTAGAGGCTTATCAAACTTTGATTTCAGGATTGATGGTAGTGGACGAGGCTACGAGTCCCAGCGATTTCTGGCACGAAAGGACTCGTGACCTCGTCCACTACCCTAAATTTTAATGTTGACGCTGCACTAGACTCCTGCACCAGGCTAGACTCCTACACCAGGCCCGTCAACTTCGCATTCTCGACCGCCAAAATGCAACTAATCTCTCGTGGTTCGGCTGTTTTCGCCGTGAAATGACACGCGAGTCTTCATGACTCGTTATCATTTGAACATGGAACAGGAGATAACGGAGGAAACGGAGTTTGCTTATTCTCTATGAAGTCGTTTACTCCGGTTCATATACCGACGGGAAACGCATTCATGCAACACAAGTTTTTGATTCTAGTAATTCTATTTTCTGCTGTCTTGCCAGCCACCAATGTTGCTGCCGATAAGAATTCCCAACCCAATGTCGTGATCATTAATGCTGACGATTTGGGTTACGGTGACGTGGGCTGTTACGGGGCGACCAAAATCAGGACGCCTAATATTGACCGCATTGCTAAACAAGGGCGGCGATTTACCGATGCCCATTCGGCCTCTGCAGTTTGTTCTCCATCTCGGTATGGGTTGTTGACTGGTCGATATCCATTGTATCGTAACTTCTGGGGGCCGGCCGGAATCCGTGTGCCGCTGACGATCGACACGAATCGTTTGACTTTAAGCAAGCTGATGAAGAACGCGGGTTATGCGACCGCATGCATCGGCAAATGGCATTTGGGATTTGGTCAGACGGAACCGGATTGGAACGGAATGCTTAAGCCCGGGCCGTTGGAGTTAGGATTCGACTACTATTTCGGCATTCCGACCGTCGTTGATGGAAAAATTCGCTCGGATGCACCGCCTGCGCAACTCTACGATCTGGAACACGACCTGCGACAGACAAAGAATTTGTTTGGTCAGAAACCCAAAACCGTCAATGAACTCGATGCAATATTACAGCGGTACCGCGCAAAAATCCCGTCGAGTGAACCGCTGGGCTGGATCAACCTTAAGCAATAGTCATGCGTAAGTCGCTGATCGCTCTGCGATCAGAATGATTCAGAATGATAGTTCGGTTCGCGGAGTTCGGTTCGCGGAGCGAACCACGACATTGTTTTCAGTCTCGGAGAGACTGATCTACCGTGAGCTACTCTTCCAGCCTGACAATGCGGAAGTTATCGAATCGAATCCAATGTTCTTCGTGTGGGGGCCCGTTATAGCATTGGATACTGATCCGGTCATTGCCGGGAGGCGGTAAATTGCCAGTCGCCGCTGTCTGATAAGCAGAATCTTTATCGGCGCGGTATTGCGCCGTGTATGAGTCCGCGGAAACGATCAACCGTAATTGCACCGTTTGGTGAGTGATCGGTTTTCGTCCGGGAATCATCATGACTTGGCCGTCCACAAGTTCCTTGACGAATTTGAAGACTGGCTTGTTGTCCTGATACACAGTGATGCCGGCTTGTTCGTATTGTTGGGTTGGCTCGGCGATGTTGGTTACATCTACCTCGATCGCAAAAGTACCGGTGTTACGATCGGGACCGGGGCGGACGAGCGCATTTTTGACCGTACCAGCCAGACCCGGTACGACGCGAATCTCAAGCGCACCATCGCGTACACACCAGTGGGCGCTATTTTCACGGATCCATTTCCAACCCTCGGCCAACTGGCCGTCGAATTGATCATCAAAGACAACCTTTTCGTCAGTTGCCCGCTGCGGGCCTACGCAGAACAAAGCCAACGCAGTAACGAAACAAGTCGAAACAAAAGAAATTTGGTGTATGCACATAATCGTAGGGTGGACAAAGTCCAATCAATCAAAGGGCCATTGAATTATCAGATTGAACATATCAGGTCTCTCAACGGACGTGGAGAACGGGTTCCGAGACTTTCCGAATTAGTTGGGAAATCGCGGATCGATAACTCGATGCCGCGTTAAAAGCAGTTTTGATCTTGAACTAGGCGGAATACGGCGATGAATGCTTACCTAATTGTCTATCTGAGTATTTGAGTATTTATTAGCGGGCATGCTTGCAAGGTTATGGTGGAACTTTATTGGGGTTTGTGAGTATCGAGAATTCGCTAGAATCTTCCTCACCGTTTGCACCAGCTGATTGGTAGAACATCTGACCGAAGCAAAAGAATTGCGACTTATTTTTAGTCACTTGCTCAAGCCCGCGGCTGTCTAGAGCGTCTCGCGTCGACCAATCAATCTTCTCTCTGGCAAGAAATGGATAGCGCATGTCAATGGTTGTTGACGACTGGATTCACGATGCGCGCAAAGTCATCAAGTGTTCGCCGATCGATTTTTTTGAGATAAACCCGGTCAAGTATTGGTCAGACTTAATATTTTGCGTGCTGATCGCGTACACTGCGGCCACGGTTTACCTTGTTTCGCCCTTGTTTTCCTGGCCGCAGATAATTGCATTTCCAGTGGCCGTGTTTTGGCTGTATCGCAGCAATTCAATGGTGCATGAGGTTTCCCATTTGAATCGCAGCCAATTAAAGGGATTCAAAATAGTTTGGAACCTGTTGGTTGGTGTGCCGACGATGTTCCCTTCCACTTTTTTTACGAGCCATCACAGAGATCATCACTCGGGTCGGTATTATGGGACACGACAGGATCCGGAATACATTGTCAATGTCTTTACTCCCGGCAACCCAGCCAGTACGATTTTCTACGTGGTTCACCTGTTATGTTACCCGGTATTCGTGTTCATCAGATTTATTTTGGCTCCGATTTCATTTTTGAATCCGCGCTGGCGCGAATTTACTTTGCGTAGACTTTCTTCGTTTACACTGAATTGGAACTATGAACGCAATGAGAACCGAATCGACCGCAGGACGTTTTTGATCGTTGAGTTACTTTGCTGTGCCAGGGCCTGGTTAATTCCACTGGGGCTGATTTTGAGTATAACCTCGTGGACGCGAATACCCGAGCTTTATCTGTTGGCAATCACCATTTTGATTTTTAACCAGATGCGATTTTTCGCGGACCACCATTTTGAAAGCCATGGTAAAAAAATGAGCATGTCCGATCATATCATGGATTCATGTAACTACAGTCAACGGGACTTTCTTACGTGGTTGTTTTTTCCATTCACGATTCGGTTTCACGCATTACATCACTTATTTCCAACCATCCCATATCACAATTTGACAGCAGCACATGAACACTTAAAGCAGAACCTTCCCGCAAATTCGCCGTACCACGAACTTGATCGACCGGGCTGGTGGCATACCGCGAAACAAACGCTTCGATCACCATGTTAGTGAAAAGATTCAACGACAACTGTTTAATGACTTTCGCTGGACATTGGTTCGAACTAACCATAACGTCCGATATTTTTTGACTCAATGGTCTCACAAGTAATTACATAACATCTTTTGGAAATTCAACGGTGTCAGATAAAAAACGATGGAAGAATTGGGCGGATGAATTGCGCCAGGAAATGATGGGCAGTCTCACGCCGCAGGTCACAAAGTCCGTGGACGACATTACGTCCGAAACAGGTACGACGAAAGCCGAAAGTACCATGCGAAGCATACGGTTTTGGCAATCGTGCCAGGACGGTAAAAGTCCGAACGATGTTTTGACGACTGCTGGTTTTGAAGTCGATTTTCAACCAGTAGACGAGCGATATGTTCGGGAAGTCACTTTGCGGCTTGATCCAAGCTGGATGTCAATACTGCAGCGTAAACTTGACCGAAACAAGGCTTGAATGAGACCGCTTACATTTCGTGCAAGTGCAACCCAGGGACATGCCGCTATTATCTATTATCGTACGAGAATTTTTTTGGTTAATTCTGCAGATCGGTTCGACAATAAAGGCGCGTACCGATGCATTCTTCGATTGCGGCTTGACTATGCTGTTTACTGCACCTAGACTCGGATGGGATTTGGCGTTTCTCCGAAAGGCTAGGCCACCAGCGGTCGGAAGCAAGCAAGTACACTATTCGCGTTTGTCAATAGTGTTTTTCCGACCCGGCGGGTTTTTTGACAGAGCTGGATACTCTGCGACCCACCCACATTGAGTCGGCATTTTTGTCGCCGTTCTGCTGCCAACCATCGGTTGTGTTGACCGCTCTGGAAAGCCGCCTGCGTCGTTATGCACGCACAGAATTCTGCGAACTCTTGTTTTTCCAGAGTTATTGTTAAAGCGGCGTTTGCTTTAATGGGATCGATCATTTTTAGTTGAGCCAGCGGCTGAGGAATCAAGCATGCATTCCTAGAACACAAACAAGCCGATGCGATTGTGCCCGGGGGTCGCGAAGAACATTCGAATCCGCCGCCGAGCATTCCGTCGACGCCGACCAAGAGACAGCCCGATAAAAATTAAGAATTAAGAAGGAATTGTTATCGCAAAAAACCAGAATACTTACGCCAAGCGCAAACGCGAAATGGACAAAAAGGCAAAAGCGGAAGCTAAGCGACTTCGTCGTATTAAGCGGAAGCAAGATGGTGATGTGAGCGATACGGCGGAAACGCAGGAAATCGATTCTGAATCATCAAACGTTGAACCCACAAATCAGGACACACCGGACTAGGTCAACGCCTCGCGTGGGCAGGCCGAGTGTGGCGCACGAGCGTAAAATAGATCCGATAAAAATCCGGCGAGAGAACACCGAAGTTTCGCGGTAGATAAACCATATAAATTTTAGGTAAAGGCATTGGGCGAACAATGGCAGAAGGCACGATCAAAAGACTTACTAACAAGGGATTTGGTTTCATCGAATATGAACCCAATAAAGACCTGTTCTTTCATAGCTCGTCTGTTGAGGGCGTTCGATACGAGGAACTCCGTGAAGGTCAACGAGTCTCTTACACCCTTGGGCATGGACCGAAAGGACCGTGTGCGGAAAATGTGCGAATGATTCCGCGATGAGCGCCATCGCGATGCATCACGGCAGAATCGCCGTCTTTTGCATAGGGATTTATAAGGGAGAAGATTACTTTCACGTCATACGGTAATCGGTTATTGATTCGGACATGGCGAGCGCTGCGTAGACATCCGAAAGCATTACTTGCACAAATGTCAGCGTTTAAATTTCGATGAGAACAAAATCGCAGCCGCTGGTGCGACATGAGCGACAAAAAACCAATTCCACTATTTCAAAATTCCGGCGGCAAGACATGTCCTGTTTGTGGCAAACCGTCGTACTCTCGAGACGGAATTCACCCGCAATGTGCGGTTGAGCAAGCGGACTCGCCGCGACGAAAACGTCTGGCCGACAAGACCAAGTTGGCGAAGGCAAAAAAATCGACTAAGCGGAAAGCCTGGTGCAAACAGTGTCCCAAGTGTCACGTTGACGTTCATGTTCGCCTAAAAGTCTGCGGTTGCGGACACAGCTTTAATGTTTGACGCAACAAGCCCCCGGGAATGTTCCCTGCTCAGCCGGGTCGTCGTCACCAATTTTGCAAATGCGTAATCGGATGCGAATACGAAATACACAGGACGATGCCAGCCACTAACACAGGTTAGGTTTGGCCGCCGCTAAAATGCCTGTCCTTTGTATGCTCTTTGAAAGCTGAAATGCCTGTCCTTATGGACGATCGTTCATTCTCGTGCCGCGGCTAGCTTTCGCAACAAATATACCGACGCGAATAGCGTGAATACGATGCCTGCGAGCAGTGCGGCAAGGACTAGAGTAACTCGAACCAGCACGTGGGATGTCGCTTCCGCGATACCGGCTGCTGTGACCGGTTTGTCAAAACCAAATCGCTCGATCGAAAACTCGGATGCCGGAATTTGCCCCACCCGGTCGTATTGAAAGACAAACCAAGCAAAGCGTTCTACGGTCGAGCCGCCTTTGACAGTTTCGTCCAGCACGTCGACCGATCGAAGTGGGGGAAACGTCAGGTCCTGATCAAAAGAAAAACTCAATTCCAAAGTGTGCCGATACGTTACGTCCCCGTCACCACTTTGTGTAAACTCGACCAGTGCCGCGCACGCGCCGGTTTGTTCCAGAAAATAGTATTGATATGTATTGAAGGAAGAGCGTTTTTTGTCGCGAATTCGCAATAATCTCGCCGGTTGTTTTACCGAAGTCCCGTCTTGCTGTTTTACGTCCAGCTCTAGATTACTCAGCTCAAGAAACTCGAGTCTCGGGTCATCGATAAATGTTGCGTACGGCCTGCGAAATGCCGGCGAAATCGTCGTCGCCAAAAGTCCATCAATTTCGCGTTCGTACTCTGGCAACGTGAAGAACGTGGACGGCCTCGACCGGCCACTCAACGGTTCTGAAAATCGAAAACCGTATTCGCCGTTCCAGGCATTGACCTTGCCCACCTCAAACGGCTGAAATCCTTGAGACCAAACATAGCTACTGAGATCGCTTGTGACCTTCCAGGTTCTCGGACCCGTGCGATAAATATAACCGGATGGGGTAAACGATCCATCATAGTGTTTTATGGAAGATGTTTTACTTATCAAACAATGGGCAGCTTGAAACCGGATGTTTGAATAGTTGGCGTCGAGACTCTCTTGCTTCGGCAAATAGAAGTCGCTGAAGGCCTGGCGAACCTGGCCATCGTCTGCCGTCAATAGAGACGGAACCAAAAAGCAAATCGATATCAAAACGTTGGTCGCTCGATTCATAACGTTCCCGAATATAAATGGCAATCGAAAGATTTTCAAATTAAGGGTGGCGCACACCGCGCTCTCCCAGTCGACAATGCCCTTTCCCTGCGACTACCCAATGGATTTGCTCCCTCGGGCGCGGTATTCTTGGCGGAAAGATGTATTTTCAAAAGGTCACCAACTATGTCATTTCTATGTCGTTTAACCCAAAAGAAACAATCGTTTCTCGTTCACTTCTTGATGGTATGGTTGTACGGAAGCTATTTCCTGCTTTGCACCTCTAATCCGGCGTTTGCGTTGAGTGACCCTGAAAATCACACCGTAGACGATGCCAGTGCAGTTTACTCACACGACAAATTACTAAAGATCAACATTCGTTTGGATCCGGATGATTGGGCGGCATTGCGAATAAGTCACCGGCAATCCGATTGGAATAAAATCGTCGAGGATCCATACATCTACTACAAAGCGGACGTTGATATCGACGGCGTCACGTTCAAATCGGTTGGTGTTCGCAAGAAAGGGTTCTTCGGCTCGGTCATTTCGACTCGCCCGTCTTTGAAAATACGGTTTGATGAATGGGTCGAAGACCAGTTTTTTCACGGGCTCGACCAGTTGACGCTCAACAACAATGTTCAGGACCCAAGCCAGATGCACCAGTATTTGGCGTATTGGATGTTTGAGCGCGCCGGCGCAATTACCCCTCGCTGTAATTTTGCTTTGGTCACGGTTAACGGAGAAAATCTGGGAATCTATTCAAACGTTGAATCCATTCGAGACCCATTTCTGAAACGCACTTTTGGCGATTGCGACGGAAAACTCTATGAAGGCTATGCCGGCGATTTGACGGACGCGGAATTTGGCCGGATCGTACGAAAAAACGGCAAACCGAAATCGGGGCGCAAGACACTCGCGAAATTGCGGGATGCCATAAGCGATGACAACGGCGGGTTGGAAAGAATTGAGGAGATCCTGGACGTCGATGCATTTATTACCCACTGGGCCACCGAAGTTCTAATCGGTCATTGGGA
>CAJHZH010000631.1_pt1 | contig 13097 bp, 10 predicted proteins | sample 9198951 | NCBI WGS metagenome assembly CAJHZH01 (sample SAMEA7708381, study PRJEB35096) | sediment metagenome | biome: marine neritic benthic zone biome [ENVO:01000025]; feature: sediment [ENVO:00002007]; material: shallow marine sediment [ENVO:03000034] sea grass bed [ENVO_01000059] ...
ACCGACCGCTTGCCTTCCATCGCCAGCGTATCCCAAATCGCAACTTCACGAATCGAACGCGACGTCGCAATCTCTAAGCCGCCGTATGTATGGTCACTCCGATTGCGGAATCCATAGACTCCCAACGATCCAGGATCCTGGCTCGTCGCCATACACATCCACGCGGGAACCGTAATCGGCGGAATGATGCTTTCCAATTTGCCGTAACAGCCGACATCCATTAGGTGGCGAAAATGTGGCAGAGCAGGGGAGTCGCCGAACAGAAGCTCCGGGGCCGCACAATCCAAACCGATCAGTAAGATTTTCATAACAGTAGTGAATCGCCTTCCATTGATGAACCGTGTGGAACTCCCAAAGCACCCATGATGGTTGGTGCAAGATCAACGAGGCTCGCATTTTCTGACTGAAAAGCGCGATTCATGAACAGCACGCCGGGAATCATCGATGGGTCGATAATGTGATCGCCACTCCATTTCTTTACATTGTCTTCAAAATGGTCGCAAGGCACACCACCCAGTGCCGTTGCCCACGAAACACGATACCCCTCCGAAAAATTGACCATCAGGTCAGGAGATTCCTCGGCGTATGGCCCGCTGTAAACCTGGTCGCGCGTCGAAACGTTTTTTATCGCCACCGTGTTCCGCCCGGGATCGAGCAGACCCGTCAGCCCTTTTGCAATTTTGCTGCAAACCTCGGCCAATTCGTTTGGATCAACAATTCCATCGGACTCACGACCTTTGATATTCAGATAAATCCCTCCGAGTCCCAACGCGTATGCCTTAGTCTGGCCCCAATCAACGTTCGGAAAGAAGTCCCCGTTTTCCTCGCCAGGTTTTGAACCATTGCGCAACGCGAGCAGTCCTTGATCGTACAACCAAGTATTGAGATTTACGCCGCGCTGGAAACTGTTAAATCCGTGATCGCTCAACACAACAAACAGCGTTTGGTCGTCCGCGTATTGCATTGCCTTGCCAACAATGGCATCACACTTGCGATAGTGCTCCTCGATCACGGACTTCAATTCACCGTTGGCTCCTGCGACGTTTGAGGGATGGTCATCTTCACGAAACCGCCAAAACATGTGCTGCACCCGATCCGGCGTATCAAACAGGCAAAAGAACATGCCCTTGTCAAAACGTTCGAGTTCGTACAGCATCATTTGCTCACGTTCGTGCAGTGCAATTTCGCACTGTTGCAAATATGCCAATTCATCGAACCGGCCGTTGTTTAGTCCGCCGTGATCTTCGACCATTCCAGTTGTATAAAAAGTGCCCAATGCTTTGGCCAATTCACCAGCGTATTCGGGCGGAGAACTAAAAGGAAACAACTGCATCACATTGGGGTCATAGTTGACTGGTGAAGCGTAAAGTTCAAGTTCCGGTTCAACGCGAACCAGATAAAACCGCACGATACCACTAACGGATTGAAGCATTCCTGTTTTGAATTTTACCTTGAGCCAATCACTCCACTCGCCTTGCCCAACCTCTAAAACTTTCGGTTGACCTTGTGAGCGAATCGTTACTCGCTTGGCCGCCGCATCAACGTCCACACTGATGCCCAGCTGTTGGTCGGAGCCTGTTTTCGGATTCCGCGGCCCGATTAGATGCGTTGCAATCGTGTTATTGGCATCCAGCTGAACGTGAACCAGGCTCTCGCTTTCCTGTTGCGTCGCGCTATCGTCCGTGCAATAGAACGTCGACGTTCCCAATCCACCGCGGATATCGGGCACACCCATACCCGATAGCATTCGGCCGCGAAGGTTGTCCGGAGGAAATGTGCAAGGACAACGCAGGATCGTGGATGGTACGCCAGCTTTTGAAAGCAATTCCCAGACTGGCACTCCACGTCGCAAATTCACGACCTTTGGCGGTAACAGCATGCTCTTTTGTTCGAAACGATTGAGCGCCAAATCGGGCAAGTAAGTCTTGGCATCGCGGCGGATGAAATCAAAAACCCCATGACCCCCGGGATTCGTGCCGGTTGCAAAGGTTGACCAGGCTACGGGCGTTTGCGCCGGACAGGTTGTTCGAACTTGGGAATACCCACCGCTTTGCCTAAGCTTCGCCAGATTAGGCAGATCTCCCGAATCAAGCAGCGGCGAAACAATCTTCGGTTCGAGCCCGTCGAGTCCAATGACGATTACTTTTTTGCTGGAGTTCATTCCATGCGTTGGATTAGATCTATTGGTTCAGAAACGCGACAAACTTGATTCGCAAGGCTACTTTGATGCTCGACTAAATACTCGGCAAATACCACAGCAACCCTTGTGTATAAAAGCCAGCACTTGGCGCCACATGATCATTAGCCCACCGGCAACGGCCACCAAAACCGAAAGCAACGGCATGACCAGCTCTGGGTCGAGATAGCAAATGCAAGCAATCAATGGATTTGAAACATCAAAAAAAGGGAGAGCGCTTGTGCAATCAACAAAGTCGTTTTCGATCTCGACAGAATTGCAAAATCATAATAGCCGCGTTAAGGCTGATCAGCAACGTAGGATTTGCGGTGCAGTGATGGGTATTGAAACACAATAACTTATGGCACGACAACTTATTGCATGACACTGATTGCACGACGCCACGGCGCCACTCGACATCACAATTCGATATCGGCATCTCGATTAAATACGCTGCGAACACGACGAAAACATTTTCGTGTGAATGCCAGAACGTTCCGCCACATGATTAGCAGCGCGCCGACAATCGCTGCCAGAATGGACATCAGCGGCATGATTACATCTGGGCCGATATAAGCCACAATGACATCCGGTGTAATCGATGTAGAAACATTGAAAACAGATTGTGGATTTCCATGGTGTTAACCTCGGTTCAGGATGGGAGGTGACCTACACTACGCTGCTAAGCACATCGACGGTTCGCAGTATAGCATCGCGTGGTAGTTCAGCATAAATTGGCAAGCTCAGGCATCGGCGCGCCCACATCTCGGCGACTGGAAACGCTCCTGGATCATATCCCAATCCATGATAGGCACGTAGTTCATGAATAGCAAACGGATAATGAATTCCGGCAAAGATTCCTGCGTCGTGCAGCCGCGAGAGAACCATATCTCGATCATCAACACGTACTACGTACAGATGATATACGGAATCTCCGTGTTTACGGATTGGTTGGATTTTGGGGACTGCGCCAAATGCGCTGTCGTATTCCGCGGCAATCTGTTTTCTGGCGTTGTTCCAGTCATCTAGATGGCGAAGTTTCACCCGCAAAACGGCCGCTTGAATCGTGTCCAAACGGCTATTGAAGCCTTGCTCCTCGTGGTGATATTTTTTGCGCGATCCCCAGTTCCGCAACAGTTGAAGTCGATCCGCCAATTGCTCATCGTCGACGGTTATGATCCCAGCGTCCCCGTAAGCCCCGAGGTTCTTCCCAGGGTAAAAGCTGAAGCAACCAATATCTCCTAGCGATCCCGCGTGATCATCTTTCAGGTAAGCGCCATGTGCTTGGGCCGCATCCTCAATCAGGTACAGGTTGTGTTTTTCCGCCAAGTCCTTTAGTGGTTGCACGTCGACACATTGCCCGTAAAGGTGAACCGGCATAATTGCCCGGGTCTTCGATGTGATTGCGCTGGCGACTTTATCAGGATCAATCAACGCCGTTTCGGGGTCAACATCGACCAAAACCGGGGTTGCACCACTTAAACTGATTCCCAATGCAGTCGCGACGAATGTAAACGCGGGGATGATCACCTCGTCGCCTTCCCCAATGCCGAGAGCCCGGCAAGCAAGATGCAAGGCGTCCGTACCACTACCGCAACCCACCGCGAATTTTGTTCCACAATAATCGGCAAAATCTTGTTCGAACAGTTTCAGTTCTTCACCAAGAATAAAATCCGCGCGTTCCAGAACTCGGTTGATCGCTTCGCCGACCTCCGATTGAATGTCTCGGTATTGCGCTCGCAAATCAACTAACGGAATAACGGTCTTAACGTCAGACATAGTATTTGTTTCTACTTAGTTGAGAATGAAGGTGATTAATCCAAATAATAACAACAAACTAACTGATTGAAGCGATGCCATTGAGAATTCGTCGAGCTGTCGCGGCCCATGTAAATTTCTCTTCCACGCGCTGGCGCGCTGCCAATCCGACCCGGTAGGTTTCTTGGGGGTTATCGACAGCAGTTTTGATACAGCGAGCGAGGTCGTCGACTTGACCGAAGGGCGCCAGCCATCCGGTCACACCGTTTTCGACGACTTCAGGAACGGCAGCAACTTCGTAAGCGATCACCGGAAGACCTGCCGCTTGAGCCTCGGCAATGGCCAAGCCAAACGATTCGGCGTGCGACGGCATAATGCCAATATGAGCTTGTTCCAATTCGCGGCGAAGTTCTTCGTCGTTCTTTTCGCCACAAAAAATGACTTTATCGGCAATACCGTGTTGCTCAGCGGCGTTTCGTGCCAGGCCCATTCCGTACTCTCCGGCACCACCGACAATGCGAAAGCTCCAATTGGTCATCCCATTTTTTGTAAGTTTTCCCAAAGCTTCGAAGGCGTCCAGAATACCCTTGGATGCTCGAATCCTACCCACAAACACAAATCGATTTATTTCGTCCGGACGGTTTTTCGGAATGGTTGTAAAATTCGAATCGACTCCCAAATAGCAAACGTGAATTCGATTCTTGTCGACACCGACAATATCCTCCAATTCATTTCGCGTGAAATGTGAAGTCGCAAAAATGATGTCGGCTTGCCGGTAAGGCTGTACGATCGACCGATCGTTGAATCTTTTTTCAATCAAACCCCGGTATCCTCTGGCAGCAACGTCGCGGCGTAAAGTCAGGTCGTATGACTGCCATGTGGCAATGTAGCCGAACTTGACACCGTGAGACCGCAAAAACGAGGGCAGGTAAGTCGCTTCGCTAAAGTAGCTAAGCACGATGTCAATCCGCTGCCGATTCAATATTTCCTTTAACGATTTTTTGACGCTCAAGCTGTCCAATCGCCAATGTAATGGATGCTGCGGTACGCGGATGATTTCAACTGAATTCTCCGCAAGTTCCTGGTCGAATTCCAAACCAAGAAATTTCTCTTCAGCCTTAGCCCGTGGAAACCGTTGCCGTGGACCGGCACCTCGGGAGACGGCGACAATCGAAACCTTGGCTCCCTGCATTCCCAGATTCCGCGCAATCTCTCGCGTCATCCGTGCTCCGCCATCAGCATGACCCAGCGGGAATGGATAGGTAATGACGACGTTTGGCCCACAAGTGGATTGATTAGCGTCTTGTATCATCGAGGTTTTTTGAATCATGCGGTAATTGTTTGGCTTTGACGCTATTAATACCCTGCAAGATTTTTTCGGCGCAATTTTCCCAGGTAAACAACCGAGTCACCCGCGAGCGACCACGGCTTCCCATTTCAAATGACTTCTTGGGATTTTGAATTGCATCGATAATGGAGTCAGCTAATGCTTGCGGGCAACGTGGCGGGACGAGCCAACCCGTTACACCGTTTTCAACAACTTCGGGGACCGCGCCGACGTCGCACGCAACCACCGGCAGCGCAGCCGCCTGGGCCTCAGCGATCGCCAATCCAAAGGACTCACCATGTGTGGGCAGAATCGCCAAATGGGCCCACTGCATTTGGTGACGCAAAGCGGTTTGGTCTAATTTTCCAAGCAATTCAATCCGATCGGCGATTCCGTGCTGCTCGGCGAGTTGCATTACACGTTGCTGATCGCCCCATCCCGCGATCCTCAATTTCCAGTTCCGAAATCCGCTTTGAGCCACTTTGCCAAGTGCCTCGATCGCATCGAAAATCCCTTTGTGTTCCCGCAAAGCACCCGAAAAAAGCAAATGCTCGATTTGATCGGAGCGCGAGTGTTGAATATCACTAAATCGCGAATCGATTCCACAGTAACAAGTGACAATTCGATCCGGGTCGAGACGAAACATCTCGAGTGTTTCCCGTCGAGTGGATTCCGAACGCGCAAATATGACGTCAGCATTTCGCAGGGTCCTGGCGAGAAAGAAGTAGTCCCTCAACGCCGGATAATCAAAATGTCGGGCGATCCGCGTCATGTTTTGCAAGTTCGAAGTAGTTTGGTTTGCTTGAGGCAAATCTCTATACCGATGCCTTGGATCGATTTCCGCCATGGCGTAACTGCCAGCTACGATCATCCCAAAAACAGCGTTCGACGAACGCACAAGCCGCGGCAGGAAAGCAACCTCTTTGTGCCAGCCGATAACGGCATCCACCTGTCTTGTTGCAAGAACCGTTTTGACTGCGTTTTTTACGCCCAGACCATCGAGCAGATAGTGAGCTGGATTGGCGCCAGCGCAAATGACTTCGATCGATTCCGACTCGAGATCGGATATTTGCTGTTTCCCTGACTGAGCCTCGGTCAAACGTGGACGCGGAAATCGCGAAGGCGCCGATGTCGCTACCGTTACAAGCACAACCTCCGCTCCAGCTCGCCTCAAATACCGAGCCGTTTGAATGCAGTCGAGTGGGCTGCCGCCTTCGATCCCCAGCGAATACGGATACGTAATGATTACACAAATGCTCAATGGCGCGAGCGATGCTGCTAACAATTTCCTAAGTTGGTTCGTGTCCAGTTCTCAAATGCTAACCGGCAATCGATTCTCGGCTGGGATGTCGGTATTGTCGAATCGCCGTTTTCAAATTAGTTCAGCTCATCGTCACCGGTCGCATTGGTCATCGCCACAACGACCTCTCGCTCACCTACATAAGGCTCACGGGCGTGTGCGATGCACATATTGTCGAGCAACGTGACGTCGCCCTCCTGCCATGGAAAAATGATCTTCTCTTGCTCATAAGCATTTCGAAGATGTTCGGCGACCTCAGGTTCGATCGGCGTTCCGTCGCCATAACAAGTATTGTAGGGCAATCCTTCCTGACCAAACTCGCCAAGCAAAGCGTCGCGCATCGTGGGTTCAAGCGTCGTATAGTGAAAAAATGCCGCGTGATTGAACCATACTGGCTCGTTCGTTGTTGGGTGGATCCGAACCGCCGGTCGCACCTGCCGCGTTTTTAAGCGATCGCCGTCTTTCCATTCGAGTTCGATATTGTTTTCACTGCAGTACTTTTCGACTTCGTCTTTGTCGTCCATTTGGAATACTTCTTGCCAGCGCAATCCGAATCCATCGTTGTAATTCCGTACGAGCATCATCTTCTTGGCAACGAACCGATCGCGGATTTCCGAATCAATCCGGTCATAAACGCGACGAACGTCGGCAATCGGCGTCGCGCCGCCCTGCTCAGGCGCTTTCAAACAACAAAAATAAATTCGCAGTGCCCATTTGTTCCAGTAGGTTCCCTCGTTGTGCAAATTAATTCGTTGATCCGCCGGATGAACAGTCGACGTGTACACGCGATTGCCTTTGGTTGTTCGTGGCGTCGAACGGTCTCGGTATTCCAAGGGCTGGCCGTCCGAAGTGGCACTCACGAAATTCTGAAACGTATCAACGTCGTTAATATTGAATCCGCGGAACAACAGGGCACGGTGTTCGGACAACAACTCCTCGACGCGGTCCCGATTGTGCGTCGCCCACTCGATCAAGTCCACTCCTTCGATAGCCGGTTCAATCAGGCAGGGGATAGTGCCCTGGCCAAGCTTCCCGATCTTAATCAAGTCCTGTTCGGACGTGCCAACCGACTTGCGCCGGATCGATCCGATCGATTTTGATGCCATTTTTTTTGATTTAGCCGGTTGCATGTCTAGTTCTCCTTTTTAATTGTTTTGGCCCGCCTGGCTGCCTTGAGATCGCCCAGACGTATTTTTTTGGGTTTTTGGAGTTTGACCGCCTCTTTTTCCTGTGACGGCGGTCCAATCATATCAATCAAGTCGCTTAATCGTATCTCGGTGTTTTCAAGTGCACGCCTAAGCAAAATTTGAAATTGATCAATCATAAGTGTGATAAACGAATCGTCGAACAAATCGGTATTATACTCGAAAGTACCACTTAGTCCGGTCGCAGCGTCCCACATCAGCACCGTCAAATCGAATTTGGATACCCCACTTTCGACGACGACCGGTGTCAGTGACAAATTGGCGTGTTTCATCGACTGCTGCACCGGTGCGCGAAAGCCATATCCATAGACAGCGGGAATCTGCTTGAGATCCAACAACGTGAACTCCACTTGAAAGATCGGTTGTCGCCCGGGAATGCGAGGTGGTTGTAATTGTTCAACTAGTTTGGCAAAGGGCAACTCGCGGTGTTCGTGCGCTGCATCGGTTACCTTTCGCACTCGATCAATCAGCTCAGCAAACGTCGGGTTACCCGACAGATCAGTATGCAGCGGAACAAGATTGACGAAATACCCGATTAGCTTTTCAAACTCGCTGCGGTTACGGTTTGCAAATGGCGACCCAACCACGATCTGCGACTGCCGCGAGTAAGCGTGAAGCAACGCCTTGAACGCAGCCAACATCGTAACGAAAGGGGTGGTACCTTGGCGTTCCGTAACCGTTGCCAGCTGATCGGTCAGCGACTGCGAAAATTCGATCGAACGATGTCCGCCTCGTGACGTTGCCACTTGTGGTCTTGGTCGGACGGTCGGCAAATCGAGTGCCGGCGGACTGCCATCGAGCTGTTGTCTCCAATACGTTACCAATCCGTCCAGCGTGTCACCTTGCAACAGTTCACGTTGCCACACGGCATAATCTGAATACTGGATGGGCAACTCGTCGAGCGTCGACGGGCGACTCTGGCAGAACGATTCGTATAACTCCAACAACTCATCTGTAAACAACCCCATCGACCAGCCGTCGGTAACAATATGGTGGATGTTGAATACAAAAATGTGTTCTTCCGATCCGAGTTGAACGAGAAATGCTCTAATCAAAGGCCCTTCGGCCAAGTCAAACGGGGAGCGAGATTCGTCGGTGGCCAGTTTCAGCGCGCGTTCCTCACGCTCTGATTCAACCAACTCCTGAAAGTCGTGAACCGGCAAATCGACGAAAGCTGTTGGCCAAATTCGCTGTTGTGGAGAACCGTCGCTGCCCAGCACGAAAGTTGTTCTTAATGACTCGTGACGCTCTACGATTGCATTTAAGCTTTGACGAAACGCTTCCACGTCAAGCGGACCGACCAATCTCACCGCCCCAGGCACGTTGTAAGTCGCTTTGCCCGGGTCCAGCTGATCCAGAAACCACATGCCCTCTTGATTGGACGAAAGCGGAGCCTCGGTCAAATATCGACGCGTAACTGTTGCAATCTGACGGCCGGCCGAGTCCGCAGCCAGCCCCTTCGACTTGAGCATTTTCGCAAACAGCGCTCGTTTTTCTGGGGATAACATCAGTTCGTTAGTCAACCACTATTTGCAGTTGAGGCAGTGTTGGATTCGTCATGGCTGTTTTGAAGCTGCCCGTTGAGTACGAACCCTTCCGAGTCGACCTTTTGACCCGGCCGAGACGGTTCGCTGACTCCCCGTCGGATCCACGACGCACATCGTTTTCCGATGACACACTCCGTAAACGATTGTACCAACGCCGACCAGGCACGCGGCCTCCCAAGCGGCGACCTGATTACGCCCGGGGTCCGCAAAAACACCCGCAGGTAACGACAAAACGCTCGATAGGGCATTCCACTGCGTCGGTATTGATTGGCCACTGCAAACATCGCACTGCCCTTAACAATCTTCTCTGCCCGCCGCCGCCTTGGCGCGGGTTGGTTTTTGGCACCTTGCTCTCGAATTTGTAATACGAGATCATTGCCGTCCAGTGGACGCCAACGCGCTGCATGAAGTCTGTACAGGATTACTTGGTCCGGAATCAGCACGAACGGACCCAGCTGCGACATCCGTAGCCACAGTTCCAGGTCCTCAGCAAAGTTGTATGCTTCATTCCAGCCGTCAACCGCGCGAATGGACTCGGTCCTTAGAACACATTGTCCGCCGATTGCAGTCCAACTAAATAACAAATCGTCAGAAACATCCCTTTGCATTTGACGCCGAACGAATCGTTCCGACCAGGTCGATCCACTTGTATCAAACGATGTGAACTTGCCTACTGAAACAACCGCTTGTGGATTGGTCGTTAATGCGCCGATGTGCAATTCAAGTGCATTTTCGATTAACAAATCGTCGTCATCCAAAAACAAGACATATTCGCCGTTGGCAGCTTCCAAGCCAGTATTACGTGCCTTACAACGTTCACCGCTTTGATCTAGCCGAATGCAACTCACCCGCGGGTCGGAGATATCCTGAAGCTGGGACCAGGTCTCATCTGTTGAAGCATCATCAACGATGATCAATTCCCACTGAGTCAGCGTCTGTTTAAATACGCTGTCCATTGTTTCTCTGAGTAAATCACAACGATTATGCGTCGTGATCACAATGCTGACCTTCGTGTCGTCCATCATTGTGACTCAACCATGTTTTCGTCCGTGACAACCATTTGTGGTTCCAACGCGACGCGCAAAAACTCGCACAATTCCCGGACGACGGTTTGTGGATTGGTGACAAAGTCTTCGAAAGGTAGTTCAAAGCAATTTTTGACCTTGTCGCCCAAAATATGGCGAGTCCTACCGTCACTAATAATGTGAATCAACTGCGCGTCCGGAAAGGCCTCTAAGATGTGTCGTACAGCGACAGGACTCTGTAAATTCGTCGATATTATGTCTCCCCATCTCGGGTTTGAGCTCTGACTACGAATTAATCTAGCGTGAAACCTATAAAACTCATGCAGAATATAGGCGAGGTTTCTTTCCTTGGCCTGAACTAGACTCACGCCCGCAACAAGTGACCTCAGCGACGCGGCACTCTCAATGAGCTCTGGTCTGAAAGCCAACTGGGACATGATGAAATGTACCAGTTCCGGCCATCGCATTCTCTTTCTACCATAGTAAGAAAAGTCTCGGATGCAGCTAACCACGTCAAATGGTTGGTCGGGAATGTAAAGTTGTGAATGGTTAGCCAGCGTCTGGCCAAGCGAGCGACTGTCGGACTGTCTTTCGCCTAGGATAAAGAACGGTTCATACCTCCGTGTTCCGCACGGCCAATAACGATGGCGAGAGCGGCCGATTCGGGCAGCCACAGATTGAGGCACAAATTTTTTCACCAGGGAAGTCGCGCGATCTGTCGTCGGCTTGTATCGCCAGGCACGAAACGCCAGCTTCCGGGATTGATGCCGATCGCCTTTGGCTTGCCACGATCTTGCCGATTGCTCGTAGCCACGAGCAAGGATTTCATTTCGGATTCCTTTACGATGGAGCGTGTCACGGTGCTTTGCACAAACATATTCCGCGGCTTGATGATCGTGTTGCCGCCACGTCGTCTGTGTGGCGTAATAGGTCCTACGCAAATAAATCGGCTCACTGACATGTTCGACATTGCAATTTTTACAAAATGCCCGCAGCAGGAATTCCCATTCGGCCCAATCGTCACCGAGCCGAGGGTCCTCGTCAAAACCATTTAGCCGACTCCACAGCTGCTTTCGCACTAACGCACCCGCCAGTGGAATATCTCGACGGTCGAAAAAATTAATCTTGGGAGGCATTCGAAACTCAACAACACCCTTTTCGGCGCCAAACAATTGCCTGTCGGGAAAGATGCAGTCGATCTCTTCGTTCGCGCGCATGCGGGGCACAAGCCGATCCAAAAAAGTCGCATCCAGCCTGTCACCGGCATCGACACAAACAAACAATGAACAGCGGCTATCATCAATTGCCGTGTTGCGCGTCGCGGCCGTTCCCTGATGCTTGGCATGAGACAACCATTTAAACCTGGCGTCGCCCGTTTCCTCGATTATTTCCTTTGCTTGCATTTGGTCTGGCGACGCGTCGTCAACAACCGTGGCAACCCAATTATTCTCCGTCTGACTCAGGATACTTCTGAGAGTTTGATCCAATGCGTGCGCCTGGCGATAACAAGAGATTAAGATCGCGACCCGGGGATCGTCCGATTCTGAACAAGTCGAATTCGCGTCACTCATGCATCAGATGACTTGTTCTAACGAATTTATTTGCCTGCGGTGCAAGGCTGATAACCCAGTTCCGACATTTGCCTGCCGATGATCGTTTGCAAATCCTGTTTTTCTTTAGTTGTCAAAAAGCACGTGCGGCCTTTGCCGATATTGGCTGTGGTAACTGGCTTGAACACTTCTCGATGCCAATCGTAGGCAGGAACGTCACCCATCGCCCGCGCCGATGCTTCCGATGCAATCATCTGTGACTCGAAATCGACCTCGAGAAATTCACATACTCTGTTGATTGTCGACCGTGTATCGGTAACGAGCGATTCATAACGCAGCTCGAAACAGCTTGTAGCATGATCATCGACGAAACTTCGCGTGTGACGAATGACTCGATTCCAGTGTTGACCGGCAACCCACGCTTCACTGGCAAATCCAGATTTCAGCATGGACGCGACAACATCACATCCGTCGCGAACGAGATGAATGAACTGGGCATCCGGGAATACTCCACAGATCCCTTCTAAGTTGTTCCGGTACCAAGAATTACTGGATGATTTATCGCCCCACCGCTGAAACTTGACCCCAACGCGTTTTGCATGGAATCGGTAAAATTGATCTAGCAAATAGGCGAGGTTTTGTTGTTCTGCGGGTATTTCAAGTAACTCGTCGACCAGCGGGCTCAGCTCCACTTCAAATGCGTCAAATTCAGGGTGGAATTGAAACGTTGCCATAATGAATTGCACCATTTGGCGCCATTCCATTGGCGACTGACCATATTTTTCGAAGCGTTCGATACAATCCCCGATTACAAACGTCTCCGGTGGCACATATAGCTTTGAATGTGCCGAAAGGAATCGCCGCAACAAAGTACTGCCCGAACGCCCCACACCGATGATAAAAAACGGCCGATATCTTTGTTGGCCAGACAGTGAAAAATTCGAGTTTTTGGAAGATTCAGTCGACATGCGCAACGGGTCGTTGTTCAGTTTGACCACAAAACTTCGACTACGCCCCCGATAGTTTTGAGGTGACAAGATTGGAAATCAGGTCGAGTGTATCGAGGTTGTCCGCATCCGCCTCATGTGCCTCGATCTGGATTTTGTAGTTGTCCTCAAGGAACGATACCAACTTGAGCGTCGACATCGAGTCGAGAATACCACCGCTCACAAGCGGCGTTGAATCGGTAAGCTCATCGGGGTTCTCACC
>CAJHZH010000387.1_pt1 | contig 13002 bp, 11 predicted proteins | sample 9198951 | NCBI WGS metagenome assembly CAJHZH01 (sample SAMEA7708381, study PRJEB35096) | sediment metagenome | biome: marine neritic benthic zone biome [ENVO:01000025]; feature: sediment [ENVO:00002007]; material: shallow marine sediment [ENVO:03000034] sea grass bed [ENVO_01000059] ...
CAATCCGTGTGGCGTGGATTCCGCCATTCGCACATCTTTTGGCAATCAATGCGCGTTATCGCACGGCAATTTGACGAGTTGATGCACGGATTGTGTCCGCGCGTACTTAGTAAAACGCCAGGGACGCTCACTGGTAAACATGCTCACCAACAGCCCCGAATTGCGTGAAATTGTCAAAAGAACGAACCAATTACTCGGAACTTAATCTGTAAGGAACCGGGCAAAAAACATCGTCGACAATTTTACAGGAATCACCCGTCGAAAGCATTGCATAATTCGCGCGGCCGGATTCAGACAAGGGAGGCGACATGAATAATCGACAACGACGAAACCTACGCACCAAATTGCTTAACGATACAGAGCGATTTTTGAATCACGCTATCGAATCGAAAAAAGATGCCGGCGAGCAATCTTCGCGGAACCAGCTTTCAGATTTAATAGACAATTTCTTTCAGACCATTGCTCGCTTCGGCAGACTCAGATCTTATCAGGCCAAAATGCATCGACGCCAATCAAGTGCGATGTCAAAGCATTAATGGGTTGTCGGTTGGATTTTGAATCAGACTCTTCGAGATGGGATTTTGACTCCAGTTTTTGTGCCGAACTCATTGACTAGTAAACATCCAGATAAATAGGCCAAGATCCTGACAAGGATCGCGAATACAATTCTGTCTTAACGATTGTTCCACTGAGGTTCAACACAGGTGAAATGATGAAACTGCATCATTATATTGTGTTTGTTTGCGCTAGCGTTTTGTTCGCCGGCCTGAGCGCGGCGCAGGAAGCACAAGAAACGGCAAACCCGCCCACGAGCCAGAATACGCTGCAAGACTCCGATGTCCAGGACAAGTTACAAGAGCAAGTCAAGGACTTTGGTAAAACCCTTGACCAAAGTGAGACCGTGCAGGAGGTATCCTCTGGAATACTGGAGCCGATTTATTCGGCCGCAGAATACATCGCATTCCCGGCATTCTATTGGGTTGCATTTGCTTTGATGGTTGCCGGTGTGGTTAGCTTTGCGGGGCAACTTGTGTTTGCCAAGATTTTCCTGCTGTTTCGCGGGCATCTGAATTTTAAGGAAATCATGTCGGATTCTCTGGGATTATTGATCAGTGCTATTGGCTTGATCCTGACGACTCAGGCGGCGACAGAAAACTCCAACTTTACCAGCCGCCCGGTGATGGTTGTGTCGTCAGCGGTTGTCGGTGCACTTTTGGGTCTAGTGTTCTACTGGTGGGGCCAAAGTCAGGAAATTCGTGCTGCTCGCGGTTCTAAGACGTCGACGGAACATTCTCGGACCACGGCGATGCGTTGAGAGGTTCTGTGCAGGACCCAGTTCGCTGCTGGCTCGCGTTAAACAATCGTCTGCTCGTAGTTTCGCTATTTAATAAAAAAAAGGCAGCAAACTGATTGGAATGCTGCCTTTTTTCTTATTTTGATTCGAACAACTTAATCGATTGTTGCGGGCGATCGCGTTATTTGTGCGATCCGGCCGACATCTAAGCAACGTGTTTTCGATTGATTTGAAGTTCGGGTTTCTTTTCTAGTTCTCCACGCAAAATCACCAATTCAGGTGGCGCTTGGATTCCAACACGAACGCGATCACCGGAAACGCGAACGAGCGTTATCTCGATCTCATCTCCGATTTTTATCGTTTCCGTTTCTTTTCTGGACAGAACCAGCATTTATCAAAGCCTCCATGGACTGAAATCAATTCTATGAATTATGAATAATTGCAATTCATTTTCTGACAAGCATCTTTTGGATGTCAGCAATAAACGTTGGCGATTTCAGGTTGGTCTTCAATTAGTGGCGATTCATTCAATTTGGTCTTTTGAAATTTCTCACCAGTCGAGCCGTAAAACAGGATTGTGTTTTTGTCGGTTTCCCAGATGGCCGTAAGTTTGACACTACGGGGGCCGTGCAGACAGAAATATATGCCGCACGGTCTGCCGCGTCTGGTCAATGTTCTTTCGGACACTTGGAAAACGCCGACCTCGATGTCGTTTTCCTGGCACAACGTGTGAGAAACAAACTGCCGTATCTGGCACAAGCTGTTTAGCTCAGCACGGTTTTGCTGCATACTTAGCAATTCCTCCTTCGCTATGCTGCAGCGGCGAAATACAGCGGGCTGAAAAACCTTAACTGCTTCGCAGATTGAACATGGAGAATATCGGCAAAACTTGACGGTTTCAAATAGTCAAAATGGCGATTTTTGGTTGCTTGTTATGATCAGGTAGTCTCAAATATCTAGGCAATAAAGTGCTCTCAACGTACCTCTTTCGATCGTAATTATTGGAACAATTAGCTCTTTGTTTGCTCGGAAAATGTGTTTACAACTCAAGATCCAACTTCGAAATCCGCGGTAATCAAACCACCAATGGAATCTGAATCCTTCCAATCGTTCGAAGTTGAATTACAGCAATACCGTGGTCCACTGGATCTGCTGCTGTATCTTGTTCGTCGGAGTGAAGTTGACGTTGATGAGATTCCCATATCTCAGATCACCGACCAGTATCTTAAGTACTTGGACGTGATTGAGCAGATCGACATCAACTTAGTTGGCGATTTTCTTGAAATCGCATCTTTGTTAGTCGAAGTGAAATTGCGGTCGATTCTTCCTCGAACTGAAATTGACGATGAGGAAGCGTTGGGCGAAGACCCCAGAGAGGACCTGGTGCAAAGGTTGTTGCTTTACAAGGAATTCAAAGACGTCGCGCTTTTACTCGAGGAACAAAGCCGGGAATGGCAACAGCGATACCCGCGATTGGCTAATGATCTGCCACCAAGAACTACCGATATGGCCGAACAACCGATTCAAGACGTCGAATTATGGGATTTGGTCAGTTCTTTTGGACGTGTCCTCAAGACGAGCCTGCAAAGTCAAGAAACCAGTATTGTGCTCGACGAGACCCCATTGCACATTCATATGCAGCGAATTCACAGCAGACTGGTCAAGGAGGGACAGCTGCGTTTTTTGCAATTATTCGAGCCTGGCATGCATAAATCGGCGATGGTCGGGATTTTTCTGGCAATTCTTGAATTGGTTCGACATCATAATGTAGTGACAGAACAAGTTGGCGATCACAGCGATATTCGAATTTTGCCAGGTGAAAAATTTGATTCGAATTCTAATATTAAGGAACAAGACGATTTTTGATTTGTGGAGATCAGATTAACGACAGTTCACGTCCGGTGGGGGGTCACAACGAGGACTTGCAGGACGAAATAACATGCCACTGAAATTCACTTGCCCCGGGTGCGGTACCCTTCATACGAATATTGACAAACGACTTTTTGGTCAGCCGGTTCAATGTTGTTGTGGAAAGATTATTCAGCTTGGCGGAGCCAATTCAAAATCCGTGTCGCCGTCGTCCAATACGCGACAAGCCACGCCCGCAGATACACATGCTTCGGTCAATAACCTGAAACATTCGAAAACGCCCAACAAACTATTGAAGCCGATTGACCCGGAAGTGGAAGTCCAAGCAAACGAAGCGATCAATTTCACTCCGAGAGGAAATTCTGGGTAACTGGCTGCATCGACAAAGAAAATAGTGTTTGGTTTTTGCGCGTGAAGAATTTCGATTTTGCAGCTAAAATTGAAATTAGCTTTCAATCCTTTCGTGACGACGTTACTGCCTTCTGACCGTGCACTGGAATGCCGTTAAAATACACTTGTCCACAGTGTGGTAAACTCCACCGCAACATCGACAAACGCTTGTTTGGCGAAAAAGTGCAATGTGCGTGCGGAAAGGTCATTCGATTGGGTGGTTCTCGTCCTGCCGCTTCGCCACCAACGGCTTCACCGCCGGCACCGTCGCAATCTTCTGCCGCTGGCTCCACAGCGGCGCAACCCAATGCTCAACGGATAACGGCATCGGATTCGGCCAAGAAAATCACGGATCGATCAAAAACCAAGAAACCAACCGTTGCCTCCGCCAAAGCAGATACTTCAGATCGAAAACTGGACTCTTCATCGTCAAGAAAGTCTGATAGATCGAAACGCACCGCCCCGTCACGTCGGCCGATACAACTGGACGCGACAAGACCATCGGCCCTGCCACAGATTGACTCGGTCACAGATCAACAACCTGACAATGCCATTCAACCAGTGCCAGCTCAAAAATCCGAATCTGCAAAGGCGCCAGGTTCGACTCCACAAAAACAACCGCCAAATCGTAAACGCCAAAACGAAGACGACCCACCATCCGCTGAACCAACACCAGCAAAGATATCGCTTCCGATGGATTTGCGCACAAAGGGCAAAAAATTTAGTTCTCGCGACACGTTGCGCGACAGCGCGGACGTATTTCCAATCCTAAAAACCGAGGAGGAACGGGAAGTTGAGGACTTAATCGCTTTTGATGACCAAAAACCACAACCGGAAGTTGAAGACTTAGTCGTCCTCGACGATGTACAACCGGCACAGCAAGTCGATGACCTGATTGCCATCGATGATGTAAAACCAGTTGCGACCATTGGGTCCGCAGACATTAACAAATCGAGCCCATTTGAAATTATTGACGACGATGAATCGTTCGAGGTAATCGAAGACTCCGAAATCATCGAACTCGGGCCAGCTGATCTGGCTCCCGTGCAGCCTCAAAACATTTCAACTCCGCCTCCCCACGTGTCGGCACCCCAGGCCGGTTCTGGCACAACCTCGCAATACGGATCTGAAATACTAAACCCACCGATGGGCTCGGCAGCACCGGTCAACAAAAACACCGGCTCAGTCGCTGTAGGCGCCACGCAGGCTGCGACATTACAGCAACCACAGCAGCCGGTTCGAGTCGGTTCGCGATTTCAGCATTTTGGCCCACCTCCGCCACCAATTTATCCAGCCGAACCACCCGTCTCCGATGCAGGAAAGGCGGCAATGCCATCGGTTGTTGCAGGAGGCACTTCACCCATCTTGCTCGTTACTTGCATTGTGAGTTTGATTTTTGGAGCGTGGTTAGTTTATCAAAGCGGGAATGCAGCATCAGACTTCGGTTTTGTTCGGCATTTCGCGACCAGTGCCACGATTGTGTGGTTGTTGTACGGTTTGCGCATGTTAGCCGCCGGTTTTTTGTACTCGCATCCGGATTTGCGATCTTCACCACGTTGAAAGACAAAAGCAGCATTTCGTCTATTGGATCGATCATATTTTCGGTTGCCGCCCTGATTGTCGTGTTGATACAAATCCTGATATTTTTTGATTACGTTTTGATCGCGATAAGTGGGCCACAAATTTTTGTGACAACCGGGCAATCGAGTTTGATAACGCTATTTTTTCAGAGCGTGTTTATTTCGATCATTCCATTATGGGCAATGATTTGCGGATTCTTGTTCCGCCGTTGACACATTCCCCGCTTTTTGCAAAGGCGGGTTCGTAAGGCTTCTTTGCCCAATGCCGAGAACAAATCGATTTGCTTGTTCCGGCCCCTGACTACGCACGATTTCTGGTTTGAAATAGCAGTATCATCGACTTACTGCACTGAAATTGACTCACGAAACAGAGTAGTTTCTCTGTTTCTCAGTTTCCTCATGTTCCAATACGCGATTCGCCACAGTGTGTTGTTGGTTGACCCTCAGCCGGATTGGGGCGTTATTGTTGAGTGGAGTCCAAGGTCGCTTTCGAGTTCTACAATCCAATCATTTGCGCGGCGATCACGCGCTGGATCTCAGAGGTGCCGGAGTAAATCGTGCTTGCAATCGCATCACGCAATTCACGCTCGATTTCGTACTCGGTCATATAGCCGTAACCGCCGTGAATTTGCACGGCCTCCCGCGCCACGGCGCACCACGCCTCGCTGATTGCCAACTTGGCAAGGGCGGCCTCAAGAAAAGGGCTCTTGCCACTTGATTTGATCCAGGCCTGTTTGTAGAGAAACCCGCGCGCCGTTTCCACGCGAATCTGCATATCCACGATCTTGCTGGCGATCATCTGCAGCTTGCCAATTGGCTTCCCAAACTGGATGCGCGTCTTCGCGCGATCGACGCACATTTCGAGCAATCTTTGCATGGCACCAACACCCGGTGCGAGGATGCAACCGCGCTCCCACGTCATCGCCTCGACGAATACGTTTTTGCCGGCGCCTTCTTTTCCTAGTCGTTGCTCCACCGGTACGACACAATCCACAAACTCCAGTTCGGCCAGCGACGCGGTACGAAGCCCCATCTTCTCGACGTTGCGCATCGCTGCGAATCCGGCGGTACCCTTTTCGACGAGAAACGCGGTTACGCCTGCTTTGACGTCGTCGGGATTGACCGAGGCAAATACGACCAGCACGTCAGCTTCAGTGCCATTAGTGCACATGCACTTCTTGCCATTGAGAACGTATGTGTCACCATCGCGCCGCGCTGTTGTCTTCATGGTGTAGGCGTCGGAGCCCGATTCCGGCTCGGTCATCGATGTGCCACCTATCACGTCCCCGTTGCACAACCCAGGCAGGTACTTTTGCTTTTGCTCATCGGTGCCAAAACCGAGAATTGGCATGATTGAAGTCCACATATGGGCGTTGATCGCGAACACCAATCCATTGTCGATGCAACCGTACCCCAGCGCCTCTTGGGCCCCAACGATGCTCAGCGCATCGAGGCCGCCCCCACCGTATTCTTGTGGCACAGGCATTCCCTGAATTCCCATTTCTGCACAGCGTTTCCAGCCGGCCCGATTGAATTCGCAATTGCGATCGCGCTCAATCACCCCGTCATTTAGTTCGGCCTTGGCAAATTCGATAATGGCCTGATGCCGCTGGTTCTGTTCCTCTGACCACGAGAAATCCATACAGTCGCCTTTCGGGTTTGGGTCTTGTTAAGAAGTCGTTGTCTAAATCGTCAAGCGTTGGACCGAATTAACGCTGAGGGCGAGTATAAGCTTGAGGATCGGTGCGTCAAATTGCAGTTAGAGCCGATGATTCATAATTTTTTGGTTTGAACGATTCTGCCCCCTGCCAACCCAATAATGTCTTGCCTCAATCGGAACAGGAGTTTTCTAAAATTGGCGTTCGTATAACTTTGGAGGATTTCACGCGTTCGCACCGGATTTGAACAATTGGCAACATGCGATCTTCGTCGAGCGTGATCGCAAGCTTGACCAAGCGCGAGAACCAATGAGCCTTGAATCGACAGAGCCAGACACAGAAGAACAGGCTAGGCGGCGAGTCCAGAGCAGGGCCCAATGAACGCCCTCTGGTCTGAGCGAACGCAAAAGAAACGTGCGGCTTAGCCACTCGTATTGGCGTCGTTGATTCAAAAATAAAACCGCCACGCAAATGTCGTGGCGGTTATATGTATTTTAGGTGTTTGCCTAATTAGCGCTTTCTTCGCCGCAGTACGACAGCCGCCAAGCCGATCAAACCGACGCCAAATGTCCCAGGTTCGGGAACAACATTAGCGTTGAAGTTTGCCATTCTTAGAGTGTCGCCACCAACGGTTGTCGGAAAAACCAATGTTGTACTAACGGTCAGCCGAGAACCTTGTCTCGTGACTAATGAACTAACTGTTTTGGCTCCATTAGTGTTGTAATTCTCATTACCGGAAACCGCGACAACCTGATATTGAGTATTGGCAGACAAAATGAAATCCGCAACGTCAGCGTAACGGAAATTGCCAACCAAATTATCAGTACTTGAAACTGTCGTTGAGGACAGAAGAAATCCATCTGATTGCCGATAGATACCGACGGCAACGTCGGCACCAAATCCGTCAAGCCCGTCGTCAAAGGCACCAAGCTCAAAAACACGGATGTCTTCTGAACCGACCGTAAACAATTCGCCCCAAGCGTAACTGTTATTGGTAAAACCGGATGGGGTGGGTAGTCCAAATACTGGGTCCGCGTGCACATTGCTAGAAAGGAATGCGGACAGCACGACTGCCAAAATTGCAAAATGTTTTTTCACGAATCTGCTCCACGTGACGTTGGTCAATGATTAACTAATGAGCTCAACCATAGGGGCTGGAAAGCTCAATAGGTAATTGGAATTTGTAAGTTGGGAACTTTTACCTCTTCCTTAATCAGAATAATCCTGATCGGCGGAATAACAAGAAATTTTGCCTGATATTTTGCCTTTTCCCCCTATTTTTACAACAACCCGAAAAATGCGAATTTCGCGGCGTTTTGGAAAAAATCCATCCCAGGTTTATTGCAATATCGCCTTTGAAACCAGGAAAAGTTTGACTTTTTACCGTATATAGGACATCCGATACGACAATCAAAACCACTAAGCCCTATCTCTCGGCGACAGAGTTCCATCCAGGCGCTGACGAGCTTGAGCGTTGAAATCATTTCCCGGCTTTCGCAGCTCATCGTGGCGATCTTTGGGTCAAATCAAGCTCAATTCGACCCTGGACATAATCGATTCGTCGAGTCTCCGGAAACTGGTCGGAGGTTGTCCAGCGGCGAAAAGGTCGTCGAGTGACTGAAGATTTAACCGGAATCCGAATCGCTACGGATTCAGTTGAAGATAATGAGTATTTTGATTTTTTTACGCCGAGGAGGCGGGGTGGGAACGGATGCTTTCCCAGGCGTGCGTTAACAATTCGGCCGCTTGATCGACGTCCTCTTCGGATGTGTACCAGCCGACGCTTAGCCGCACCGTGGATGATGCTTGTTCAGCGGTTAATCCGATTGCCGCTAGTGTCGGTGAAATAGATTGCAAATCGCTGTGGCATGCCGAACCGGTTGAGGCGCAGATTTCTGGGACTCGCCGGAGCAATTCCTCGCCAGATACACCCGGGAAAATGGCGCTCAGGGTATTCGGCAATCGGTGCGCGGCGTCTCCGTTGACTTGAAACGACTCGCCGATCTCGGTCTCCAATCGGTTTCTCAATCGATCGCGCAACATCGACATGCGATCTGCCGATTCGTCAAGCGATCGATTGGCCAGGAAACAGGCCTGTCCCAGCGCGACGATGCTCGAAGTACACTCCGTGCCAGCTCGCATACCATTTTCCTGATCGCCACCATGCAGGGCCGGCTCCAAGCGAATCCCTTCGCGAACATACAGCGCCCCGATACCCTTGGGAGCATACAGTTTATGACCGGCGATCGTCAGCAAATCGACACCAAGTTCATCGACAACGGTTCGAACCTTGCCGACCGTTTGCGACGCGTCGGTATGCAACACTGCGGGATGATCTTGCATTAGTTCCGCAATTTCCCTGATCGGCTGGATAGTACCAATTTCGTTGTTGGCGTGCATGATGCTGACCAGCCGAGTATTGTCGCGCAATGCCAATCGGATATCGCGAGGACGAACTACCCCGTTTGAATCGCAGGCGATTAAAGTTAGATCAAATCCCAGCGTTTCCAGGAACCTGGCGGGTTCGGTTACGGCCGGGTGTTCGATATTGGAGATTATCAAATGACCAGAACGAATTCCGTCGGCCAGCATTACACCTTTAAGGGCCAAGTTATTACTATCGGTGCCGCCAGAAGTGAACACGATTTCTTCGCGGTCGACGGCAAGCAAGGCGGCCACATGCATGCGGGCGTCTTCGATCGCTTCGCTGGCCGCGCGACCAAGCGCATGACTGCTTGACGGATTCCCAAAATGAACTTTCAAAAAGGGCTCCATCGCTTCGAATACGCTTGGAGCCACGGGCGTTGTTGCGTTGTAGTCGAGATAGATTTGTTTCACGGTTGATCTGTCGATTATTGTTGATTGGTAGCCAGGATTGTTTGTTCGCCAGCGACATAGCAAGCCCCATCATCCGACCTCGGCCACTCGCTTCCACGGGGGAGAACGAACGAAACTGGGGCTTTCCACATAAACATCTCAAAAATATACAGTTAGCTGGGACCCCTCGCCCCGCTTTTGCAAAAGAGGGGGATTCCAAAGACTCATCATGCTGTTGTATCACGAATCTTCGAAACGGGTAAAGGGCAAGGCATAAGTGGCTCGATAACATGCTCGCGCTGCAATTTATACCAAGGCTAATTGAGCAGAATCATCGCTTCCGCAGTTTTTGGCTACTTTTTTTCTTATCATTGTGTGTCTCAGGTTGTGGACAACCTTGCCAGATAATTTTGCCCCCTTTTTCTCCTCCTTCCGGACCCAGCTCGAGCACCCAATCGGCAGATTGAATGAAATCGCGTTGATGTTCAATCACAACGACCGAATTGCCATTGTCCACTAATTGATTGAGGACGTCGATCAATCGGGCGATGTCGTCGAAGTGTAAGCCTGAGGTCGGTTCGTCCAGTAGATACAGACTGTTTTGTTGTTGTTTTCGGCTAAGTTCGGTCGCAAGTTTGATTCTTTGTGCTTCGCCACCGGACAGACTAGTGGACGGTTGTCCCAATGGAAGATAGCCAAGCCCAACGTCAACCAATGCTTTCAACGAACGGTGAATGGTCGATACATTTACAAATTTTTCGCACGCCGCCTCCGATGACATGGCTAACACATCGGCAATCGAATAGTCGCGATAACGGACCTGCAGTGTTTGATTGTTGTATCTCCGGCCGCGGCACTCATCGCATGTGGTGAACAGGTCCGGCAAAAAGTTCATTTCGATACGACGCTCGCCCAGCCCCTGACATTCTGGGCATCGACCTTGTTTTGAATTAAAGCTGAACCGCGACTCGGTGAAACCAAGCGCCTTAGCCTGTTTCGTACTTGCAAATAATTTGCGAAATTCATCCATTACACCACAATAGGTCGCTGCGTTGCTGCGGGGCGAACGACCGATGGGTCGTTGATCAACGATTACCAAATCATCTAATTGACCACGTAGCACCAGCTGTTTGTGTGCGCCGGGCCGAGGCGCATTTCGACCAAGTTTGCGGGCGATGGCCGGTGCCAGCGTATCTTGGATAAGCGTGCTTTTGCCACTTCCCGATACTCCTGTGATACAGACCAATACGCCTAAAGGAATTTCTGCATCGATTTGTTTGAGGTTATTTGCGGAGGCGCCAAGAATCTTGATTTGATGCTTGGATGATGTAGGCCGCAGTCGCTCACGACGTGAAATCTTCCGCCGCTCGGACAAATAGTCGCCTGTAATGGAAGAGGATTGCTGAATAATCTCGTCATAAGTGCCCTCGAACTGAATTTTTCCACCGCCAGCGCCCGCGCCGGGACCCATATCAACGATCCAATCGGAGTTGTGCATGATGTCGGCGTCATGCTCCACTACAATAATTGTGTTTCCGTTTTCTTTTAGTCGCTGGATCGATTTGATCAGTCGCTGGTTGTCTTTCGTGTGTAGTCCAATCGTCGGTTCGTCCAGAATGTAACAGACGTTGGCTAACCCGCTGCCGATCGATGTGGCCAGACGCGTACGCTGGTACTCGCCACCGCTAAGCGAGTCCGCCGGTCGCCCGAGAGTCAGATACGCGAGACCGACGTCACACAGAAATGACAATCGGTTACAAATTTCTTTGACGATTGGTTGGCCAAGGTCCTTTCGGTCCTCTGCAAACTCGATGTTTTCAACAAAGGAAAGCAGGCTGTCTAGCGGCGCTCGATTCAAATCGACAATGTTCTTTCCGCCAACCGACGCTGCCCGACTCAGCTCGCCCAATCGACTACCGTCACATGAGGAGCAAATCACGAGTCCACGAAAAGATTCAAGAAACTCTAATCGTTTTTCGGATGTGCATGTGGCTAATTCCTTGTTCAGTAACGTCAACAGCCCGCACCATTTTTTCCCGTTGCCACTCACAAACTGGTCAAATTGGCGATCGGAAAGCTTCGATAAGGGTTCAACCGCAGCCATCTTGGCATGTTGCAGGAAGGGCTCGAGCTGCTGGATTCGCTTCCGTCGCACCGCCAACGAAAGTTTTCTCCAGATTGCGATCGCACCGTCGTCGATCGAAAGATCGCGGTCGGGAATGACCAAATCCATATCAAATTGATGCAGCCATCCCAGTCCTTCGCACGTCGGGCACGCACCATACGGACTGTTGAAGCTGAAATTTCTGGGCTCAAGTTCCGGATAGCTGATATTGCACTGGGGACATGCGTAACGAGTACTAAAGATCTGATCGATCCAATGCTCCTGGTCCGATTTCGGAGTACGGCTGTCGAGTCGTTGAACAATACAGGTACCTTCCGACAGTTTGATGGCAAGATTGACAGACTCCTTGATTCGCTGAGTGCTACCCGGGCGAACGACGATTCGGTCGGTCACGGCGTCGATGGTATGTAGTTTTCGCAAAGTGAGTTCGCCGACACCTTCAACCTCAGAAATCTCTCCATCAATCCGCGCGCGCAGCAAACCGGCCTTGCGAATTTTTTCGAGAACGTCCGCGTGTTTGCCGCGTCGCCGGCGAACCAACGGCGCGAGAACGATCGCTTTGGTTCCTTCGGGCAAGTTCTCAATCCATTGGACAATCTGTTCCGTACTCATCTGCCTAATAGGATTTCCGCATTGATGGCAGCGCACGTCGGCGGCCCGCGCCATCAACACGCGAAGATAATCATGGATTTCTGTAACCGTACCGACGGTGCTGCGGGGACTGTTGTTTGACGGGTGCTGGTCAATGCACAGAGTAGGTTGCAGACCCTCAATCGAGTCGACGTCGGGTCGCGGCAGTTCTCCGACAAACTGTCGCGCGTAGGTCGATAGCGTCTCAACGTACTGGCGCTGGCCTTCCGCGAAAATGGTGCTAATCGCCAGGCTGCTTTTGCCCGATCCACTCGGACCGGTAACGACCACTAACTGCCCATGCGGAATCTTTACACTGACATTTTTCAAGTTATGCTGTCGAGCACCGCGGACGTCGATGAATTGGTTAATCGAGCTTTTGCGCACCGCTACAGCACTTGACGACGAAGTATCATGCTCTCCACTTTCAGATGGAGTCTCAACCGTTTTGGGTTTCGTCACAAAACGCCATATCTATTCAGAACGCAAATCTTACTCGGGGCTACGACTGGGTGAATCTTTAAGTTGAACTTACTGGATTGTGATCGTATCCAATAGCCCCGCTCAAAAATGTGACCGTGATTTCGATCATCCGCCGTCCATCGGCGCCGAAGCGTAGATTGATTGCGCAGCTAGTCG
>CAJHZH010001032.1_pt1 | contig 13000 bp, 11 predicted proteins | sample 9198951 | NCBI WGS metagenome assembly CAJHZH01 (sample SAMEA7708381, study PRJEB35096) | sediment metagenome | biome: marine neritic benthic zone biome [ENVO:01000025]; feature: sediment [ENVO:00002007]; material: shallow marine sediment [ENVO:03000034] sea grass bed [ENVO_01000059] ...
CCCAACAAATCGGGCAACTCGCGTTTGTCCGTGACGACCTCCGCCACTCCAGGAAGTCGTTGTACTTCTTGCGGCGCTCTTGTCGCGTAACAACCCATTACCACAATTCTGGCATTTGGGTTTTGGCGGTGCATCCTGCGAATCACTTGGCGACTCTTTGAATCGCCTTCGCTGGTGACTGTACACGTATTGACAATGCACAAATCTGCCGCTTCGTTGTCATCGGTGTCTTGATAGCCGATACCGAGCAAACCTTCTCGTACGAATTGTGTTTCGTACTGGTTGACCTTGCATCCAAGTGTGTGGGTTTTGATCCGCGCAGTCACTCGCTACATTCCGGCTCAATGGTTGCAGACATCGAGCCTTCGCACCGCTGGATCAAATGATCTCGCCCAAACGAGTGAATCTGGTCCCGCTTCAATTCCGCGTGCTCTCTAGTTGTCGTTAAGCAGACGGCACGTCCAGCGTTGTCCACGTTCTGGGCGATTTTGAATCCATACTCGACAGAATGGCCAAACAGTTGGCGCATCATGAGAATCACATAATCGTATGAGTGATCGTCGTCATCCCATAGAATCACATGATATCGAGGTTGACGTTTCGGCTTTTGATCTTGTTGTAGTTCTTTTTTGATTACGGGTTCTAATACTACCGATCCCTGCTCGGACATGGGTATATACCTCGACACATCCATTCATTGAAAAAAGCCGCTCATAGCCGCAGTTCCAATTCGCGACTAAACAATCTGTTTACGGCACCTATTCTGATTAGCTGATCTGTAAAAGCCTGACACGGAAACCGATCAAGCCTGCGCGCGTATCAACGATACCCAGCTGTAACGGTTGCCGCTATATTGTAGCCGATCAATATTTTACGTCACGTTTTTATTTGGGCCAGCGAGGATTCTCGCTAAACCCCGCGGTTTACCGAAGTTATCAATGGGGTAGTGTTGGGGAAACCGCCCAAGTTTTTGATCAAGGGCCGATCGAATGTCGCAATCCACTGCACAAATACAAAATTACCTCGACGAGCACGCACTGCGATTCCAAGAGGATCTTTGCCAGTGGTTACGAATGCCGAGTGTTAGCACGGACAGCGCATTTGCAGATGATGTTCAACGTGCTGGCAACTGGTTGAATGATCGCCTGTCAAAAATTGGTTTCGAATCCGAGTTGATCCAGACAAATGGACATCCGATCGTGTATGCCCAATCGCCCAAGGTCGAAGGCGCTCCGACGGTTCTGGTGTATGGCCATTACGATGTTCAGCCGGCCGATCCGTTGGACGAGTGGGAAACACCGCCATTTGAACCGGCGGTTCGAAACGGCAACATATACGCCCGTGGCGCAACTGATGACAAAGGCCAACTTTTTACACATGTTTGCAGCTGCGAAGCATGGATGCAAACTGAGGGTGCGCTTCCAGTCCAAATTAAGTTTTTGGTTGAAGGGGAAGAAGAGTGCGGGAGTCGGTCGCTCGATGAATTCCTCGAAGGAAAATACGACGGCAGTTCCAGCAACATTCAACAGCGATTGCGGTCAGATATTTGCGTTATCAGCGACAGCGCTCAATTCGCTCCCGGACAACCTGCTATCACCTACGGCTTAAAGGGAATTGTCTATTTCGAGCTCACCCTGACAGGCCCGTCACAAGACCTGCACAGCGGTTCATTTGGCGGCGCGGTAACCAATCCGGCGAACGTTCTGTGCAAGATGTTGGCTGCGCTGCGCGACGCGGAGGGCAAGATCACAATACCCGGATTTTACGACGACGTGATTGAGTTATCCCAGCGCGAACGACAGGAGTTTGCCAGTCTGAATTTCGACGACCAGGCGTTTATGCGGCAGTTAGACGTCGACGGGCTGTTTGGCGAAACGGGATATTCAACTTTGGAAAGGCGTTGGGCGCGACCGACTTTTGACGTAAACGGGCTATGGGGTGGATACCAGGGGGAAGGGGCGAAAACCGTATTACCGGCCACGGCCGGCGCGAAATTCAGTTTTCGATTGGTTCCGAATCAAGATCCCCAAAAAGTCAAAGATTCGCTTGAACAAATGTTGGCTGATTTGTGTCCTCCAGGAATCAGTATCAAATTAGGGACAACGCACGGTGCACCGGGTATCGTTGTTCCGCTTGACAACCCGTTTATGAACGCGGCGGCTAACGCCATCGAACGCGGTTTTGGAACGCGCCCGGTTTTCATACGATGCGGTGGATCGATTCCAATTGTCAATACACTTAAGGAACGACTGGGAATCGAAACGATACTTGTTGGCTGGGGACAGGACGACGACAACCCGCACAGCCCAAACGAAAAGTTTTTGCTGGCGGATTTTCATCGCGGAATTAAGGCCAGTTCATACTTGTGGGAAGAAATTGCAGCGATGTGAAGAATCGCAAGTTGCAACACTGCACGTCGAATCCGCGAACATTGACTTGGTAAACACCCAAACCTTTGGTTAACGATATCTAATGCTCGATCGAAAATTCATTCTGGAAAACTTGGACGCGATTAAACAGAACTGTGTGAATCGAGGTATCGCCGCGGACGTCGACAGCCTCGTTGAACTTGAAAACAAGCGACGCGAAAAGCTTGCTGAGGCCGAACAGCTGAATCGCCAATCCAACGAAGTTTCAAAAACCATTGGACAGGCAAAAAGCGAAGCAGAGCGGGAGGAGCGAAAAGAACAGGGTCGCAAGCTCCGCGAACAAAAGGATCTCGCGCAGAACGAACACGACGAGATTGACAAACGGATTCGCGAAATTCAATTGACATTGCCAAATATCGCTCATCCTGACGCGCCCATTGGCGACGATGAAAAATCCAATCTCGAACTCAAACGCGGCAAATGCGAACCACCGACGTTTGACTTTGATGTCCTCGACCATGTGGAAATCGGACAAAAAAATGCATGGATTGATTTCGAAGGCGGCGCTCGCACGACAGGTGCCGGATTTTATTTCTTAAAAGGCGACATTGTGTTGCTCGACCTTGCCTTGCAGCGATTTGCCGTCGACTTCCTAATCGAGCGGGGTTTCACGCCAGTCATTACCCCTGATTTGGCATTGGACTCAATCCTGGAAGGCATTGGTTTCATGCCGCGGGGGCCGGAAACACAGGTCTACAGCGTTGAAAACAGCGATTTGTCGTTGGTCGGAACGGCCGAAATCACACTTGGCGGCCTGTACAGCGATCAGACGGTCATGTTGGACGAACTACCTATCCGGCTTTGTGGTATCAGCCATTGTTTCCGGACTGAGGCAGGTGCAGCAGGTCGGGCGTCGCGCGGATTATATCGGGTGCATCAATTTACAAAAGTTGAAATGTTTGCATTTACATCGCCCGATGCGAGTGATGCGATGCACGAGGAAATGTTACACGTGCAGTGCGGATTGTTTGACACGCTTGAAATTCCCTATCGCGTTGTCGATACAGCCACCGGCGATCTCGGCGGATCGGCGTATCGCAAATTCGATTTGGAAGCCTGGATGCCCGGGCGGGGCGAGCAGGGAGAATATGGTGAGGTAACGAGCACATCCAACTGCACGGATTATCAGGCGAGACGGCTAAACGTTCGCTATAAGATCAAGGACCAGAAAGGCACTCATTTTGTGCACACGTTAAACGGCACGGCCATCGCTTTATCCCGTGGACTGATCGCCATTTTGGAAAATCACCAACAGGCTGACGCGTCGGTCAAGATTCCTGAGGCGTTACGTGCATATGTTGGCAAAGATCGCCTTGGTGGTGAGCTGGTCGATCAGAAAGTTTCGGCAAACGTTGGCTAGTGCAGCGTCAACATTAAAATTTAGGGTAGTGGACGAGGTCACGAGTCCTTTCGTGCCAGAGATCGCTGGGACTCGTAGCCTCGTCCACTACCATCAATCCTAAAATCAAAGTTTGACAAACCACTAGGCCGTCACAATCGACTCACACAACAGCTCGATGGCCTGTTTTAGAACTTGAATGCTTTGCAAGTACTCGTCCAGGCAAAGGTGCTCATTCGGCGTGTGGTCCAGCGAGCTGTCGCCCGGTCCATAGGCGACGATCGGGCAATTCCAAATTGGGCCTACGACATTCAAATCGGATGTGCCAGTTTTGAGTTTGTATTTAGGGCTTTTGCCCTGACGGCGAATCGCCTGACTGATTGAGCGGACGAGTGTGTTGTTGCGATTGGATTGATAGGCAGATTCGTAACCATGGGTTTCGACCCGACCCGCTTTTCCAAAGTGGTCAAGTTGCGACTGGAACTCGGAAACATCGAAATCCGGCGGTAGGCGACAACCGATTTTGACGGTCGCCGAGCTAGTCAATCCATCACTGCCGCTGTTGATGTCGCGTAGTGAGGGCAACAATTGATCGAATAACTTGTCGCGCCCGTTGTTAAACGATTTGGCGTAAGCCTGGATACTTTGCCAAAATTCGCACGCCAGTTCAGCGGCATTCTTGGTTGGTCCGGCCGTATGACCTTCGTCTGCCTCGACTTGATACTTGATCAACAAACGACCCTTGTAACCGAGTGTTATCGCCGATGAACTGCTCGGTTCACCGATAATGCAATAATCGCCGTGAAAATCATCGGATATTTGTCGCGCACCTTTTGACGTCGCCGATTCCTCTTCGACGGCACCCGCAACGATCAGCCGGATTCCCGCCGGGAGACTTGCCATTGCGCCTGCCGCAACAAAAGCTGCCAGCGGTCCTTTTGCGTCGACGCTGCCACGCCCATAAAGCACGCCATCATTAATGCGCACTGGAATTTGACCTGGCACCGTGTCGATATGTCCAAGCAACACGATCGTCAACGACGAAGGATGATCATTGCGAATACCTATCGCGCTGCCCGATTGATCCGCATATGCCTTGGCATATCCAAATTCAACCATTTTGCCGACAAGGTAGTTGACCGCTTCAGCTTCGTTTCCGGAATAGCTTTGAATTCCGACAAGCTCGCTTACCAAGCCGATGCATTTTTGATCATCGAGATTTGTTGACGGTGAATCTGCAGACAAATTCATTGAAAATTTTATGTTGCCGTGTTCTTAATCTTTAGTGACCACTACGCCGTAATTGTTGTTGCATTGCCGGCCAGGGCATTGGCAATGCACCGTTCTGGTCTTGCATCGCCGATGATAACACGGCTCACGCCGCCGTCGATTGCACTACCGGCGGCAAGCAACTTTATTTTCATCCTGCCTTGGGCATAAGATTCAGTTACTTCCTGGAGTTGATTTCGGCAAATCGAATCAATGCGGGAACCGGCATCGTCGATATTTTTCAGGACGCCGGGAACATTAGACAGAATGATCAGATCATCGGCAGACAACTGAGCTGCGGTGATCGCGGCCGCTCGGTCGCCGTCGACGTTAATCGCCTGACCCTGCTCAGTCATAGCTGGCGGACATAGCACCGGCAACATTCCGGTGTTGATCAGCTGCTTTAGAAAATCGCAATTGACCCGTTCCACTTTGCCGGTCAGGTTTCCTCGGAGTATTTTTTTGCGACCGTTTTCAATAATCTGGATCGCCGGTTTTTGTACGCCGACCCAAATCTTTGCATCGATTCCCGAAAGACCAATCGCATTGATTCCTCTTTTTTGAAAACCTTGCACGATCGTTTTGTTGTTGTGCCCACAGTACGCCATCATGAAGATTTCCAAGGTCCGCTGGTCGGTGAAACGAGACGTATAGCCCGATGGCGAGGTTACAAATTTCGAAGGGTGACCCAGCGCGGTTGCAAGTTGATTGGTCAGGTGAGAACCTCCATGAATCAGAATGGGATGTTTGTTTTCGCGGTGCAGTTGCGCGACCTCGTCGCAAACCGATTCGTAGTGGATTCCTTCGCCTCCTCCGGCTTTGATGACGATCATGTTGTCGTACGTTGCCCTTTCAGATTGAGTTGAATGAGACCCTGTCAATTTACCAAAGACTTAACAAACCGCGCGCAGGCAGCAAGGTTTAGGGAGGGTCATATCCTCCCGGATTCCACGGATTACAACGGCAAATCCGCCAAATGCCTTTGCACACGCCCCGAATGGCGCCATATTTTTCGATGGCTTCTATCATGTACCGGCTACAGCTAGGTGTAAATCTACAATGTCTCCCAATCAACGGGCTCAACAGTTTTTGGTACATCACCAACAGAACGATAATCAAGCGGCCCGGTATCCGCAAAATGAATCGAAAAACTTTAATCAACTCGCGCATTGCTAAGGTCATTCGACCGGCTTGGTTAATTAGTTGGCTGTTTGCGAATCCGTTTTTCTATTCGATTGGTCAATGCGATCAAAGATCGGCCGATGCGATGGAAATCTGGTGTTGCGTTTTTTCGCGGTCGGACCACGATGTCCAGCCCATCGGGGATTTGCTTGCGATGGGTACGAAATGATTCACGAATTAGTCTTTTCCAACGATTCCGCACCACCGCATTACCAACTTGACGCGATATGGAAAGTCCCAATCGAGTCCGCGACTGGTTGTTAACAGCGGCCTTGACGACCAGCGTGTCGTCCGCCGAGTACTCCCCCTGATCGTACACACGATTGAAGTCCATCGGACGAAGAACGCGGTCTCGTTTTCTGAACTGATTTGGGTTTTTTGGATTCCTCGCCATGTCACCAACATCCCAACTGGGCGGCATTGGGTCGGTTACCATTTTAGCCCGGAGCGAGGGTCGATCTGGTATGAGTTTCCTAGTTGCTCGAATAATTGCCGATCCGCGTCATCGATTTTTGCTGGAAGTACGATCTGCAGTTCTGCAATTAAATCGCCATCGGTACCTTTGCCAGACTTTACTCCCATGCCTTTCATCCGCAACAATTTTCCACTGTTGCTTCCAGGAGGGACCGTCAGCGTAACGGTCCCATGCGGAGTTCCCAGATCGATTTTTGCCCCAAGCGCGGCTTCCGTTACCGTGACCGGCACGTCAACCAATAGATTGGATCCCTGACGTTTGTAGATCGGGTGACTTGCAATATTTACTTTAACAAACAAATCACCTCGAGGACCGCCCGTCGGAAGCGATTGGCCCTGACCTCGCAACCGTATTTTCTTGCCTTGCTGGATACCCGCGGGGATCGTGATCGTAATATTCTCGACTTTTCCGCTCGATCGTTTTAACGATACCTGATGTTTGCCGCCAAGAATCGATGTTGCGAATGGAATGGTAATTTCCTGTTCGATGTCCTGGCCACGCGTCGGTTGCGGTCGCGGCCCAAACGGACCGCCGCCAAATTGCGAACCCGCTTGCGGACCGGGTTGCGGCCCGGCGCCTCCGAAGACTTGTCTTAAGATTTCGTCAAAACCTCCCGGTCCCTCGCCGCCCCGGCCTTTGCCAAAGATTTGCTCGAGGTCGACTTCCATACCACCCGGTGCAGCCCCGCCTTGATACGGATTGAAACCACCGGCGCGATCAAAATCCGGTCCGAGCTGGTCGTACAATTGGCGCTTCTTGGGATCGCTCAAAACGTCATAGGCGTGTTGCACTTTCTGAAAATTCTCTTTGGCCGCCTTTTTGTCATCGGAAAGGTCAGGATGATATTTGCGCGCGAGTTTTCGATAGGCCTTTTGTATCTCCTCATCGGAAGCGCTTCGCGAAACACCTAGAGTTTTGTAATAATCTTCTGCCATAAATGTTGAATCGGCCATCGTTCAAGAATGCTCGAATTTCCCGTCAAAGTTCCCTCGACAAATTTTGCAAATCATACTTGCACACGATCCGCAGAACGCCAGTGCACAAAACGTTGCAAGCAGTGAAGGTGAACATGTGGAGTGCGAATTGTATGCAACACAGCATTCACGATTCAAGAGAGTCGACCGAATCGTCAACAAGATATTGTTGGCATTCCTTATTTAATGCGAAATGCCGGGCCTACAATCGATACTATTTTGCCGACCAATCTCGCCGTTGTCGGGAACTGGGAATTCCCATTTTTTGGCGATACTTGGTGACGGTGCGGCGCGCAACTGGAAAGCCAAGTGCTTTGAGCCGTTTAACAAGCTCGTCATCGCTGAGCGGTTTTGTTTTGTCTTCGGAATCGACAATTTCTTGTAGTTTAATCCGGATCTTGTCCCAGGCGACGTCCTCGCCATGCTCCGTTCGCGTGCCGCCGACAAAAAAACGTTTCAGCGGAAAAATTCCACGCGGCGTATCAATCCATTTGTCATCGACGGCGCGACTGACGGTGGTGACGTGCACGCCGACCTTGTCGGCAATCTGCTGCATCTTTAAGGGCTCGATAAACCTCGGCCCTTTATCAAAAAACGCCCGTTGGTGATCGATGATGGCCTGAGCGACCCTGGTCAACGTACTTCGCCGTTGCTCAATTGACTCGATTAACCATTGCGCCGCGGTAACCTTTCGTTTGATGAACTCTTTTTCCTCCGGTGTCGCCTGTCCACTTGCCAAGCGTTTGCGATAGTAGTTGCTGATGAATAGGCTGCGTCCCGGTCCTTCGTCCATTTTGATGACATAGTTACCGTTTTCATCCTGTTCGACCTTGAGATCCGGAGTTACAACCTGAACAAAGCGGTCGGCAAATCGCGCGGCGGGTTTGGGGTTCAAAAGACGCAGGTGTTGCCAGGCTTCGTTAATCTGGTCGATCGTATACCCGGTCGCTTTTTGAATTTGAGGCAGCCGATTGTCGCGCAGGTCTTCAAGATGATCGATGATCAATGTGCGCATTTCATCGGCATAGGGTTGATCATCCTCGATTTGAAGCAGCAAGCATTCCTTGAGATCTCGGGCGGCGATCCCCGGAGGATCAAGCCTTTGAATGATTTTCAGTGCATGTTCAGCCATCTCAAGCTGTTCTTCTGTAGCGTCGGCAGGCATCAAATCTCGCAAGGAGACCCTGAGATATCCTCCATCGTCATGTCCCAAAGAAGAAATGATCCGTTCACACATGCGTTCCAAATCCGGCGACATCTCCATTTCGCCGATTTGGTGAAGCAAATGCTCTTGCAATGTGTCGCCACGATCCGCCAGATTCGCCATCAAGTCATGTTGGCGATTCATGTCGTCCAGTTTCCGGTTAACGCTTGTGCGAGGACGTTCGTCGAAGTGGTCGGGCACTTCGCGGTCCAGGTTCAGTAGACGTTCAAAGTCGTCTACGTTCTTCCCGTTTTCTTCGACGACCAATTCTTTTTGATCGACGTCCGGACCTTCGCCACGCTCAGCCGGTGTTTCGTCCGGAAGGTTGGGGTCCTTGTCGCGCAACTCAAGCACAGGGTTTTCACTAAGCTCTTGCTCGATCTTTTCCTCTAACTCGGCCAGCGGCATTTGCAAAATTTCCATCGACTGGATCATCCGAGGCGCCAGCGTCTGAATTTGTTTTTGCTGAAGGTGTTGACCAAAAGAGAGTTTCATATTCACGATGAAACAACCGTAAGTAAATCAAGCTGATTAGTGAATTGTTAACGACGATGACGCTAAAACAACAATGTTGAATCTAAATTAACTCATAAAGTCTAACTCGCCCACAACGACCAGCGCGCCGACCTGATGGCCTGACAGTATAACTTTTGTTTCCATCTAAATTCGTTGATCTGCCCTATCCTAGATTGATTATTACCGATTTGACCGATTATTTTGATCAAAGTGGTTGTCGACCCGTGATTGCGTCTGCGAGGATCTCCTTGTTTGTATATTCCAGAATGCTGCCCGTTGTTATGCCCCTTGCAAGTTTGGTCATTCTGACGGGCAAATCTGCTACCAGATTCGATATATGCAACGCCGTCCCATCCCCTTCGACCGTCGGGTTAGTCGCCATGATGACTTCCGTAAAGTTGCCGTTGCGAATCCGATCGACAAGATGGTCTATGGTGAGTTGATCCGGCCCAATGTTATCGAGCGGTGCGATGCGACCGAGCAAAACGTGATAGACACCGCGATACGTCCCCGATTGCTCGAGGGCCATTAAATCACGCGGCTGCTCGACGACACACAACAGTTCCTGATCACGTTTGGGGTCCCCGCAGATCGCGCACTGCTCGGTTTCCGACAAGTTGAAGCAGGTTCGACAGTAACGAACGTTTTGCCGCACGTCACGAATTGCATCCGCCAACGCCAACGCTTCGTTCTCGTGAACACGTAGTATGTGATAGGCGAGGCGTTCAGCGGACTTGCGACCAATTCCAGGAAGCTTGGAAAACTGGTCAATCACATTCAGAACGGTCTCTGAAAGCTGTGCCATTGATGCCTCAACCTATACTAATTCGCAATTTCAGCGCGGCGTCACCGAGTAATTAGTCATCATCTTCGTCATTTGTTGATTCTAAAGAATCTCCACCGTCGACATATTGACCCAGCGCCTGATCCAATCCGGGCAAAGAAAACCCGCCGGTTAACTCCTTCATGGCATCGACATGCATTTGTTTCGATTTTGCTGTTGCCTGATTGATGGCTGCCGGCAGTAGATCTTGGATCATTTCGCGATCGTTGTTATCAACAAGTGAAGGTTCGATACTTACGTTAAGTACCTGTCCCAGACCATTGACCTCAACCGTAACCATTCCACCTCCGGCGGTACCGGTCGCGCGACGTTTTTTTAGTTCTTCCGATACGCCGCCGATCTTTCCGGTGATTTCATTGGCGTTCTTCATCAGCGACGCCAGGTTTCCGAGTCCCTTAAACACAAAAACGCTCCTTTATGATCGCGCTAAAATAAAACATGGATAATGACGTATTTAAAGCAACAACTCATTGTTCGAGCATTGGCTTAATTTTTCAATCGGACAATTATGACTCGCGCCTAAAGCGGCCTGAATATTCAAAGCTTAGTTCTTTTCTTTGCGCGATGTATTTAAATCGACGATTTCAGCATCAAACAGTTCGACCGCGACTCTTACAAAATCTTCCTTTTCAACCAATCGTGTTCTTTGCCGCTTGGTCATATGGATTGGCCTAACTTCATCTTTGACGGCAGATGCATTTACTCGGAAGTCCAGTCGGATGCGTTTTCCCGTTGACTGGAGGATTGCCTGCTCCAATCGATTTTTGCGCTCCGGGCGACAACACAACTGGCGATCGTAATCCGTTTTTAGCGTCACAATTAATTGGTTTTCATCAGACAATTCCAAAGCATCAAAATTGCTTGCCACCTCGGCTGTCATATCGCCAAGTCCTTCCAATACACTACGCCACACTTCGGGTAGGTTGTTTTCATCCCACTGGACGCCTTGCGGTCCGCGCTCGTCAACCGGGTCTTTTTCCTCGGAAATTACCGGACGTAAGGTTTTTGCCGCCGATTGCGTTTGCGTTGTGGGCTCGCCAGGATTTTTTCGATCGGAAACCAAATCCACATTTTGGGTCGGTTTTCGCTGGCTAGCTATTTTGTTTTTTTTTGTGTCGGTTTTCCCGGTCGTCCCCACCGGCGAGTTACCAGCATTCAGGGTACGAATCAATTCGGGAATCTGATCAATGTTCTCTAAATGGCAGGCTCGTACGATCGCCGTTTCCAATAGCGTCCGGACATAGGTGCTATGACGCATTCTCACAAGTGCCTGGTCGAATGTCTGCATTAACGCAATCAGCTTTTCAATCCCCAGGCTTTCACACAGCGAAACGAGTCTGCCGGTGTCATCTGACGAAGTGTGCAACAACAGTTCGCTGGCGCATCCAACTTGACAAGCCATTGCATCTCGCAATAAGCCCAATACCTGTTCTGTCAATTGACCGGCATCCACCCCGCCAGAAATTGCATTTTCAACGGTCTGCAACGCCTCTGCTGCCTTTCCGGCGGCGATGGCTTCAACGATCTCGAAAATGCATCGATTATCGGCTGTACCGAGCAGTAGATTGACGTCGGCGACCGTGATATTGCCAGTTGTAAACGACATAAGTTGTTCAAGTAATGACTGACTATCTCGCATGGAACCCTCGGCACGCCGGGCCAGGAGTTCGAGTGCTTCGTCGTCCGCTGTAAGATTTTCGCCTGCAACAATCTGTCGCAGTCGATTCTTGATTTCCGTTATTTGAATCGGTGGAAGATCAAATCGTTGGCATCGAGATAACACCGTGATCGGAATCTTTTCCGGATCGGTCGTACAAAATATGAACTTGACATGTGCGGGTGGTTCCTCGAGCGTTTTCAGCAGCCCATTAAATGCTGCTCGCGACAACATGTGAACTTCGTCAATGATATAAATCTTAAACCGGGCGCGGCTGGGCCGAACGATTGAGTTTGCTCGCAACTGACGGACTTCTTCGATGCCATTGTTGCTGGCGCCGTCGATTTCGATGACATCGACATCTTCACCCGACACAATTCCAAGACAAATGTCACATTTATCACAAGGCTCAATCGATGGTCCGTCCTGGCAATTCAAACACTTGGCAAAAATACGCGCCGTCGACGTCTTGCCCACGCCGCGAGCGCCCGTCAATAAATAGGCGTGGCCCACCCGGTCTTGCTTGATAGCGTTGCTCAATGCCGTTGCGACTTGGGTTTGACCCACCAAATCAGAAAAACTCTGGGGACGGTAACGGCGCGCAACAACCATGTAGCTATGGTCGTCGTTTCGGTTTCCAGTACCCATTCGATCGGTTTGTGATTTAGCAGCCATCGCAACCTGTTTTGTATCTCGTTAAGCCCAATGGAAACGACTCCCATCAACATCCGGAGCCGGGCATTTTAACGAATTCGCACGTCCGAAGTCCAATGGTCCGGTGAAAGCACCTGCGTAGAAGCGGCTTTTGCGATCAGTACAAGTCCGCTCGTATCGTTGCGCGCGCACGAAGCGACAGCGCACGGTACGTTCCTAAGCTTGACTAAAAGAAAACTGCCGGAGAGCGGACTCCGCACAAGAGTACCCCGCTTATGGCTGCTCCATATTTCAGGCCTGACCAGGTTCACGGCTCCCCCTCACGGAGCCCACTCGCCGGCAGAAATTTGTCGTGCACGTGGGCGAGCGTTTCAATAGTTTTACGACGCCCATCAGAATTCGTCAAACCGTCCAAACATCAAAATACATAAATAGACTTGCCTCTACGTTTGCTCAC
>CAJHZH010000056.1_pt1 | contig 12898 bp, 11 predicted proteins | sample 9198951 | NCBI WGS metagenome assembly CAJHZH01 (sample SAMEA7708381, study PRJEB35096) | sediment metagenome | biome: marine neritic benthic zone biome [ENVO:01000025]; feature: sediment [ENVO:00002007]; material: shallow marine sediment [ENVO:03000034] sea grass bed [ENVO_01000059] ...
AGCAGTGTTCATTGCTCTCGTATCCTTTCGGCATGAATCCGTTCAAACACGCACATGATGAAATCAGATTCCTACCAGCTAGTATTCACTCCTCAACCAAAAACCCAAACAAAACAATGCCGACCGTCGTGTAAATGATCGAATAACCAGCCAAGAACTGGATCCAACGCCACCACATGTCCCCCAGATCGTGCACGGCTATCAACCGTGTCGATTCCGCAGCCGCCAATACCACCGGAACGGCCAGCGGCAATACCAACAAAGATAAGACGGCGCCTTTTTGGCGCAGACCGTGCGTCAGTGCACTGACTAACGTCCCGATGGCCGCGACGCCGACACTGGTCAAAACAGCTACCAGCAAAATTGGCCAAACATGATCAAACAACGATACGTCGGTCAACATTACGAACAGTGGTATCAAGACGCACTCCAGCACCAACAGCGCCGCGAGATTTGCGAACAATTTGGACAAGTAAATGATCGCAGGGGATATCGGGTAGAGTATCAAGGCATCCCAACATCCATTCTGTTTTTCTGTTGCTGCGGTTCGCTCAATTGTTACAAGCCCAGCAAACAGGACCGCCAGCCACAAAAACCCGCCAGCTACGGCCGCGCGCTGTGGCGCCGCCAGTTCCATTTGCATGCCGAAAACCACCGCAACGATGACTCCTAACAACAGCATGGCAGGCCAGGCCTGACGTGTTCGATATTCGACGATCAGGTCTTTGTGAATCAGCCACCAAAGTTTGCTTGCCATTTGCACTCCATTACGCAACATAACGCAACCGTTGATTGTTTTTGATTGCATCCTCGTTGACGGATCGACTGGTTAATGAGCCTTGGCGCAGAAATAACGTTCGGTCGGCCAGCCGCCTCGTTTGATCATTGTCGTGAGCCGTGAAACACACTGTACGGCCATTGGCCCGTTGCGTTTCCAGCAATTTCTCCAGCCAATCCTGGCCCGCTGCGTCGAGGTTGGAAAACGGTTCGTCCAGCAATAAGATCGAGGGATCGTGAATTACCGCCCGTGAAATCGCCAACCGCTGTCGCATTCCCATCGACATTTGCTGCACTTGCCGGTTCGCAACGGCTTGCAGACCCGTTTGTTTCAACAACGTCTTCGTTCGTTGTGCCGGCTGGGCTACGGAACACATTCGTGCAGCGAACATCAGGTTTTCCCGCACGGTCAGGTCTTCATACAGCTGACTTTCATGCGTTGCCAATCCAATGGCCCGTCGCTGGTTGAAATCAGTCTTAGCAGGCTGGCCAAACCATATGACCACTCCGGATGTCGGTCGCGTGATCGCCGCTAGACAGCGTAATAGCGTCGTCTTTCCAGAACCGTTGATCCCGGTTAATGCGAGGCATTCACCGGCCGCGATCATCAGATCAATTTCGCGCAGCACCATTCGGCCACTTAGCGATTTGGACAACTTTCTGGTCTCAAGGGCGATCGATTGATTTGCCATGACTTGTTGTTACAAAGATTCACAATGCTACTGGGATCCCGCACCGACCAGATCGCGCGGTTGTCCATTGGCTATTTTCGGTCGTATGTGTGGTCGCAAGGGCGGATGGGATTTTGTGATTCGGCGCTTCGAAGGTAACAACCGCACTACGGCGCCAAACGCGATGAGCCATCCTCCAAACCACATCCAACGCATTAACGGGTTTTCGACCAACGTAATTCGAACGGCGTCGCGGCCTTCACCGCTGTGCAAAATCGTATAAAAGTCGCCACTCCAAGATGAACGAATGGCGACCTCAGTGGTCCACTCATTTTGCAGGCGATGAAAATGTTGCGCGGGTCGTAATCGAACCGTCGATGAACCTTCGGGGCAAATTTCCAATTCCGCTTCAACGATTAACTTATCAGGCAATTCTCGCTCGATTAAACGAACGTATCGAATCGAGCGGCCAGCCCACTCCACCATCTCGCCTTGTTTCATAACCAGGTCATGCCGCCGACTTCCGAGTGAAGATCCGGTCACACCCACGGCAATACAGACAAAACCCAGATGAATTACAAACCCAGCATACAATCGACGGCTCGCAACCAGCGTAATCAGCAACCCCTTCCATGGTCGATTGGCGTCACGCTGTATTGAATCTAATACCAGTGACGCGATCAGTGCCGCGACCGCAAACGCGGCCAGCCAGGCAACGGCCAGCGCCAAAGGATGCCTTACCCCCGCCAACGCGACAACGACCATCACCATAAATGCCACAATGGCCGAGACCATAAGCCCGTGTTGTTGCCGCAACGATGGCCGCATTCCCCAGCGCAACAACGGTGCGGCTCCCACCGTGAGCAATAACACCAACCCAATCGGCACTAGCACGTAGTTGTAAAATTCCGGACCGAATATGATGCGCCGGCCAACAATTGCCTCCGACAACGCAACGCTTAGCGTGCCAGTCAACGTTACTGCGGCTAAAAGCAAAAGCCCAACAATCGAAATTACAACAAACGATTCACGCGCCCAAATGCTCGGCAAAGCGTTGTCGGCTGCAAGTCGTTGTCGATGCCGGATAATCAGGGACACCCCACCAATCCCGAGTATTAACATCAAGCCCAAAAACAACCATCCAACCGGTGACTGGCTGAAGGCGTGCAGGCTGCTAAAGATGCCGCTGCGGGTGAGGAACGTTGCAAAATTACACATGCCCAATACAGCGATCGCGAGTGCAACGCATGTCTTTTTTAGTACGCCGCGATATTGCCAGGCCATCAACGTATGGATAAACGCACTTCCGATTAGCCACGGTATCAGCGAACCGTTTTCAACTGGATCCCAGGCCCAATAACCTCCCCAGCCTAACTCTTGATAAGACCAATACGCGCCTAGCAATATTCCGCCGCCGAGCAATGTCCAAGCCGCTAACGCCCATGGTCTGGCGATTTGCACCCAAGCTGCGTCGATCGAAGTTTTGCGTATTGAAGAAAAGCGAGTTTCCAATCGCGATGATCGATGATTGCCCTGATCTGGACGTTGCAGCGTCAAAGCAGCGATGGCCAGTGCACACGGTACAGCCCAGGTCGAATAACCAAGAAAGACAATGGGCGGATGAATCAACATCGCGGGGTGATGAAGCAACGGGCTCAGTCCTGCCCCGTCTGTACCAGGAGCGATGTTGGCTTCCATTGGGTCGGCTGCGAACACCATGATCGCGATCAGGAATACGCAGTGAGCCATGAGAAATGCAAAGGCAGGGTTTCGAAATTCACTCGTTTTTTTCCCGGGCCAGAACCGAAAAACCATCGCCAGAACCGAAAGCATCCAAGCCCATAAGAGGAGCGAACCAGCCTGGCCAACCCACAGGGCTGACAGCGAATAGTGCCAAGGAAGTAAATGGCTGGAATATTGGGCTACATAATGGAATTTGAAATCCTTGGTGAGCAATCCCCAGGCCAGTACGATGATCACGATCGTAAGCGCAGCCGTTCCCGCGACCGCGCAAGCCAAACCCGATCGCTGAAAGGTGCGAAGGTTGCGCCGAGTACCAAACCAACAGGCGAACGCGGCATAGCCGACTGCGACGAATGCGGTGAGCAGGCAGACCTGCCCGATCAACCTCATCGTTGACGTCTCCCCGGGGAGTCACGGTCCCTCGATGCGAACTCGCTTCTCGGTTCAGTAGAGTATTTGCTGGCACAGCGCGTGATCACTTTGTCGCTTTGCAATATGCCCGCCTCATCCAAATGTCCCTCAACGACAACGTCTATTTTTTCGGCCAAATTGTCTGGTAAAGCGGCAACGCAACTCACTAACAGATTGCGGTGCCTGCCGCATAATTCGAACGTTGCCGAATCGCGATTCTGCCCAATGGCGAGCGAGTCAACCGCAATGGTGCCATTCACTCGAACCCGCTGTTTCACTAGCGCCTGGGCATCCGCCAAACACTCGTCAACCGTCAGATAGTATTGCCAACTCGTTACCATGCCGAGGTAGGCCATGCATGCGGTTACAGCAGCAACGATCGAAGCGGCGATACACAACTTGATTGCGGTGCTCATGCGTTCTCGATTTTGAGTTGCGAATTACTCGTTCAACGTCGACTGGAAACGCCCTTTCGATCCTACCTTTGGCACATAGTGCTAGAGCAGCGTTTAGATTCGTGTGGTCTTGCGTACCGCGGTTGCCAGGGAAACGGATTCCGTTTTTGCGCTTCCTGTCGGTCGCGGTCCGAAGTTGCCCCCGAACACCAACTCAAATAATGCTCTAAGATCGCCAGACATCATCACAATGGTAGCGGCGACCTATAACAGATTGACGGTGTAAGAACAATTGGAATTTACGACACTCCCGCCGAGTTCAATGGACGAATTCCAAGATGTAGACGCCAGCAACATTCGTCATTTCTGACCCATTGCGGCACTCCCGCTGCTGATTGCCAGCTAGCGAATCAGGCGAAGCCGATGCATGGTCCAATAATTGTTCAGCGTTCCATATCTGAAGACAGTCATCTAGATGTTGTGTGGCCATCGGTCGTTGCCCTGGTCGACCAAAAAAGTCAAGAGCACCCTTGGACGAACTGTCTAGGCATCTTTAAGGTCGTGTTATGCCATGCACTTGGTTGTTTTGCATCTTGAAAGTTTGTTAGCCAGTGGCCAAAATGTTCACTCAAATAAGATCTCGCTCGCCCCGCCGCCTCGGCGTGGTGATTTGTTTCATTACACTTATCTTCAAAGGAATGACCTTGGCCGAAACTCGCGAATCCGTATCCCGGAGGAAGTTGTTGCTTAATTGTTTGGGCGCGGCGATCGTGGCAACGTTGGGGGCGTTGCTTTATCCGGTTGCCATTTTTCTTCGTCCCAGGTTAGCGACCACCAGTGGCGCGAAGGAGACTGTTGCTCCATATCGTGTCGATGAATTGAAACCGGATGCCGAAGGACGTTGGCCGGCGCCATTCAATTTCAATGACAAACCCTGTTTGTTGATCCGCACTCGAGATGGCGAAGTTCGGGCGTTTAACGCGATATGCACGCACACGGACTGTACCGTAGAGTTTCTGCCGGACAAGGGTGTGATCTTCTGCGCTTGTCACAACGGTGCGTACAACCTGGAGGGCCGCAATATTTCTGGGCCGCCACCGCGTCCGCTGGAGGAGTACAAGGTTAACCTGCGGGGCAACGCTGGCCAGGAGGATATCCTTGTCTCACGCGACACCTGATGACTCGTCATCGACACAAGGATTGTTGGGTCGAAGTCGTACCTACTTTCGGGAACGACTAGGCTTAGACAGCGCGATGGCTTTGGCGGCCAAGAAGCTGGTTCCGATTCACCGCAGCACGCCGTTTTATTTTCTTGGTGGCATGGCCCTATTTCTGTTTGTTATTCAATTGCTAACAGGAATGCTGCTCGCATTGTATTACAAGCCCGCACCCGATCAGGCATTTGAGAGTGTGCGGGCCATCATGACGGAAGTCGATTTTGGTTGGCTTATCCGGTCGATTCACTCTTGGTCGGCTAACTTGCTGATCGGTGTCCTGTTCCTTCATATTCTCACTACCTATATGATGCGAGCTTACCGGCGCCCCCGGGAATTTACGTGGATTAGCGGTATTCTGCTGTTTTTGTTGTTCCTGGGATTTGGATTCAGTGGTTATCTGCTGCCGTGGAACCAATTAGCGTTCTTTGCGACTCGCGTGGGCACGGCCTTGGTCGGAGTGGTGCCCTTGGTCGGCGACCAATTGTTGCTGTGGGCACGCGGCGGAGAGAACGTTACTGGCGATACCCTCGTGCGGTTTTATGCCCTGCACGTGGCCATCTTTCCCGTGATCGCTTTCGGTTTGCTTGGCGTTCACCTATATCTGGTACAGAAGCACGGCATGAGCACGCCGCACCGCGTGATCCAGGATCATGGGGGTGAGCAGAACGTGCCCAGCATGCCGTTTGTTCCACATTTTCTGCTCAGGGATATGGTCGGCTGGTATTTGGCACTGGCTATCCTCGCGGCCCTGGCGGCGCTATTTCCCTGGGAACTGGGTGAAAAGGCCGATCCTTTCGGTTCGGCGCCCCAGGGGATTAAACCCGAGTGGTATTTCTTATTCATGTTTCAAGCCCTCAAACATCTGCCGCCACATATTTTGGGCTTGGAAGGTGAGGTGGTGGGCGTGCTGTTTTTCGGGGTTTGCGGCTTGGTGGTGATGTTTGTGCCGTTCCTCGATCGCGGTGCTGAAGAAGGGCGTCCGCGACGGTTCTTAAACTTCCTAGCTACCCTCGCGGTGGTGTTTTTCATTGTTATGACCGTGTGGGGATTGATTGAATGAGACCTGTTTCCTTACTCATCGTATTGTCAGTCTCGGCGTTCGGCACGCATCCGGCGCAGGCCATTCAACAAGCGGCGAAACCATCCGAGGCTGAATCGGCTTCGATGCAGCCCAGTTCCTGCATAAAATGTCACGGAGAATCTGATTTGTGGGAAGGAGAAAGACGTCGGTTTCATGTCACCGAGCAGGATCTGAATGATGATGTGCATTGGCAAGAAGGCTTGCGTTGCCACGACTGCCACGGCGGGGATCCCGCGTCAACTGACTTTGCCACGGTCCATAGCGTTGAGGCCGGTTTCCGTTCGCTCACGTCTCCTCAGGACATTCCGACATTTTGTGGTCATTGCCATTCGAATATTCAGTACATGCGGCAGTTCGTACCGTCGCCGCGGACGGACCAGTTATCAGAGTATTGGACTAGCGGGCATGGTCAAAAATTAAAATCCGGTGATGAGAAAGTGGCGACTTGCGTTTCTTGTCACGGCAATCATGGAATTCTTCGTGTCGCGGACCCGCAATCAGAGGTTTATCCGACCCGAATCGCCACGACCTGCGCCACCTGCCATTCCGATGCCGAATTGATGGCAGGTCGCGAATACCACGGCAAGCCTTTGGGTCATCAACAATACGAACTATGGAGCAGCAGCGTGCATGCCCACGTGCTTCTGGAGAAGGGCGACTTGTCGGCGGCCACTTGCAACGATTGCCACGGCAACCATGGCGCGGTTCCGCCAGAAGCCAGCTCGGTAGCAAATGCATGTGGTACCTGCCACGTGAAAGTGTCTAACCTGTTCGTTAACACAAAGATGAAACACCGCTTTGAAGAGCATAACCTTCCTGGTTGTGCTACGTGCCATGGCAATCACGAAATCCACATGCCGACCGACGATATGTTAGGTATGCAAGCTGACTCCGTTTGCTCGAGCTGTCATCAAGACGCCAAGTTTGGAGCCACTTTTGCAGGGGCGGAGGTGGCCAAGATGCTACGTGAGAAACTGGACGAACTAAAACGCCAAATCGATGAATCCGAAGCTGCGATTGCCGAAGCTGAACGATTAGGGATGGAGGTCCGCGGCCCTCGTTTTGATCTTCGTAAAGCCGAAACGGCACTCACCAATGCACGCACCTTGGTACACAGTTTCGCGCCCGAACCGATGAATCAGACGCTGGATGAGGGTCTTCAAGTGGCCGCCGAAGTGCGCGCCCGTGCCGACGCGGCGCTTGGCGAGTACACTTACCGCCGCATCTGGCTGGCGGTTTCCACGCTGCCCATCTTGCTGGTCGTCTTGTTGCTAATTCTGTACATCCGCGCGCTGCCGCTGCCTACCACTCAGCAGCAGGAACCGGTTCAAGACCTCTCCGCGCGATCGGGATGATTTGCCGGATCAATCGCCGCTTTTTAATAATTTAATCGCCTTCTGGGATCGTGACGTGACCGAGTCCAATAGTTCGATCGCGTAAGTAATGTTGTGCAGCCCGTTACCGCGTTTAACCATTTGCAGGTCCGCCTCGGCCGCGTTGATTAATTCGGTAGCTTGCCGCCGGGCGTCGGAGGATATATCTTTTTTTTCGTCGAGCAGTTGACGAGCTTCCTGATACGCTTTGTCTGCGTCTTCCATGACAACTTCAAGACCCATTCTCCACTTCTCAAAAGTGTTTTTGTGCCGGTCACCATGGCATGCGATGCACGAATCCGCAGTGGCCTTGAAGACCAGGTTCCCGTGCGTTCCGTTAGAAAGCTCTACGTGACAGCCTGTGCAATTAGTCCTGGCACCAAACATAAGATTTGGTTCACCTTCCGCGACACCCGCGCCGCCTCGCCCCATTAATAAGTTCACCTGATCGGCATGTTGATTGGGGTGACAGTGGCTGCAATTCGCCAGTACCGAGGTAAGAAACCCTTCTTGGTTCTGGTCGTCTGTCTTGTCGACGATTTCATGCTGGATTTCCGAGTGGCAGTCCAGGCATTTTGCGCGCTGCTGGTCAATATGAACTTGGTGATAATGCGTAACCAGGTCGAGCGTGAAGGGCTCTTTCCAATCAGCAAAAAACCGTTGCTGGTCGTGACAACGCTCGCAATCTCGGCGAGTCACAACCGAGTCTTGTTGGGCAGCATCAGCATGGCACGCGATGCAATCCACCTTTCGCGCCATCATTTCGGTGTGATCCATCGTCACAGCCGGTGTTTGCACGCCGGCGGTTTGACCGCTCTGTCCAGCACCACTCGTTTCGGCATGCACCGTGATTTGGCTTTGCGGCGGAGTATGACACAACAGACAACTGTTAGTGCCTGTGTTAAACCCCTCATTGTTGAAGTGGCAAGTATAACAAGTTGTGGTGCTGACCTGAAAATGTGCACCGTGGCCGTTTGCGTCAATTGGGTCGGTTGCCTGATATTGATGGCAATTCGTACACTGCAAATCGTTAAGTTGCGCCAGACGTACTTGGCGATGATGTAGCTGCGAGAATTCCACCAGTGCGTCACGTTCGACCGCGGCGTTCCATTGTTTGCATATGGCTTCCATTTTGTTGTAGCGCTGATCGCCGGGTCCAGATTCCCTAGCCACCGATTCGAGTTCTGCAAATCGCTCTTGGCCAACCAGCGTTTTGAACGTCGTTTCCAGCTCAGCCAGCCGCTCCCCATTTGGCTGCTCGACGGACGCGTCACGGCGCAGATGGTTTGCATGCGTAAATTGCACCGATCCCAACATGATCGGCTTATCCATAAAACGCTCGTCGCCGTGACATTTGGCGGTCATGCAACTGAGGTTACTGACATGAGCGCGCGGCCGCGTGGCCCCATATCGCCCGCTGAAATAACTTGTGACTTGGCTAAGGCCGCGAAACTTGGCTTTGATGGTCGACTGTTGCCCAGGCGCGTAATGACACTCGACGCAGGCTACGTCAAGCTTCTCGCCGTGTACATCCGCGTGCCATGACTCGTAATATGGTTCCATGATGTGGCATGAGGCACAGAAACCCGGTTGACTCGTATGATACTCGGCGACTCCGATGCCACCGGCCCCCAACACCAGCATGGCGGCAAGGACAATGACCATGCCAATTAACCAACGCTTCAAGCGCCGGGGTTTGGCCCTCACAGTGTCGCTTTGGTTGGTTTCAGACATACGGGCACCCTTTCACTGTTGAATATCATTGCAAAAGCTGCAAACGCGCGGATGCCGCAATCGAGTCACTCTTTGTCATACGGCGGGTGAGGTACGTGACCTTTTGACTTGTGGCATTTGACGCACGCGTTATCCGGGAGCATCATGTGGATGGTGCTCCGCACGTACAGTTCCTCTTCTTTGGATAATGTCTTATCGGCGAACTGCTTGGCAATCTCGCCGTGCTTGCTGCCCGGTCCGTGACATGCCTCACATGACGTGCCGGCCAAGTGCGCCGTGGTTGAATCCTTGTAACCCGTTGGTTCGCCAAAACCTGTGGTGTGGCACTCCAAACAACTGGCGTCTTCCTTGTACTTTTCCGGGAGATTTTCAAATGCCTTGGCGTGTTTCGTCTGCCGAAACTCCATGAACTGGTCAAAGTGGCACGCCGAACACTGCTTGGTTCCCATGTACGTTTGATCTTCAGGAGGTTTTTCGAGAGGCGTGAGCGAATCTTGTACAGGGTTTGTGACTTCTGTTACCGCTGGCAAATCTGATTTCGAGAACAGAAACATTAGCCCGGCAACCAACACAGTTGAACCAACCATTGCCAACCTGACGAACCTCTCGGTAATTCTAATCATCATTCATTCCTCCGAAGCTACTCAGACGACGGGGATACTCGCTCAGTCCAAGCGATCCGTCCTCCGAAAATGTTTGACACGGCTGCAAGTATTGTGCTTTGCCAAGCGGCAAAGCCAATTAATTGCAAATAACATACCAAATCATCTGCCAAATCCAACTATGCGAGTTTTAATCCTTTAATGCGTGAAACTGCGAACTCGCCATTGAGGTTCGCACGTTATCGGCAAATACTGAACGACATTCTGATGATGTTTGGGTACGATCGTGGCCGCGCAACAAGACGATTCATCGAACGTATGCTCCCGTTTCTTAGGTACGCAAGTTTGGATACGAGTAGAGTGACAAGCCCTCAATCTGCGATCGTTGAAGTTGAGCTTAAACGTCCACCAGAATCCGCGCAGTGAGTCAAAGACGCACGCCAAGCCAGAAGTCCCGATCCAAATTCGTCCAAACGCCGCCCGAAACTTCTTGGTCGAGGTGGAGAATTGCGTCCCCGAATGCGAACTTCGTAATGGGCGGCACCTAACGCGCGAGCTGGGTACAACTAGGCCAGATCTGATCCGCCAACGCCACGAAGTTCTGTCAGTCCAGGGGTGGTTAACCGGAACTGCGATTCGCTGGTTGTGGGACTACAGCCGGTGAAAGTCGCTCAATAAAAAGAATACAACGCCCGTTCCTGAAACCATGGGCGAGATTAGTGATGAACCGGCACAATTGGAGAAGCCAAGAATACGACGTCGCGGCAGCTGTATGTACCATCTGCACGTTACCATCATCGCAGCATCGTGAAGCCGGCCAACAACATATTAGCGGTGCCGCTGTTATAGGACGCCGACATGTCTTCGTAGTCGAAATACACGTAGCGGAAATATGCGTTTGCGGCCGGACTAATTTCATGGTCGATTCCTACGTTGATTCGCGTCGTTTGCACGACCACATCGGAGAATAACGGAAGAGCTGTCCAATCGGCGCCGGCGGGCGATGGAGGTACCGAAAACACGTTGTTGCCCCAATCCCACTCAACTCCACCAACCAATTGCGTACACGGAGTCCAAGCAAAGTTCGTATTGATACTTAATAAGTGGTTGTAGCCGTCATAATTCCAACGCGTTGTTTCCGTTGGATTGTTTTGGAACCCGATCGTGATGTCCTGATCGATCCAGTTCGAGAAGAATCCGTAGCCTCCAGTAAGCGACCACCGAGCTGAAGGTGCATACCAGACCGTGAAGATAATCGGATAGTTGTCTTCAGTAAAATCAGCGAATTGCGAGTCATGCCAGCTGTTTTCGAAACCGAACAGTGCGGTGGCCATCAATTGCGGCGTAGGCGTCCAAGTCCCGCCAAATTCGACACCGTGAACTTGTTCGGGCTGATTGGAATTAAAGTTGGCATCCGAGACGCCGATCAATGGATTCTTGATGAAGCGACCGTTGTATCGGACGAATGTATCAAGAGTCGGTGACGCGCGCATCGAGGGGCCAATCTTGACTTGGTGAGTCCGGGTATCCTCCTGGATAAACGATCCCGACAACGTATTAAAGACAGCGAAATTGCGCTCCAGTTCAAAGTGTTCGTAGCCGGCAGTGACGGACAGCCATCTGTTACTGGGTGATTGCCATCGACCTTTGATCCCAAATCGTTCGCTTTGGTAGTCGATGGGATGGCGCAGCGAACTTGGCTCAAATGTGCCTGGATTACCGGTATTGATTCCAAACGGAGGGGCCGTCAGAAATGTCGTGGGGAGCTCGTTCTTTTGCGTGTCAACTTTGGCATAGGCTGTCAACGCAAGATTCTGGATCGAGCGACTGATCAATCGAATGTCATAACCATTGAAATCCCGATGCGTGTCGCGAAACCTGTTTTCCGTATCACCGAGATACAAGTGGGCGTACAGCTGATTTGCTTTGTCGAGCGGTATATTAGTTTTAAGCCTGTCGATTTGCGTGAAGTTTTCCGGTACCCAACCGTACACGAACGGAGGTCCTTCGGCGCCGAAGGCCGGCGAAAAATTAAATGCGGTATATGTTCGGTCGACAACTTGATCGTTTTGTCCAAAGGCCCGCATCGTCCGCGAGTACTCGACGACCGCCTTACCGACTTTTGTCTCAATGGCAGGTTTAACTTCGACCGTTGTCCAGTCAATAATCTGCCGCTGACTCAAAACATGACAGGTCAGATTCTGGCTGCCGGGACCAGGGTCCAAGTCAAAGCAGTGAGCCATGGCGTTAGCCTGACGCTCTCCCGACTTGCGCATCGCCCACAGGTCAACTTTCCATTTTAGGTTCTTGGTAAGGCGACCATGGACTCGAGTTTCTAATTGCTGTACGCGTATCGCGTAGTCCTCGCCCACGTTGAGGTCCACCCCAACTGCCTTGTCGTTGGGTCCGGGGGTGCCCGAATTTAAATCAAAGGTAGAAAGCGGATAGTGATCCAGTCTCCGCAAATACCGTTCATAGTCAAGTTTGATCGAAAGCTTTGGACCGCCGTAATAGTATCCACGCGCACTATTGGCCTCGTTGTCCAAGCCGGATATTGTGAAATCAATGGTCTGCAGTCCATTAGTCCAAATTCGATCGAGATCCCAAAAAGCTGAAGACGACAAATCCTGAAACTCGCCGGTTTTGACCTCACTACCTTCGGAATCAACACCCCAGGCGCCCAAGCGAAATGCCGCAGTAGGGCCAAAAACCTGGCGTCCTTGGACATCACAGCGATAACCGTCGCACACCCAAGTCCCGTCCAGTAAACGACATTGACCTGCGTCAAAGTCTGAGGGAAATTTGCGCCCCATGCACACGTCACATAAAACGCCAGAAAAACCATGTTGGCAAATATCAAAAGTGCCAGTTAGTTGTTGCCCATCGTCCAAGCC
>CAJHZH010000372.1_pt1 | contig 12894 bp, 9 predicted proteins | sample 9198951 | NCBI WGS metagenome assembly CAJHZH01 (sample SAMEA7708381, study PRJEB35096) | sediment metagenome | biome: marine neritic benthic zone biome [ENVO:01000025]; feature: sediment [ENVO:00002007]; material: shallow marine sediment [ENVO:03000034] sea grass bed [ENVO_01000059] ...
AAAGAACTCGTCGAAAAAAAAGCTGCTTCCAAGTATGAGTTCGAGATGACAAGGATTCGATACGAGTCAACCCGTCGCAAGGCCGCGATGTTGCGCCAAGTCGCCGAGGCTGCACTTAAATCTCTCGAGATCGATTTGGAACAACATCACGACAGATACGCGCATTCTAAAAAACTCATTCAAAAGGGATTTTTGTCCAAATCTCAACTCGGTTCGGATCGCGCCCGGTTGATTCAAACCCAAGCAAACATCGACATTCTCAAACAGATTTTGGCAAACCAATAGCGTTCAAATCAAAACGTTGGGCCGTCTGCGGACGGCCCGATTTTGAAGCGCGACTGCGATACCGATTTCTATTGCCACGAGACAAGTTGCTAGCCAACGGGAACAGCGAATGGTTCTTGAACGGGCGCAGTAAATAAATGTCTGATTTCATCCAAACCAAGCAAATTCACAGTTGATCTGGCAACTGGCGAGTCGATCTGTCAAATAGCTTGCTCAGATCGCCGGGGCAGGCGAAAAAATGAATTGCTCCGAGAACTTTCATGAAATACATACTGCCAGCAATTTTGATCATCGCGTTGGCCAACGGGTGCAATGTGATGCATCCAAGAATAAACGGTTCTGGCATCGAGCATTCCGAGATTCGATATTTGGAATCGTTTGACGACATCAAGCTGTCGGGTTTTGGGACCGTCAATGTAATTGTGGGTGATGTTCAGACCGTTCAAGTGTCCACTGATGACAACTTGATTACGTTGGTTGAGACGTCAGTTGACAACCGAAAGCTAAAAATCAAGCCTCGACCGAACATTCATCCAAAAACTGGATTGAGGATCGATATCACGGTTCCTCAATTGACGGCAGCCAAAATTAGCGGGGCTGGGGACATCAACGTGCATAATATGAACGGTAAAGTTCTGGAGCTGGCGGTAAGTGGGGCCGGGACCCTATCGGCTAATGGTAATGTTCAACACATATCGACATCCATTAGTGGGGCGGGCAGTGCAGAACTGGAAGAGCTATATGCGGACAGCGCCGATGTTAGCATATCCGGTGCGGGCAACGCGCACGTTTATGCAACCCAATCTTTGAATGCCCGGGTCAGCGGAGCTGGCAACGTGATTTGCGACGGTAACCCGATTGACGTACAACAACGGGTTAGCGGTGTTGGCGGCGTTACGACGAGACGTTAAAGCCGAGATTGCGTTGATGAACGCGCTCGACGTAGCTGGAATTGTCAGCCATCTGCAGATTCGCGACGTCCTTCATTCTATTCACCTTCTTTATCGTTGATCTGTGCCTTGGGTTCGACCAGTTTTTTGTCGGCCGGCATTTTGCTTTTACCCAGATTCAGCGATAGTTCGACCAAGCACGTCGATTACAGATGTACGACAGTGCAGTAAGCTCGAGTTGCCAATTGCGGTTGTCAGCAAGACGTAACTAACATCTAAGATGTTCAACAAGCGGCTCAATTTTGTAAAATAACCGTTCGTTACAAGGTTTATTCTGCTCAAAAATGGAGATAGTTGTCGAAATGTCGACGCCACAATTGGACGAACAAATCGCCCAACATGCACAGATCTGCATCAATTTGAAGGAAGAGGTGGGCAGGTTGCTGGTGGGACAGGACCAAATGCTGTCCCGGTTGTTAGTGGGTTTGTTGACCGGCGGTCACGTCCTGTTGGAAGGACTGCCCGGACTTGCAAAAACGCTGACCATCCGCAGCCTGGCAAAGGCGATTAACACGGGCTTTTCGCGAATCCAGTTCACGCCGGACATGCTTCCAGCAGATGTGATTGGTACCGAAATCTTCAACCCGCGCGAATCGACCTATTCTGTGCGAAAAGGCCCTATTTTTTCCAACTTGATTCTAGCTGACGAAATCAACCGGGCACCTGCCAAAGTGCAAGCGGCATTACTTGAAGCTATGCAAGAGAAACAAGGCACCATCGGCGTCGAGACGTTTCCTCTGGAAGAGCCGTTTTTGGTTTTGGCAACTCAAAACCCAATTGAACAGGAGGGCACCTACCCCCTACCGGAAGCTCAAGTTGATCGATTCATGTTGAAAGTTGTCGTCCCCTACCCGACGAAAGACGAAGAGCGAAAAATCGTCGATCGCATGGCCAGCGGTCAACCGATTCCGGAGATTCGAACGGTTGCCGAGCCAAAAGACATTCTCGAGGCACGGACGATGGTCGAAAAAATTTGGATCGACGAGAAAGTCCGAGACTACCTGGTGGATATCGTTCGCGCGACGCGTGACCCAGCCGGATGTGGAATCCCTGAACTGGACGGCCTCATCGAAACGGGTGCCAGCCCCCGCGCATCGATCAATCTGATGAAGGCATCCAAGGCCCACGCGTTTCTGCAAAATCGCGGGTACGTGACGCCACACGATGTTAAGAGCATCGGCATGGAGATACTAAGACATCGGGTGATCCTCACCTACGAAGCTGAGGCAGAAGGCAAAACGAATGACGACGTAGTGCAAAAGGTTTTGGACAACGTTGCGGTACCATAGCGAGAAGCTTATAGCTTTCAGCGGTCAGCCATCAGCTTTTTGTGCCAAAGAAGCAATCAAAATGAAAGACTTTCGAAAACTCAGCGTTTGGCAAAAAGGTCATCAGCTCACATTAGAATTGTACAAAGCTACTAAATCGTTTCCGCGTGACGAGTTGTATGGAATCACCAGCCAGTTAAGACGTTCTTGTGCATCGGTGCCTGCAAACATTGCCGAAGGATGTGGCCGTGGCGGTGATCCTGAATTGGCGAGGTTCCTACAAATTGCGGCGGGTTCGGCAAGCGAAACTGAGTACCACATTCTCCTCGCGCGCGATTTGGGCTATTTAAATCAAGAAGCCTATCAGTCGCTCACGACGGCTGTAGTCGAAGTCAAACGCATGTTAACTGCGCTAATTAAAAAGCTGAGAGCTGAGAGCTGAAAGCTGATCGCTCCTTATTACCCATGCTTGCCAAAGAAATCATCCAACGCGTTCGCGAAATTCAAATTCGAACTGGCCGACAAGTGGCTGATGTTCTGGCGGGCCAGTACGTGTCCGTGTTCAAAGGACGCGGTATCGAATTCGACGAAGTCCGTCCGTATATCCCGGGCGACGAAGTTCGCTTGATCGATTGGAAAGTCACGGCGCGAATGGGTTCGCCATACGTCAAGCGGTTTGTGGAAGAGCGGCAGCTAACGTTGATGTTGATGGCCGATATCTCTGCGTCGCAGGATTTTGGGTCTGGCCGCCGATCTAAACGCGAGGCCGCAGCCGAACTATGCGCTTTGCTCGCGTTTTCCGCAACAACCAATGATGACAAAGTCGGCTTGACCCTGTTTCATGGGGGGATCGAACAATACGTTCCGGCGAGAAAAGGCCAAAAGCACTCGCTGCGAGTTGTACGAGAGGTATTGACGCATGAATCCAAACGGGCCGGCGGCAACGGCAAAACGACCTCACAACGAAAAATCCGGTGGTTGCCGTTCGGTCGGCATCGCGCGTGGTGGCGGACCGGCAGACAAGCAACCAATATTGCTGGGGCAATGGAGTTTTTGCTATCGGTCTCACATCGCAAGACGGTATGCTTTGTCGTTAGTGACTTTTTCGACGACAACTATATTCGCGCAATGCAAATGGCCAGCCGCAAACACGATGTGATTGCCGTGTTGATCTTTGATCCGCGCGAATTCGAGATCCCGAATATAGGTCTGGTCAATATGCTCGATCCGGAAACGGGTGAAACGGCACAATTGGATACCGGCTCGCGCGCCGCTCGTACTGATCTGAGGCGACAAGCCGATGCGCGATTGGACAATTTGGAACAGAGTTTTCGAAGCGCCAAAATCGATTTCATCAAAGTCGATGCGACCGATTCGGTCGTCGACCCTTTGGCGCGTTTTTTTCGTATGAGAGAAAAGAGGCTCGGCCGCTAGCAGCTTCGGCTTAGCTGAATTCTCAGAATTCAGCCGGCATCGTGCACGCATTCGACAAACAATTACGTGGGAATCAAAACGAATTATTGCCGCATCGATGGACCGCATGATCCTTAAACAATCGATCATTCGCACAGTCAGACGCGCCTGCTGTTGCGCCGTTTTCGTTGCCATCTATCTTGATCAATCAACGGGCAGCTCATTAATCGCCGCAGCTGACGAGATTATAAAAGAAACCAGCTTGGGGCCAGTCGAAGTTACAACCAGATTGACACCCGACAACCCGACCATCGGCGATGAGATTCAGCTGGAAATCCGCGTCCGGTCGCCTGCCGATATCGAGGTGCTCATGCCGGAGTTTGGAGAAGCGTTAAACCGATATACGATTCTTGATTTTGTACCGAGACAACAAATCGAAAGCGACGGCTCATCGTTGGTCACCCAACGATACACACTTCAACCGTATCTTTCCGGCCAGCAATCGATACCGCCGATACTAATCGAGTTCGTCGACAATCGCGCTGGCAAGAAACCATCACCTGATGGCGCTGACGCCTATGAGATTTTAACAGACCGAATCGATTTTGACGTCAAGTCGGTGCTGCCAACGGATGCCTCGGCGGAACTCAAACCCCCGATGGGTAAACTGGATCCGCCGCAAACGCTGAGCACTTCAAATTGGCTTGGAATTGCACTTGGCGGTTTAGCTGCGGTGATTGCCTTGGCGGTCGGCGGCATGTATTTGTATCGGCATCGTCAGAAAGTTGTCAGGCGAAGCGCCTACGAAATCGCGCGGAAAAAACTTGACCGGCTATTGTCGATGCCCGCACCGGAAACCGAAGAGGCGATCGAAAAGTTCTTCGTGGCAATCTCGGCGATTGTTCGTAAATACTTGGAGGATCGATTCGAACTACACGCGCCGGACCTGACGACCGAAGAATTCCTCGTAGTCGCTGGTAGCTCTAGTGATCTTACAAATGATCATCAGCGATTGTTGCGCGATTTTCTGCGGCAAGCCGACCTCGTTAAATTCGCCGGGGCACAAGCGACCGGCAACGAAATCAGGCAGTCGAGTGACGCGGCGTTTCGATTTCTGGAGGAAACTCGAGAAAATGCACCGTTAATCGAAGTTTCGGCGCAAGACACCGTTACCGAAACGACTGATGTCGTGATTGCGTCGTCCAGCCCGGCCAACAAACTCGGCCAGGAGGAGGCCCATGTTTGAGTGGGAGTTGCGAGATCCTTGGTTTTTGCTGTTGTTGGGACTTGCCCCAATCGTGTTTTGGCTGGGTTTAAGATCAGCATCAATGATCGGATTTTCATCGGTGTCACTGGTAAAGCGGGCGCCACGATCACTACGACAACGTCTTGGTCTGTTGCCGCCGCTACTAATTACCGCCGCAACCATTGCGTTGGTGATTGCTCTGGCCCGACCCAGAACTCCACAAAGTGAAACTCGAATTTCCCGAGAGGGAATCGCCATCATGATGGTCGTCGATTTATCGTCGTCGATGGATGCCAGAGACATGGTTGAGGAAGATCGCGCGATCAATCGGTTGCATGTTGTAAAGGAAGTGTTTACGGATTTCCTGTTCGGCAACAATCGAACATCGGGAACCGGACGGCTGGACGATTTAGTAGGATTGGTCACCTTTGCTCGCTACGCGGATAGCGTCTGTCCATTGACACTCGACCACGGCAACTTGGCCACGATTGTTAAGGATCTCGAGATTGTCTCAATCCCGTCCGAAGACGGTACCGCCGTGGGCGATGGTCTCGGACTGGCCGTGGAACGACTGCGTCGCAGCAAAGCCAAATCGAGAGTTGCCATCTTGTTAACCGACGGCGTCACCAATGCGGGCGTTATCGATCCACTCAAGGCTGCGGAGCTCGCGAAACAGACCGACATCAAAGTTTATTGCATTGGCGCCGGGACCAATGGCATGGCGCCGATGCCAGGCGTCGACTTATTTGGCCGGCGTACACTCATCGCGCAGCCCGTTGAAATCGATGAAAAAACACTGCGGAAAATCGCCGAGGAGACCGCCGGTCGATATTTTCGTGCCGTGGACAAACAAGCCTTGGCAGGCATTTACGGCGAAATTGACAAACTAGAAAAAACCGAAGTTAGCGAAATTCAATACTTGCGCTACACCGAACATTTCAGGCAGTTCGTCCTAACGGGCTTCGGACTGTTGAGCCTGGCACTTGTTTTAAATGGTTCCGTATTTCGAAGGCTTCCATGAACGATTTTCGATTTGCAAATCCTGATTGGGTGCACGCGATTTGGTTGGTGCTGGCGATCGCCGGTTTGCTGGTGTTCCTGGAACTACGCGGCCGATCCGTGCTGGACAATTTTCTCTCTCGTATCATGCAATCCAGGTTAGTCCATCGAGCTTCCATTGCTCGGCGGCTGACGACCATCGGTTTGGTTACCCTGGCGATGCTGTTACTGGTAGGCACGTTGATGCAACCGCAATGGGGCATGACGGTTCAGAACATGCAGCGGGCTAGTTCGCAAATCATGATTTGCCTGGACGTCAGTAAATCAATGCTGGCCGAGGACGTTGCACCGAATCGACTGGAACGGGCCAAAGTCGAACTCGATTCGTTGCTCGGTTTGATGGACGAAGGTCAGCAAGTTGGATTGATCGCGTTTGCCGGAAAAGCAACCGTGATGTGCCCGATGACCACGGATTTTGGATTTTTGCGACTGATTCTCGGCGAGCTTCAACCGGAAAGCGTGGGCTTGGGCGGAACTAAAATCGGTGAAGCCTTGCGCAAAGCCGTAGAGGGTTTCGGTGCCGCGGGTGATATCAATCGAATGGTGTTGCTGATTACCGATGGCGAAGATCACGATTCATTTCCACTCGAAGTCGCAACCTCGGCGCGAGAAAAGGGTGTCAAGATTGTGAGCATCGGGATCGGTGACGAGGCTGGAAGCAAAATCGAAATTACCGATCCAAAAACGGGAGCGAGGTCACGGGTCAAAGACCGCAACGGAAACGATGTGATTAGCCGGCTTGACGGCGAAATGCTGCGTGACATTGCCTTGGAAACCGAAGGCGCGTATATCCCGGCGGGTACTGGCGCACTTGATCTCGAGTCGATTTATCAAGCTCACATTGCAACGATGCTGCGAGGTTCCATAGAGGGTCGGCAACGGATTATTCGCAACGAAGCCTTTCAATGGCCTCTGCTGGCGGCAATCGTGACGCTAATCCTAAGTATGATCGTGGCAACTCCAATTCGATTGAGGGAAAATGCCGCCGAAGCTGCTCGACAATTTTCAATTCCGGCGTCGGGTAAGACCGCGGCATGTTTTCTGGCAATATCCGCGGCTTGCACTTTGTTGAGTGCGCCAAATGCGGATGCTCAAACTGACCCCAAATCAACAGCTGCCGATTCCTCCGGTGAATTGGCAAGCGAAATTACAGCGCGTGACGCCTATAACCGGTCACTTGCTCTGATAAATTCGGACCCAGATCAAGCCGAACAATTTCTGAACCGGGCCAGACGGGATGCGGGTGTTGACGGCGAGCTGCGGTTTCGGGCCCTTTACAACTTAGGGTGGGTTGAGGTCAATCGCGCCGACCAACTGCTCGAACAGGAACCGAAACAAGCTCTAGCTCATTTGCAACAGGCAGCAAATCGATTTCGCGAGTCAATTCGCGTTCGCCCGAACAGTAACGAGGCGCGCCACAATCTCGAGATCATTTCACGACGCATCCTCGAGTTGACTGATGCGCTCAACAAAAGCGATCCCCGCGATCTTGCGACGCGACTCGATGAGTTGATCCAGCAAATTCGAGATCATCAATCTGAGATTCGCGGTGTCGTTCAGCAATCCGACCGCAGCGTGTCCAATCGACCAACGCACGAACTGCGCCAGCCGTTTCGGCGTCTCGGTGTCACACAGCGGCAACTAATCTCGGACGTGCAAAAATTTGCGGACGATGCGCGAGGCGAAAACGACGCGATCAAAGCTAAAGAACCCGATGAGTTGTCGGATCAGGAAAACTTGCGTTCGCTTCAAATCACCAATATGTTGAGCTACCTCGATCGCGCGCTACAGCGAATGAACCAATCCCGCAGTCTTACCCGTCGAATGCAGGGAGTACGAGGATTCGGACGGTGGTCTTCTGCGCTGTCGGACGCCAAAAGAGCACGAGACCAATTGCGAAATCCAGTCGAAATCATAAGTCAAATCATCGGCGACGCGTCCGAATTGAATGATCTCACCCGCACGTTCCAGCAAGGCAGAACAGAACTTGAACTTGAGGCGATTGAAAACCAATCGGATGTTCCTCCGTGGTTGACCGAAGAACTTCTGACCGAATCTCAGCTGGCAGTTAATGAACGAAACAGCGAGTTGCTCCAAGTTTTGACTCAAGCCGTGGCGGCTCAATCGACTGAGTCGACCGCACAGAGTAACACTGGCGCGGCAAAGCCGACCGACGACCCCAAAACCCAACAATTGCTGGATAATATTCGTCAATCACTGCCCTTAATTCAGTCCGCAAATAATTCGTTTGGCCTGGCCCATGAAAACCTCAAACAAGCTCAATTCGGCACGGCCGTAGAAAATCAAAATGACGCAATCGTTTCGCTCGCTGACGCTTGGGAGTTGTTCTTCGACATCCGGCGGTTAATCGAGGCAATTTACCGAAACGAACTTATCATCGGGCAACTTGTCGCCGGCGCGAAACAGCAACCAAAAATGATGGGTCCGATGGCCGAAGCGGTGCTGCAACCTCAACAGAAAAACCTGGAGCGGTGTCGGCGACTCGACTCGATGCTGGATCGCGAGTTATTGCAACTCGCCGGTGATCCGTCCAAAGGTGCCAATCCACAGAACCAAGCCAGTGGATCCGAGCCCCCACGCGAAGAGCAAATCAAAGCCGAATCCGACCGTTTGAAGTTCGCAAAAAAGCTTGTAGAACAGATTGTCGGCGAAATGAACTCGGCTGATCTGGAATTCGAAAAACTGGTTAAGAAATTCATTGCAACGCCCGATGTGGAGGCAGATGTTGGCGAGGACACACAAGATGTTGAACGATCTGTCGAGGTTGATCTCGAATTAGTCAAAGCCGAACGACATGTGGCTAACGCGAATGAGAAAATCGAAGAACTTCGGCGATTGTTTTTTTCGTTAATCGAGCACTTACGAGACACCACCAATCGTCAATCGAATCTCAACGATTCAACGCTCAAGGAAAGCGTAGAGACCCGCCCTGAAGAAAACGGTCGGGTCGGCAGTCTAGCGAACAAACAGCAGCAGCTTGGCGAGATTTCTCGCCGGATCGCCGACGCGCTCCAAAAACAAAGCGAACAGGCCGCCGCCGTTGCCGACCAGCCCGCTCAAGATGATCCTTCGGCACCACAGGTCAGTCGACAGGATGCGGCTAAGGAATCGGAAAAGCTGTTCAATGCGTCTCAATTCGTTGACACCGCCGAAAAGTCAATGAATCAAGCAGCATCCGAAATGCAAAAAATCGCTGCAACGAATGAAGTTCCAGCGGATGAAACAACCAAATCGGACGCCGAGACCCCCTTCAAAATTACGATTGATAATCAAAAACAGGCACTAGAAAACTTGCTCCAAGCATTGGCGTTGCTCGATGAGAATCAAAATGAACAAAATCAAGACCAGCAACAACAAAACCAGGATCAGCAACAAAGCGAATCACAACAGAACGAGCAGCAACAACGGGACCAGCAGCAACAAATGAATGCACAACAATTGCTGCAACTGATTCGCGATCGGGAAGCTCAGCGTCGCAAGAGCAAGCAACGGCGTCGGGCAGACTCGCGGCCGGTGGAAAAAGACTGGTAGTGTAGGATAAACCGACTCCAATTCAACAGGATTACAAGAGTTAATGAATCAAATTGCGAAATCGTCTGCTGCCTTGATTTGTGTTTTCGTGAGTGCGCTGGCCGTGACGGACGGCAGCGCTCAGGAATTGCAGTTTGCGAGTCAAAGCGGCCCGTATTACGTCGGCGAACCTGTTTTGGTTCAGGTAATCGCAAGCGGATTTGGCGGTGGCGATAATCCCCAATGCCAACTTGCCGGTTCAATCCCAGATGGACTTTCGATCCAAGGCCCTCATGTTGGCCGGTCGACCAGCAGCCTCACCCAAATCATTAATGGGCGTGTCAGCCGGAGAGACACCGTTGATGTTCGATTCAGCTTCGTCGTCACGGCTGGCCGAAAGGGTGAATTTGATATTGGCCCGTTTGAGGTTACCAGCAATGGCAAAACAAATTCGGTTGAGGGCGCAAAGTTTCGATTTCGAGATTTGGAAGTCGACCCCGATATGGAAATTGGTTTTTCGATTTTAGGAAACTCAATTTACGTCGGTCAGCAAGTTCCGGTAACGATTCGATGGTCATTCATTGGCGATTTCAACGCGGTTAAGTACGCATTCTCCAATTTGCAGATTCGTTCGCCGTTGTTTGACCAGTTTTCGTTTCGTGATAAACCGCGACAAACTCGCACAACATTAACGCTTGCTACAGCCAAGGGCAGTATTGATTTGGATGCGCAGGTGACGCAAGAAGAGAAGGATGGCAAGCAGGTTGTTGTTGTCACTGGCCAGCGAATCCTCATGGCAGATTTGCCAGGCGAATACAAGTCGATTCCAATAACATGCCGAACAAAAAAAGTCACGCGGTGGGGCCGCGACCTGTTCGGAGAAATCGTGGCGCGCGGAACCGCCCCCTCATTGGCGGCCGGAGAGCCCTTGAGTTTCTCGGTCAAACCGGTCCCCTTGAGCGGGCGACCAGAAAGCTTTGCCGGTGCTGTCGGACAAGGCTTTTCAATCGAGGTTGCAGCCAACCGATCGGTGGTGCGAGTCGGCGATCCTATTTCGCTGACCATTACATTACGAGGCAGTGGCAACCTCGATTCGGTCTCTCTCCCCCAGCTCGATACGGCAAGTGCACTTGCGCGCAACGACTTTCAAATTCTCGGCGATCAATCATCAGGCACCGTCGACGGCAACACCAAACATTTCAAAGTAAACATTCGTGTAAAGAATCAATCGGTTAACCAAATCCCGGCGATCGAATTTTCCTGGTTTGATCCTATTCAAGAAGTTTTTGACACGTCGAGGTCCAAACCGATCGCCTTGCAAGTAATGGATACCGAGATCATTTCGTCACAGGATGTGGTTGCCACGACATCAAAACATCAGGGTGCGAACAACCAAGAATCAACCAATTCGGCTGACGGTCAGGCCGAGCCAGCCATTTCACTTGCCGGCGCCAACTTGGCCATTGAACGAGATCCAGCATTGTTGTTGGCGAATCATGATCAAACCGATTTTGTCAAATATGTTCCTGGTGCAATTTATGGTTTGGCCATTTTGCTTGGAATGGTAGCGTTGCTTCGTAAACCGCGGTCAGCAGAAGAGATCGCAACCAAGCGCCGCAAATCTCAGTTATCTCGAATCAGGAAGTCAATTCAGAATGCCAATTCGCGCGCGAGTAAGGATGCCGCTGCCGATATCGCTGAATCGTTACGAGAGTTTATCAAGGTTTTTGAGCCGAAAAACCGCGCGGAAGTCGATTTAATTATTTCTGATTGTGACAACGCGACTTACAGTCCTTCTGAACAAGGCGGACAAAGCTTTACCGAAAGCCTGATCGAGCGCAGTTTGGCCGTGGTCGACGACATCGAGATGGATTAAGGGAATCAGGGAAAAAGATTTTGGATATGCCTTTCTCTGCAAATCTTGCCAGCGCGCTCGTACCTCCCATCTTATTTAATGGGGGGACTAAGGGGGGTGCAGACAACACATGCACACAAAACATTGATAAGGCAAGAACTCTTGTTTGTACGATTTGCTTGTCAATTGCCATATTTTTTTGCCCACGCGTGGGACTCTCACAAAAAGCAAGAATCCAAAACGCAAGAATCCAAAATGCCATAGACGCCTACACTGCGGCCATCGACGAAGACCAACGAGACCAGCAAATCCAAAAATTCAATCGCGCCGAACAGCTATTTCGACAGGTCATCGAGGGAGACGGCACGAACCCACCGGTACGAACCGCTGCGCTTTATGTCAATCTCGGGAACGCCGCGCTACAGGGTGAACGATTGGGGCCAGCAATCGTTGCTTTCCGGCAGGCACTTGCGCTGGATCCGCAAAACACGCAAGCCCACCAAAACCTGGCGTATGCTCGTTCGTTGTTGCCCGAATGGATCCGCTTTGAACCGGATACCGGATTAGCTGATTCGTTTTTTTTCTGGACGGCATATTTTTCAAACGACGAGATCGCGATCACCGCAGCAGCTTGCTTTGCATTAGGGTTCTTGTTTGGAGCTTTTGGCATCTCCACTGGACGCGTGACGGTTCGCAATCTCGCGGTGGTGCCATTGCTTGCTTGGATTGTACTATTGGTATCGTTGTGGTTTGTAAGCAATCAAAAATCGAATAACAACCTGGTCGTAATTGACGAGGCCGTTGTCCACAGCGCCGATTCTGAAAATTCACCCACGCGAGTGTCACGTCCTTTGCCAAGCGGAGCGGAAGTGCGACTTGTGCAGCAGCGAGATCGCTGGACCGAAATTCAATTTTCCGGCGGCCGCACCGGTTGGTTGTTGAGTACAAAAGTCAACAAAATATCCACATGACCGGCGAAACAACTGAAGAATGCAGTGGCACAGCAATGACTTACGAAGATGTTGATGCCATTCAGGTCTGACTCCAATTGGTTTCGTACCCAATAGATTCGTTTTGCATTCGCGCGGTTTGGCGGACGTGTTACAATGCAAACTATGGATGACCTTTTCGCAACAATGCGTATGGACCGTCGCCTGACGGGTGTTCGGTCAGGTCTCTCGGCATACTCGCATTCTTTACGCAGACGTAAATCAAATCAGGTCAGCGCCTTTTGAACTTGCTCGCGCATCTTTTGTAGTCCGGTTTTGGCAACTAACAACGCGTCTT
>CAJHZH010000585.1_pt1 | contig 12877 bp, 8 predicted proteins | sample 9198951 | NCBI WGS metagenome assembly CAJHZH01 (sample SAMEA7708381, study PRJEB35096) | sediment metagenome | biome: marine neritic benthic zone biome [ENVO:01000025]; feature: sediment [ENVO:00002007]; material: shallow marine sediment [ENVO:03000034] sea grass bed [ENVO_01000059] ...
GGCAGATTACGAAGAATACCTGAAACGCGTTCCCAGCGAGGAACGAATCTGGATACGCCGGGCACAAATCCATTTACAGCAAAATCAACTTGACGAGGCGATCGACTGTTTTGACCGGGCCCTGGAAATCGATGACATTTGCTCCGCGGCATTCCTGGGAAAATGTCAGGTGTATATGCGAATGGCCAATCATTCCCAGGCTCTAATCGAAAGCGAGAAGGCGCTGCGATTAGATTCAAGAAACCCGGATACCTATATTGCTCGAGGAAAGATCTTTAATGATCAAAAACGTTACAAACAAGCCGAAGCCGAATTTGAAAAGGCGGCCGGGCTAATTACCGCCGAGTCGATAATTGACCGCCGAAAGTTGGCCGAGATCTTGTACCAGCGTGGCGTGACCTTGTACGAAATGGGAGATGCTCACCGAGCGATCGATGATTTCAAGCGAGCCAGCGAGTTGCGGCCGACCCACGCCGGTAACCACGTCTGGCGAGCCGCCACTAGCGCTAAATTGGAAGACTGGCCGGACGTGATCGAACATTTGCAACAGGCGATTAACTTGCGACCGTCCGCGGCACAACAGTACCGTCAACTGGGCAAACCGGTTGCCAAAAAGGCGATCGAACATTTCAACCGAACGATTCGTCTCGGCCAAGCTACGCCAGACGTCTACCGCAACCGAGGACGGGCATATCAGTTTTTGGGTAAAACGGATGAAGCGATAGCCGATCTGACTGTCTCATTGAATTCGGAAAACCAGGATTCCGAGACGATCATTCAACGCGCTCAATTGTACGTCGCCCAGCAAGACTATCAGCCGGCGATTGGCGATCTGACGAAAGTTATCAAACGAGATCCAGAAAATCATGCGGCCTACTTTAGTCGTGCCCGGGCCTTGAACGAAGCGGGCAACTTCCAAGGTGCCATGCGGGACGTCAGCAGGGCGATCGAAATCGAAGCTGGTCAGTCGAGGTATCATGTGCTGCGCGGCGATTTACGGCTTTCCAGTGACGACCTGACAGGAGCCATCGAAGACTATACGCAGGCTACGATTCTCGACCCCGATGACCATCTCGCCTTCCGAAAACGCGGCAGCTGTTATCTGAAACTCAACTCATTTTTGCACGCAATTGCCGATCTGACTCGAAGCGTTGAATTGTTTCCTGGACTGTCAGAGACCCATATTCTGCGCGGGCAAGCTTACTTGAAAAACGAACAACTTGAACTTGCCCAGAATGATTTCGAAGGCGCCATTTCCATCGACCCCAACCAAGTACGCTCGTATTGCGGTTTGGCTAGCTGCCTCGCTCAAACGGGACGTCATGAAATCGCACTCATTTGGCTTACCAAGGCATTGCACCGATTCGAGGATCAACGCGCCGTGGCTGAAATCCTGATGATGCGAGGCAAGATTTTTTATCAAATGGGTCGATTTCCACCTGCCATAACCGATTTTTCAACGGTGCTGGAACTGCAACGCGAAGATCCCAAAGGCGTCGCCGCCGCAAGATGTGCTCGCGCCGTTGTACTGGTCCAACATGGCGAGTTGATTCGCGCCAAAAAAGAATTTGATCGGGTGCTGAATAAGTTTCCCGATCATCCAATTGCCACCAGCGCGGTCAAGTGGCTGAGCAATGGCAGCGGTCGTCGACCTGGCATTCTGGAGCCCCCGGAAAAGTTGATTCGCCCGACGCGACCACCCGTAACCACGAAACAAATTGATTTTGAAAAAACGGACCCCAAGTGGGAGGCGCCTCCTCCATTCGATCTTTGGATTGTTCGCACCGGGAAAAAAAGTCGCGAATACGGTCCGGTTACCAAATCCGTTTTGGACGACTGGGTCCGCCAGGGCAGGGTGAGCGCGGAGTCCAAGCTCCTCAAATCGGGTTGGCCAAAATGGCGGCGGGCCACCAGTGTCTACAGGGTCCTGAAACAGACGTGAATTAACGAACAAGCGGTATTCCATCTGTCTAACAAAGGACCTTAATCCTTTTCATAATCCTGATCTTAATCCTGATCCGTTGACGTTCAAAGTGAGGCGGTACCGAACTGGCGGACACTCCAAGACCTTATTTTGGGAGGTTAGACTGTAGCGCAAACGAGTCTGCCATGGGGAAAGACGGAGGTGTTGGGCGATATCGCAAAAGGCGGCCATCTCACTAATTAGGAATTTCGATCACGATTACGATTACGATCACGATTACGATTACGATCACAATTGAGAACGAAATGTGTACTATGGTTCCGATCGGGGAAACATCGTTGCAATATTCCGTTCCGTAACCGGATGGATAACGCCGCGTTCGGTGATAATGGCCGAAATCAGATCGGCAGGCGTCACGTCAAAGGCCGGGTTGTAGACCGCGACTCCTTGTGGAGCCGTGGTTTTTCCAAATCCGTTTGTGATCTCTTCGGCCGCGCGCTGTTCGATAGGTATGCCTTCACCCGTTTTGATCGACAAATCAAATGTCGAACTCGGTGCTGCGATATAAAAGGGAATACCATGATGTTGGGCGAGAACCGCCACGCAGTACGTGCCGATCTTGTTCGCAGCGTCGCCGTTGGCCGCAATTCGGTCGGCGCCGGTAACCACCGCTTGAACCTTGCCTTCCCGCATCACTTGGGCAGCCATCGAATCGCAAATCAGTGTTGCCGGGATATTTCGCTGCATCAATTCCCAAGCGGTAAGGCGTGCGCCTTGCAACAACGGCCTGGTTTCGTCAACGTACACGTGTAGCACCCGGCCCTGATCTTGCGCCGTAAAGAACACGCTTAGCGCCGTTCCATATTCGGCGGTGGCCAAACCGCCGGCGTTGCAATGCGTTAGCACTCCGGTTACTTCTTCGCCAAGCAGACTTGCACCATGGCGTCCAATGTCACGGCACATTTGCCGGTCTTCTTCGTGGATCGCCTTGGCCTCTACCAAAAGTTTTTCCAACAGCTCATTTTTGTTTGAATCGGCGTAACGATCAGCAACGTCGCGCATTCGCTCGAGCGCCCAAAACAAGTTAACGGCCGTCGGCCGGCTGGTCGCCAAATATTGAATGACTTCGTCGACTCGTTTCGGCAATTCGGAATCGCAAGCTGAAACACCGACCACGACGCCATAGGCGGCGGCGATACCAATCGCCGGTGCACCGCGGACCCGCAGCATTTTGATCGCTTCCCAGACCGCTTGCACATCGCGGCAGTGATGTTCAACCAATTCAGTGGGTAACTTGGTTTGGTCAATCATGACCAAATGACCATCCACATCGCCGAACCAGCGAAGTGTTTCTGCATTTCCGGTTTGCGCCGTTGCCATGAATTCAACCAATTTGGCTTTGCAATGATTGATTCTTGCTGTCGATTTTCTCGACCAGCGCGTCGCGAAATGTCTTTAGACGTTCGGCTAGGTCATGGTCGCCGAGCGCGAGAATCTGCACCGCAAACAGGCCTGCGTTACGGGCGCCTCCGGAACCAATGGCAAACGTTGCCACGGGGATGTCGCCGGGCATTTGGACCGTCGAGAGCAACGAGTCGATCCCTCCCATGACTTCGGTCTTGACCGGCAGTCCAAGCACCGGCAGGGTTGTATGAGCCGCCACCACGCCGGCTAAATGCGCCGCACCACCAGCAGCGCAAATGATGACCTTCAACCCTCGATCAATGGCCGACGATGCATACTCGGCGACGACGTGAGGCGTTCGATGCGCACTCATGACATGGACTTCGTAAGCGATTCCAAATTCAGACAACGCCTCGACAACTTTGTTGATTTTGGGCCAATCACTGTCACTACCCATTAGAATTCCGACCTGCGGTTGCTGGTTCATCTACGGCTCCAATCATGCGAACAATGGTTCGTATTTCATTTTGAATGTTTCGGCGACCGGTTCATTGGTAATCCGACCTCTATGAACATTAACCGCATCTCGAATCGGCAAGTCAATCTCAGCGGCCTGCATGGTTCCCATATCCGCCAGCTTGATCACCCACGGCAATGTGACATTGCAAAGCGCAAACGTACTGGTTCGCCCGACTGCGCCGGGCATGTTTGCGACACAATAATGGACAACGCCTTCTTCGATATACACCGGATCACTGTGGGACGTTGGACGGGTTGTTTCCACACAACCGCCCTGATCGACTGCGACGTCAACAATCACGCTGCCCGGCTTCATGATTCGCAGGTCTTCGCGGGTTACCAGGCAGGGCGCCTTTGCACCTGTTATTAAGACCGCACCAATCACCAGATCAGAAAGCTCCAATTGTTCCCGAATGATATTCCGATCGCTAAACAGGACGTTCACGTTCGCCGGCATGATGTCATCGAGATAACGCAAGCGTTCCATGTTGATATCGAGGATTGATACGTCAGCTTGAAACCCCGCCGCGATTTTTGCCGCGTTGGTTCCTACGACGCCGCCACCGATAATCGTAATTCGCGCCGGCGCCACACCCGGTACGCCACCCAGCAGAATACCCCGACCCATTTGCGGGCGTTCCAGGAAGCGGGCACCTTCTTGAACGCTCATCCGACCTGCCACTTCACTCATTGGCGTCAACAAAGGCAACGTTCCGTCGGGACCGCTCAGCGTTTCATAGGCAACGCTGGTCGATCCGGATTTGACCATCGCCTCGGTCAGTTCGCGATCTGCCGCAAAATGGAAATACGTAAAAACAATTTGATCTGGGCGGATCATCGCCCACTCTTCGGCTTGAGGCTCTTTGACCTTCACGATCATTTCTGCACGGTCAAAAATCTCTTTGGGCGATGCAACAATCTCAGCACCCTCAGCAAGATATTCGTCGTCAATTAGCCCGGACCCGATTCCCGCGTTCTTTTCCACTAATACCGAATGGCCCTGCTTCACGAGCTCATGAACGCCTACCGGAAGCATAGCGACACGGTATTCGTCCGTTTTGATTTCTTTTGGAACACCAACAATCATTTTTTTTTCTCAACCAAAATCGCGAGATAACATATGAGTCCGCATTTCAACAAACGATTTGTCGGGTGGCAAGCGGGAGATTCAAATTCCAGCAAAAAATACTGGGTAATGGCTTATTCGACAGGCGGTTCTGACTCATCCGCGGTTACTTCGGACATCGGTCGATCAGTGGACGACGCTCGTTGCTCGAGAACAAGTTTTATCGGCACTTCGCCAAAACTCAGCGTGTCTCGCAATACCCCCAGCAGGTATCGTCGATATGTGTTGTCAAAGGCACCAGGATCATTGCATTTGAGGATGATCGTTGGCGGCGCCACGGCGATTTGGGTTGCATAGTAAACTTTGGGCCGTTTTTTGCGCGAAGTTAAGGCCGGGGGATGATGCTCGACAGCGGTTGCAATAATACGATTCAGCTCACCTGTCGAGACTCTTTCGTGCGACTGTTTGAACAGCATCTGCGCATGATTGAGCAGTTTTTTGACGTTTCGCCCTGTGAGTGCTGTTATGAAGGCGATCGGGACGTTCCATAACGTCGAAAAGTTATCCCTCAGGTAGTCCGCCCAACGCTCTGTCGCCATGTGGTCGGCCATCAAGTCCCACTTGTTGACGACCAAAATACAGGGTTTGAAGTTCGATTCGATATAGTTAACCAGTTTGCGATCCACTTTACTAATTCGCCGGCTTGCGTCAAAAAACATGAGCATGACATCGGCATATCGAATGGTCCGTTGCGCTCGATGTGTGCTGTAAAATTCGATATCGGTACGCACGCTTTTGCCGCGTCTCAGACCCGGAGTATCGATTGCAACAAATGTTTTGCCATCCAGCTCGAACCGCACGTCGACGCTGTCGCGAGTTGTCCCGGCTACCTCGCTGACAATCATCCTGGGAGATTGTGTGAGCGTGTTGATAAACGTACTTTTGCCTACGTTGCGTTGACCCACGATCGCAATTTTCATCTCGGGTTCGGCCAACGGTGACTCAGGTTCCCAATCGTCGCCATCGAACGCGGCGACGATTTTGTCAAGCAAAGCGTATTTATTGCGATTATTTTGTGCACTGACAGGTAGCACTTCACCCAAGCCCAGTCGAAAAAACTCACTCGTTTCGACGTCGAATTTTTCATGGTCGGTTTTGTTGGCAACCAGGATGATTGGCCGGTCTGCCGAGCGAAGTCGTCTGGCAATTCGTTCATCTAAGCCAGTAATTCCCTCGCGCGTGTCGACAACCAACATCAACACGGTTGCGGTGTTGATTGCATACGAAATTTGTTCTTCAATTTCCTGGCTCAAGTCATCGATGTCGTTGATGCCGATGCCACCTGTGTCGGTGATCTCAAAATAGTGCTCGTCGTGTTCGATTAGCCGCGTCATGCGGTCACGTGTAACGCCAGCCACGTCATCGACGATCGCCAGACGCCGTCCTGCCAGCCAATTGAAAATGCTGGATTTACCGACATTTGGTCGGCCAACGATGGCTACTTGCGGAATTGACATGACCGGCGAAACTAAAGAATGCTGAAACCAAATGGAGACGACCAACGGCGTAGATTGTTTCAAAACAAACCAGAAAGTCAAACTGCAAGCGCTCTCAAGTCGCCGACTGGGATTTGGATTGATGGAATATGAATTATGGATACGGACACCAAGCTGAAAAAGACGATGCTCCAGTTTCTCGGCTCGCTCAATCAATCGGGGGTAACGGATTTACCCCCTTGCACGCCCGCAAGCAAAATCGAGCATACAAGTTCACCTTCGGTTAGCGAAGAATCCACAGCTGACAATGTCGATTCGCTGGGGAGCCGGATGCATGATTCGGCGGATTTACGCTCGGGCGCGACAACTTTGTCCGACCCGATTTCACTGATTGAAACTGAGGGTCACTCGTCCGAAAGCTATGGTAAATCATTGTCGGCAACCGCGCGTGACGAGCACCTGGCCCAACTGCGCGACGGCGTTGCCAGTTGCACTCGCTGTACGGAACTTGCCGAATGTCGAACGCAAACGGTTTTTGGAGTAGGAAGTGCTACGCCGCGACTGTGCTTTCTAGGCGAGGGACCCGGCGCGGATGAGGATCGGCTTGGCGAACCCTTTGTCGGTCGTGCGGGCCAGCTTCTGGATAAAATTATCGAAGCATGCAAGATGAAACGCCAGGATGTGTATATCTTGAACACCGTGAAATGCCGGCCACCCGGAAATCGAAACCCGCTTGATTCCGAGCTGGAAAACTGCTGGCCGTTTGCACAACAACAATTGGAGATATTGCAACCGGAATTTATCTGCTGCCTCGGCGCAGTTGCGGCCAAAACACTATTGAATACTTCACTATCGATTGGAAAACTACGACAGAAATTCCATCGATATCTCGGAAGCCAGGTGATTGTCACATATCATCCCGCCTACCTGTTGCGAACGCCAGGAGCCAAGGCCAAAACCTGGGACGACATGAAGATGTTGATGGATGCCATGGGAATCGAATACGATAGGTGACACCCAAGAGTCAGCAGCGAAGGACGACAATTTGACGTCACGTATCCGGCGCGTTGGGGTCCCAATAGTTCACACGCTTTTTGAAGCGATTCGATTGTTAACGCGCCTTGGATTGCCTTGGCAGCTGTTACGACCGTTATGACTGGTCCAATGAACTCTGAATCGAATCTGCGAATAATGTTCGTAATGCTCGGATTTTCCGGAGTGATGTGAATCGGATTGTCATTACCCCTACCAATTTCCGGGTTTTTCTTGCTCACCTAGCTTCCCGCAATTACCATTAAGAGTAATCTTTTGCTATTTAACTGCGATCCACAGGGGCGGTTCGCAGTGACGGGCGTTTACGCCCTGTCTGAGTTGTTTTGCCGGCTTATTTCGGCGCTTCGGAGGAACCAATGACGAGTCGCCTGATTCGTACCCAGATTTGTTTCATCTTGTCCGCAATTTTTGTGTTCACACTTTGCCACGAAACTGCTGGCCAAAACTTGGTCAACGTTAATCCGGCCGGCGTTGATATCGATGCCAACGGTGTGCTACGAACCAAGACGTTTCGCGACCCCACGGGCCAGTTAACGCGTCAAAGGTTTCTCGCGGCACAATCCATTTTGGATGCCGACTTAATCAAGCCAAGCGAATTGAGAAAAATCTCGCTCAATCGATTGGAACGCGTCATTGCAGATCGACTTGCATCGGGCGAAGAACTTGATGATTCGATTCGGTACCTGGCCGGTTTGACTCAGATCACCAACGTATTCTACTACCCGGATACAAAAGATATTGTCGTGGCGGGTCCGGCGGAAGGATTTTATACCGACATGGCTGGCCGCGTTGTCGGCATGAAAACCGGTAAGGCGATCATGAGGCTCGAGGATTTAATCGTTGCCTTGCGAGCATTTTCACCCGACAATCCGTCGACCCCTTATATCGGTTGTTCGATTGATCCGACACAAGAAGGACTTCAGCGATTTCAACAGAGCTATGCTGAATTGCTAAAAACCTTTCAAGTTCAGAACAAGCCGATCCAGGGTAACGAACACTTTATTGCTAATAGCTTGCGAGAAGCCCTCGGCAAACAAACGGTCACCGTTAAAGGTGTTTCCAACCGAACTCACTTCGCCCAAGTACTGGTCGAAGCAGATTACCGTATGAAGCTGATTGGCATTGGGCTGGAACAGCCCCCGGTTCGAATTCCTAGCTTTGTCGAAAACGTCAAACCTTCGAAGGTTCCAAAAAACGCACTGCAACGATGGTACTTCACACCCGATTACCAGCGTATCCTCGTGAATGAAGACGAAACCGCGATGCAACTGGTTGGCGACGGCGTCAAGTTGATAGGTGCGGATGAGCGAGTTCAGCAAAATGGCGTACGCGTCAAAACGTCCCGCGCAAATCGCGCGAGTCGCAATTTTACGCGCGAGTTCACCAAGAAGTTCGGGCAGCTTGCCGAGAAATCGCCAGTGTTCGCCGAACTCCGCAACCTGATAGATATGTCCATCGTCGCAGCATTCATCAAAGAAATGGATTATTATGGACAAGCCGATTGGGACTTGGGAATTTTGAACGACGAAACCAAGCTGAACACCGAGACCTATCAAGCGCCTATCCATGTCGAACCGGCGATCAATGCCCTGTGGAAGCAAAGGGTATTCATGACGCCAATTGGTGGCGGCGTGAGTATCCAGCCACGAAACGCATTGTCCATCGACAACATGAAAGTCGATGAAAAAGGCGAGGTCAACGAGATTCGCAAATCAATCAGTCTTGGTCATCTCGATTCAGGTCAATGGTGGTGGGACTGATCCTTTGTTTATCCTTCTCAAATGAGACAAACGCCCAGCATTTGATTAGTGCTGGGCGTTTTTTTTTGTAGAACGCATTTCAAAACCGTTTGATTGCGTAGTGGACGAAGCGATGAGTCCCGTTTTGCCTGAATTGGAACGAGGGACTCGTAGCCTCGTCCACTACCAGGTCGTTTTGAAATGCGCTGTAGCCAATTAGGTTCTGAAACTTGGACCACCACAGTTTTTTCAATTTGTTCCGTCGTTTAGCGACCGAACTGGCGGGTGCTAACATGCATTTTTGGCACAATGACCGGCATCGGTTGCGCATCAAAATTTATTTTCTTGCCTTTTAATGATTTCATTGTCTTTGGCAAAATGACCATTTGTTGAATGCCGGGAATTCGTTTTGTTTGCGCCTTATATTCTTTGATCACTTTGGCTACTTCTGGATTCAATTGATCTTTTCCGTTGGGCAATTTTCGAGTCGCCCAGTTGAAGCTTCCAATGCAAACGTAGCTTTCATATCGATCGTGGAATTCATAGGCCTCAACGCCCTTTTTGCGCAACTCTTTACACAGAATATTGGCTTTGTTTGCTCCTTCGGCTAACTGACTGTTGCGCATCGGTTTGCGAAATCGAAGCAAATCTTGAAATTCCCTTTGCTTTTTGTCGATTTCTTTTGCATCAAGTGTCACACCGCGAAAGGTTGCGACGCGAACCGTAAACCGACCCGGACAGTCAAACAGACTATGGCGAATTCCTTTGTTCATTTTTAGAACTAGCTTGTCGACCGTATGCCTTTTGAAGTAATCCTCTGGCAAATGTGGGTTGGGCATCAAAAAGGCCGAGAACATTGGGCCTTTTTCGCGAACTTCTTGACTGCCAAATGCACGCTTTTGGTATTCGCGCCATCCAGCCATACGTTGATTGGTTTCAACATGAGGTTTGATCTCAATCGTCCGCGGTCGCAGGTATTTGATTCGTTTAAGCGATTTTTGTGCTTGTGCATCATCGAACGAAGGGAAATTACCGACAACAACAGCGACTTCTTCAAATGAATCCGGGTTGGCAGCCTTCATTTTCACCTGAACTGGCAAACCCTCTTTAGATTTGGGTGGTTGCCAACCTTTGCCTCGAATGGTTGTTGAATAGTCAAAAGCGTGCCGGTAAATATATGATTCCAGGTTATGGTCTCGGCGAAGTTCCAGCGCCAGTTGTCTGGCTTGCTGTTCTCCGCGTTCACCGAGAAATGATGCGCACATGATCAGCCAGGGACCGTGCCGGTCCGTCAGATTCAGATCGAGAGCTGGATCGGAATTAACTCGCCTCGAAAAAGGCAATGACCTGCTCAACTGAGCACTAGCTGACGAAGCTATCGTCACCGCCATCAAGAAAGTGGCTGAGAACCAAAGGGATTGACGTTTCATCAGTTGCCTCCTTGCCATGTGCCGAGCGGTATGCCCCGCGAGAAGCCTTGGCGTCTTTGTACAAACGGGCGATTCGCGAGGATTCAGCAGATTGTCAGTTTGGTAAATTTGGATCCGCCAGCGCGGCGGACAATCCAACGATTTCGGATCGTTGGGCGGCGGAAATTAACAGATTCAAGTTGCCGCTTCCAGAGCGAATCGCACCCGAGCCTGGAAATGCTCTACTCTTCTGGATTAAGCCAAACTGTGCGGTTTTCGGGCCTTCAGGCCGCCAAAAAATTGAAAACCGCAAGGTTCCAAGGGGGTTGAATTCCCCATAGCTGCCCGTATCTTGAATGATAAAGGTGTTTAGGGCCCAGGGTTTTCCCGCAGATTAGAAGCCAAGTAGCAATCTTTTTGTTTTGACGACTTAAATTTCGGTAGATAAATGCAGTACTCGTTTCGACTGGCGGAGTTGTTGGGTCACATTCCCGATCCGCGAAAACGGCCGGGAACGATTAAGTCCATCGTCGAATACACTGGACTCGATCGGCACCAGGTAGCTGCGCTGTTGAAAAACGAAGTCAAGTACATTCCATTGAAGGCGCTTTCCCGTCTATGCGATTATCTTATCGAACATGGACACGCTACGGCTGAACAATTGCCTGGTGCATTATTCGCGGTGGAACCGGAAAATTTTTGGGAAATGCTTGCGCGCCGCCGACGTTTGGAAATGTGCCTGGGTGTGCGGAGTGACGTCGAAAAAGAAAATCCAGATGTGTCGTTCGTCGTTGCCTCGGATTCTGTGCTGATGGGCGAACTGCTCAATGGGGTGACGACACTTGGCGGCACCGCTAAGCTTCGCAAGGCCGAATCCGGTGAGGATACAGTGGAACAGCCGCGGGGCGGTTCGCCGCATCCCGAGCATTTAAAACAATCATTGGTTTGGAGCCCGGGTCAGGCTGCCGATTCTGAAATGAAATCGCTCGCGGCGCAGACCTATCGGGAATTTTCTGAAAGTTCTGGTGATAAGGCATTGGTGTGTCTTGGTAGCACCAAGAGCAATCCGGTGGTTGAAATCATGATGGCAGGCGCTTTTGGCTGCGAGCCGTTTGTGTCGCAGGACAATTGCGAAAATCCGATTAAGCGGGGATGCCCGGTTTTCTTTCGCTATCGTGACAGTGATCCTCAGCCTGAATCGTGTATCGGCGGGATGAAATTGACGCGAGAATCCTCAGACCTAAGCCCAGGCATATACTACGAACGGGAAAATGGAAAGTGGACCCAAGCCAATGCTGGTGGCGCATCACAAAACGTAGCCATGGTTTTCTATATTCATCGAGAATCTCAGGGTCGTTTGGAAATGACCATGGGTGGCTTCTCGGGTCGAGCAACCCGTTTGCTGGCGCGAGCATTGGCTACTCGCGCCGAAGATTTTTGGCCGCCAACATATACCGGCCAGGGTATCCAAGTCGGCATGTTCTTAATTGAATTTAGTCCAAGTGGCGAAAAGAACGAAGATATTTTGCGAACCGATCTGGTTGCCTCGACAAAAGTCATTCCCATTTCGTCTGATGCAATTGAAAGGCGAATCGGCAAATAATTTCGTCGCCGCTGGCGCTTTTTGATTGCGTTCTCCGAATTTCAGTGTGTTTTTGTTCCGGCTCATCAACCGTCAATCGAAATCGCAACAGGTGTTTTCGATCAAGTTTTGACGGTTGTACTATCTGTACTCCGAAAGCGCATTCGGATTTGGCCCACATACATGCTTCGTCACCGCAAGCATCCCCTTCAATTGGTACTGTTTATTCTGGCTCGGTGACGTCGTATTCAATGGATGTTAAGTCATCCTCAAACTCTTGTGGTGAGTTGGCCACACCCGCGCCGATAAACCATCTGTTGTGAGGTGCACCCTAGATTTGCATGGGCACACTTGTTGGTGCACTTACAAAACGCGGTTCCCGGCCGAAAGTGACAGCAACATTGACAGCAGTTCATCCGTAACGGGGCGGTGAAGTAAACCCATGAGGAGTGCGCCAGTGTCAGGAGACATCAACGTAGTGGCCATCGTCAAAGGACAAGAACGATATGTGTTCATGTTCGATGATAACAGTCGAGCAGAGACCCTACGATTACTAGGCCAGTACGCGTCTGACCCCGAATTAAGTTTCAGCTGGTACGATGCCGCGGTCCTCAGTCAAAAAGTCCGCCGCACAAAACCATCCCAACCGGCATCTCCAAATACAGGCACAAACCGAATCGACGCA
>CAJHZH010000412.1_pt1 | contig 12864 bp, 9 predicted proteins | sample 9198951 | NCBI WGS metagenome assembly CAJHZH01 (sample SAMEA7708381, study PRJEB35096) | sediment metagenome | biome: marine neritic benthic zone biome [ENVO:01000025]; feature: sediment [ENVO:00002007]; material: shallow marine sediment [ENVO:03000034] sea grass bed [ENVO_01000059] ...
GCGCCGCTTACCGCCGGCTGTACCGTACTGTAAATAATCCAGGCAAGCGAAATCGAAACAACAATCGCAAAGAATAAATAGGTGCGGTTGCAACAACTCTTCATCAAATCGACTCCTGATTAGTCAGTGCGAGTTTCCGACCGAATTTCCGCCTAAGCGGCAAGTTGTGACAAACTGCCAGCGCATGCCGCAGCGGAATTTACACACAGCCATTTTGTATTCGTCAACAGTTAGACGGCAGTTTCAGAATTTCCTTACTTCCCGGAACCTTACTTCCCTGCGCTGGCCAATTCATGGATGTCGTATCCATTGAGATAGTTATGTCGAATCATGTTTTCGACGGATTCTTGCAATTCCATGGGCACTCCTGTGGCGACCATTTTTTCAGCGTTCCACTGGATCTTCTCATCGGCATTAGCCCACACAGCAAGATTTCCAAGCAGAATCGTTTCGGTTAGCGGGCCGGCGTAATCAGCGAAATTAGAGACCGGCGTCCCTTCACCTTGAATCGCGTTGGCATACTCATCGAAATGGCCGGGTGACTGTTGAATTTCCAAATTCGGTTGTTTGATCCGTCTTTGCTTTTCAAAACTGCCGTTGGGCCGCATGATACCCGTGTTCTGTTGTTCGTCAGCGCCATAATCACCAGGCGAGAACAACATGCCATCGGAACCAACGACGAGCGCACCGCTACTGTAAACCGATTCCTCACCATTTCGGCCACGACTGCGAGGCATATCCTTGATCAGTTTGGTTGGCGGCATTTTTCCGCCGTCGTACCAGGTCATTTTGAGTGCGGGACGTCCGTCCAGTTCTGGAAACTCGAACTCGATTTCGGACCATTTCGGGTACATGACTCGATCGTGGCCTGATGTTTTAGCTTTGACCGACGTCGGGTTGCGCAAGTTTAACGCCATAAACGCCATATTCAGCGTATGGCAGGCCATGTCGCCTAGCGCTCCGGTTCCAAAATTCCACAAACCACGCCATTTGAACGGGTGAATCTCCGGACTGTAAGGACGCGGTTCAGCCGGACCGATCCACTCGTCCCAGTGCACCTTACTTCGTCTCGTTTCCCAATCCTGTTCTTGGCCCGCGTCCGGCCTTTCTTTTAGTTCAACTCCAATGCCTTGAGGCCATACCGGTCGATTGGTCCAAACGTGTACGTGGCTGACTTCGCCGATGGCTCCATTTTGAATCAGCGCGGCAGATTTCCGCAACGTGCTCCGCGCGGTTCCCTGGTTTCCCATCTGGGTGACCAGCTTTTTTTCCTGGGCCAATTCACCCATCATTCGCGCTTCTTCAATAGAATGGGTCAACGGTTTTTGGCAGAAACAATGTTTGCCCAAATTCATGGCAGCGATTGCGGCCACGGCGTGTGTGTGATCTGGCGTGCTGACGGTGACGGCGTCAATTTGGTCGCCCATTTCACTGAACATTTTGCGAAAATCGTGATAAGTTTTTGCGCTGGGGAATTTTTCCTTGTTGTACAAGTTGTCATCATCGATATCACAAACCGCCACGACTTCGCCGGTTCGCAATGCATCGGCGGAGTCACTGGATCCTTTGCCGCCGACCCCGATGCATGCAAATTGAATCTTATCGAGCTTGGAAGCGTAGGTCCGTCGCGGGGCGATTCCACCGGCGACCCAATAACCGGCTCCGATGGCCGCTGTTGTTTTGACAAAGTCGCGTCGTGTGGTTCCTTTGCGCATGATTCAAACTCCTAAATCGGTATCCAAGAAAATGGGCGGAGATATCGCCTAATAGGCGGCTGTCGATTGTGTAGATAAGGATACCGTGAATACGGAGATCTTTCAACGAAGCAGAATCACAGTAGGGCGGATTTGCCGATCCGCCTGAGCGTGAACCGTCGGACGAACCCGCACTACGTCTGCCGCAACACGTGTACTATTCTTCGCCCGCTGGTTTGTCGAATTTTCGTCTGAATTGTTCGACCAGTTTTTGAATTTCGCCTTTTTCTTCAGGCGTTTCGACGATTTCTATGGCCTTGTTTTCCGCCAATATGGCAGCTCGACGTCGGCCGGTTTCGCGCAAAATCAACGCCTTGTGGAGAATGGCCTCTGCGCGTAAATCAGGTGGAACATTTGCGTTCTCGGCCACGGTGTCCAGCGCCGCAATCGCTGCGTCCACTTTCTTGATGTCAAACAACGCGTCTGCCTTTGCGCCCACGACCTCAACCAGAATTTCCGGACGAGCGGCGGCAGCCATAATCGATTGATCGTACGCTTTGATTGCCTTTTCGTATTCACCCAGGCTGTCGAACAACTCGCCCTTAGCGATATTCAACAACAGGTTTTCGGGGCTACTGGCGATCTGATCGTCTAGTACCTCTAACGCTTTTTGCGTTTGCGAGCGACTGGCGAGATAGAAGACCTTGTTGATAATCAGTCGCTGCCGGGTATCACCTTCAACGCCGTCGGTTGCAATCATGGCGTCGAGCAGCGCATTGGCTTCGTCGACTTTTTCGAGTTTACGTAGCAAACGCAGTTTTGTTTTTTGAGCAAGCAACCACATATCGATCGGCAGTTTAATCTCTTCGAGAGCCATATCGATGAACTCGATCGCCTGCTCCGGTTTCTTGAGTCGGGCCACCATGTTGATATTTGACATGACCGCTTTGCGCATCTCGCGGTCGCGGGCGGCAAAGTATTTGGTTCGCAGCCCGGCCATGTCCTCGGCATCCAGCGTTCCAATTTCATTGACGACATCTTCGTAGTAGATTTCAACGATGTCGGGATCGAGTGCGGCGAGTCCTTCGTCAAGCAACCTCGCACGTTCGATACCTTTCTTATCTTTGGCTTTGTCGAAGGCGACGTCGCGTTTTTCACGAGCCTGCTGCAATTCAGCTAGATGGCTGAGATAGGCTTCCGGCGGCTCTTCACGAAGCCCCGTAAAGGCATATGGCTTTTCATTAGCGTCGGCCAGCACAATTGTGGGGAATCCTTCGATGCCAAAACGGTTGGACCACTCTTCGTTCTGTTTAACAAGCTCTTCCGCCTGTTCAATTTCTTGTGGGAAATCAAATTTGACTAATGCAAACTTCTCTTGAGCCTTTTTGAGGAATGCCTCTTTACTAAGAATGTCGTTTTCCAGCTTGATGCATGGCGGGCACCAATCGGAGCCGGTAAACAACAAAAACAAATCCTTCTTTTCCTTCTTGGCCTGTTCTGACGCCTGAGCCGCATCTTCGCTCCACGGTTCGTTTTCATCGGCGACAATATTCGAGATGCTGATTGCGGCAAAAATCAGCGCTGTAATTAGTCGTGTTCCGGTTTGGGCGGGGCGCATGTCATCGGGTCCTTATAGAATTAATCTTCCGTTTGAACAGGTAAGTGTACTCGTGAGACCTTACCAAAACAAATATGGTCATCGAGCCACCCCTTGGGTCGTTTTCAGATTAGTTCGATCAGCGGTGGAGAAGGGCAAGCGGACTGCCATTACAATAGTGGGATATTGGCGCGCAAGCAGAAGCCCGGCTTTTCCAAAAAGCCGGGCTTCTTTGAAAATCGCGCCAAACAGGCCGGATCGACAGCCTGTCCGCCATCTAACAATTTTACAGGTATTGCGTCAGTTATCGTCCCCTTTCGAGCCGCGAATGATAATCGGGGCGCTTCGGGCGGATCGCACGACAACTTTCGAATCCAACCACCGACGGATTCTATCTTGCGCATCCATCAGGTGCGCCAGAGTGTAGGAATCGAGCTTGTCTCGATCGCTGATCACGGTCTCGATCTTTTTGTTGATATCCTTCAACGTCATCGACGCCAGGTTGGCGATCGGCTTGAGTGCGGTCGTCGAGCTGTTCTGCTCACCAGCCAAATCAAACAGTCGCTCGAGGTGTTCCGTTTGCAGGTTACGTCGCAAACTCGACACGAGCGGTTGGCGGTCGCTCGACTCAGTCGATTCGCCTGCTTCCAGTTCCTTCCAGACAGACGACGTTACCGCGTTCATCAGCTCAGGAAGCGTTAGGGCGTCCTCGCTGTCGGGAATGCGGAATTCGTTGTCATAAACGCGCCGCAATTTCGTGGGGTTCATTAACTGAGTCAACGTCGACGCTTGAATACTCATGATGCGATCGTGGACGGGCCAAGTTGGCTCGTTCGACATGCTGAAAAATCCGCCGCCGCGATCAAGCCACTTATCAACGGACATGTGATTGAGCAAATCTGGCGTCAACCCATAGACCTTATCAAAGAAGGTGTTGTCGATAACGAATTTGAGCGCTTCTCGTTGCTGCTCGACCGGAACAACTTCGATGGGCTTACGGCCGTTCGGGTCGCCCTTCTTGTCGCGATTGACAAATGCTCCACCAATCCAATTGGCCATCATGCTGTTGCTTGATGTCTGCAAGCGTAAGGTCAATTCGTAGCCGCGCCGCGCCTTGGCCCAGGAATCGCCTTCCTTCACAAATTTTTCGAGCAGCTTATCACGATGTTGCCGGGCGATGCGCATCTGATTCTTTGCATAATCAATCGGATTTTTACTGAAGTCGTAACGACGAGCCAGCGGATCCGGGCCTCCGGTATCCTCGTCCGTCGCATAAACCAGTTCCGGTTCCGCAACTCGTTTGAGAATCTCTGGCAATTTCTTGTCATCGATTTCATAACCATACTGGATCGCCCACATGTCGTAGGGTCCAACACCGATCATGGCCCAGTCGCCTTGGACCTCTCCCGATTCAAGGTTGAAGTTCACCGGCAGGTAGTCCATCACCGAACCGGCAAATGGTTTCTTGCCTTTGAGTTTCGGACTATTCATTTCGGCCAGCGTGTAAATGCTGGACGATTTGAAATTGTGACGAAGTCCCAACGTGTGACCGACTTCGTGGCAAACGAGATCGGCCAGCAGCGGTCCAATGAACGACTCGGGCATGCCGTCAAGCAACTGTTCCTTGTCCTCATCTTTCTTATCGCCATCCTTGTCCTTTTTGTCATCTTCGTCGGCGCGGGCCAGCGACATCATCATCCGCATGGTCGCTACGTCAAAAGCGCGACCATCCGCAGCGAGGCAACTGCCGTTAACTTGACTCGTACGTCCAATTAAGCCGTCAAAGATTTCGTCGCCAAGCATTTTCGTTTTCGATTTGGCCAATTCCTGGCCCGCATAGGGCTCAATCGATTGGGCCCGGATTTTTCGAGACAGAAACTCGCGCTGGGACGGCGGGGCCATGCGAATCCGCGGGTCCCAGTTTGGGTGATCGGCCAGCCAAGCCAACGTTTCAGGGCTCATTCCCTGCATCGCGACTTTGGGCATTTCCAGGTCAAACTTGTTGTCGAAAGTACGAATCCAGCCGTCGGTCAAAACGATGTCCGCATCAAGAATTTCGCCGGTTCGCGGATCGACTCGACTCGGTCCGATTGCGGTGCTGATGTCGTTGTTCAGCCAACGGATGAAGTTGTATCGAACATCTTCCGGATCCTTTTCCATATGTCGGCCGGTTTGTTTGTCTTGTACACGGATTTCAATCGCGTTGACGATTCCAACCTGCTCAAACGCCTTGTTCCAGTAAAGCGCTCCCTCGCGCACCCAGCGCCGGTATCGAACGGGGGTCGTGTGTTCCAGGTAAAACACAATGGGTCGTTTCGGCGGGCTCAGCTTGAGTTTTGGATCGCCTTTTTCGAGATGCCATCGGTTGATATATCGAACTCGAGTTTCCTCGTCATCGTATTTTCCAAAGTCACTATACGAAGTGGTAAAGTAACCGATGCGCGTGTCAGCCATGCGCTTTTTGTATTTTGGGTTGTCTTTGATTTGGCTGAACGAGTAGTGATAACTTCTCAAATTGCCGCTGGACGTGGGAAACTCAACGCCCAATTCGACGTTTTCCGGGAATGCTTTTTTCTTTGTGATTTTGGCGAGATACGGTCGGTTGGTTGCCGCCGATGGTCCGAAAAAGGTTTTAGCGTGTTTGACCATCAGTTCGTCCATGTCGATCATCGGACCGCCGCGGGGCACCATGGTTACGATTGGAATGTCCAACAACACGCGGTCGGTAAACAGTCGTTTGACCGAATCCTTTGATTCCTGGTCGCCACTGGAGCGGATACTGAGGTTATCCAGGACCATCGCTAATCGTTTTCCGTAACGCCGCCAATAAACGTAGTAGTCGTCCGTTTGCAATCCGGCGAACGGTGTGCCGCTCGACACGGTCAAGGCGATGAAATGCCGCTGCTTGGCGAAATCGCGCGGCAGTTCGGCCAACATCTGTTGATCTTTTTCCCGATACCACAGCGTATAAAAACTTTTCTGTTCAGTCGGTACGGCAATTTTCTTGTAGCCTTCGGTGACCTTTTCGAGTGGCGGGAATTCAGGCTTCTTGGCTGGCGGTTTCGGCGCGGCTTTTTCCTGACCCATGGTAATACCAGGGCTAGACAATGAAGGAATCAATATTCCCATCGCAATCAAACTGCTCCAAAGCCACTTTGCGGGGCGAGACTTAAACATGGTTTACTCCAAAACGGGGGTTTGTTAATTTCAGATTAAGAACCGTCGCAACCAAAATTGTTACGGTCCTGTAATTTGGAATACACTGAGTTCTATTCTAAATGCGTGACCGTTGATTTGAGAATGTCCCGCAGCAATATTGAAATGCAGATATTCCAATCGTCCGTTATATTTGTTTTGTCAATAAATTGAGGCGAAAAACGCCTTTGGAAAGTGTAATTCCCCATTCCCGCGAAGTTCGACGAAAGTGTGATTTAATGCGAAATTTGGTTAGCTTGATTACGGTCTCAATTGTTGTGCTGCTTGCTTTTGTTGTCGGCTGTTCTGAAGACGGTTTGGCAGTTGCCGAAGGCAACAAGGTCATGGTGGTACAAGTCGCCGGAATGACGTGAGGCGCTAAATGCACAAGTGAGGTTGAGTCTCAACTGAAGTCGATCGATGGTGTTAACGACGCTGAAGCCGTTTGTACCAAGGGTATCGCAAAGATCAGCTATGACCCGGAGGTATTTGATCCAACGTTGATTACCCAGATAGAAGGACGCTACAAATATTCGATTCAGGATGATTAGTCGTCTTTCGCTCCGCGAAAGAAAAATAATGGCTATGGCGCTCCGCGAAAGAAAAATAATGGCTATGGAATGGCGCACTTTTCGCCGAGCGAAAAGCAACCGTCAACTCAAACGCTAACCTGTCGCGAACATCTGACTTGGGTCTTCGAACGATTTGAATTCGATTGGGTTTCCGGATGGGTCGCGGATGAACAAACTGGCCTGTTCACCTAAACGATCCGCGAATCGCACATGCGGTTCAATTTCGAATTCGACGCCAAGTTGTTTAAGCCGATCAGCCAACGAGTGCCACCTTTCCCACGGCAGAACCACGCCAAAATGAGGGATTGGTACGGGGCGGTCATCAACCAGGTTTTTCGCCTCCTTGGTGTCCGGCTTGTCGACTTTGTGGGCGACGATTTGGTGTCCAAGCAGATCAAAATCGATCGAGACTGCGCTATGACGGCCTTCGCGACAGCCGAGTACGTTTACATAGAATTCTCGAGTCTCCTCGAGATCTGATACGGGAAAGGCTAGATGAAACGGGCAAATGGCTGATTGCGTCTCGGTCATGTTATCATGGGGTCCGTTAAACGACTGGGGCTGGTTATCATAAACCGTTGCTGGCGGAAACGATTTAGTAACATCATACCGCCCCGGCGATCAGCAATTAACCTGCCTCCAAACTTTGAGGTTGCAATAAGTGAGCCAAGCGTTCAAAACCTGGTCGGTCTACCTGTCGGGAGAGATACATACTTCTTGGCGTGACGAGATCCGAACCCAAGTCGAATCACGCAACCTGCCGTTTGAGTTTTTTGGACCGATTACCGACCATTCGGCAAGCGATGATTGCGGAGTGGCCATACTCGGAGAGGAAATAGACGAATTCTGGAAAGATCACAAAGGTGCTAAGATCAACGCCATCCGTACGCGTACCTTGATTGAACAATGCGACATTGTGATCGTCCGATTTGGTGAGAAATATCGACAATGGAATGCAGCGTTTGACGCAGGTTATGCCGTCGCCTTAGGCAAGCCCTTGGTGTCCTTTCATCCCGCTGAATTCAACCACGCTCTTAAGGAACTTGACGCAGCCGCACTTGCCGTATGCGAATCCGTGAATCAAGTTGTGGGTATTCTGGGTTATGTTGCCAATGGCGAACTTTCGCGAACGAATATTTAATTGTGGTTGTCCACTGGACCTTCAGCAATGTTTGAGCGTGCGCGATGTCTGATCCGGAAAGCTCACTGAACCCGCATCGGCAGTTCGCAACGACCCGATGGAGCGTTGTTCTTTCCGCGGGGCGAGATAGTTCGGAAAGTTCACGTCAAGCGTTGGAAAAACTGTGTGATACTTATTGGTTTCCACTGTACGCTTTTGTTCGGCGGCAGGGATTCGACGCAAGTCGGGCAGCGGATCTGACCCAGGGCTTCTTTGCCGATCTATTGCAACGAAACGATATTGCAGGGGTCGATCGCTCTCGGGGCAAATTTCGATCATTTTTGTTGGCTTCGATTAAGCATTACCTGCTCAACCAGATTGATTTCGATCGAGCGTTAAAACGGGGCGGTGGACAAAAAACGATTTCGATCGATATCGACAAAGCCGACTCCCGGTACCGCTGCGAGCCGTTCCATACCGAGACGCCGGAAAAGTTATTCGATCGGCATTGGGCGCTAGCTTTGCTTGACCAGGTACGCGCCGCGCTGCGTGAGGAATTTGAAACTCGAGGGAAAATCGATCAATATAACGAGTTGCAGGTGTTCCTTAGCGGCGGGCCCGCCGACGAGAACTACCGCGAGATCGGTCTAAAGCTTGGGCTGTCTGAGGGTGCCGTCAAGGTAATTGTTCATCGGATGCGGCAGCGGTTTGGAGAAATATTGCGTGACGAGATTTCGCATACGGTCGCCGGGGCCGATGACATTGACGCGGAAATACAAGAACTGTTCGACGTTTTGCGAGGATAGGCTTATTTTTGCTTTTTTCTTGTAACGATTGCAATCAACTGCTTCTCCCTGTAGTAGCGACCAATCCTATCCCGTTTATTTTTGCTTGACGAATTATGAGCCACGCTTGCCCAGAATGCGGTGCCCCACTGCCAGACGATGTACCCAGCGCGCCCTGTTCGGCCTGCCTGATGAAATTGGGTATGAAAACGTGGCAAGAAGGGGCCGCGGGAACCGAGCGAAAACTGCTGCCGACACAGTCGTATGAGCCGACCCCGACTACGCCCAGCCCACAAGAATTAGCTGAATATTTTCCTCAACTGGAGATTTTGAGTTTAGTAGGCCAGGGGGGAATGGGTGCTGTATTTAAGGCTCAACAGAAGAGCCTTGATCGAACGGTTGCGTTGAAGTTGATTCGTGCCGACAGTTCACTCGACGAGGGATTTGCCGAGCGGTTTGTCCGCGAGGCAAAATCGCTTGCCAAGTTGAGTCATCCCAATATTGTTACCGTTCACGACTTCGGAAAAACTGACAAGTTTTATTTCTTCATCATGGAGTTCGTGGATGGAGCCAACCTGCGTCATCTGATCCAGGCCAAAAAAATGACGCCGGAAACAGCACTGAAGATTGTGCCGCTGGTTTGCGATGCCTTGCAATACGCCCACGATCACGGAATCGTTCATCGCGACATCAAACCTGAAAACATTCTCATTGACAACGGTGGCAACGTTAAGATCGCTGATTTTGGGTTGGCCAAGCTGGTTAACAAGGACGGCACACAATCGGTGCTGACCCAGACCCACCAGGTGATGGGCACGATGCATTACATGGCTCCCGAGCAGATCGAAAAGCCGCTTACGGTGGATCATCGCGCAGATATCTATTCGCTGGGCGTTGTAATTTACGAGATGCTTACCGGTGAATTGCCGCTTGGCCGGTTCGCCCCGCCGTCATCAAAAGTCAGAGTCGATGTGCGACTTGACGAAGTTGTCCTGCAATCCTTGGAAAAGGAACCGGAGTTGCGATTCCAAAACATCAGTCAAGTCAAGAGCCAGGTTGAATCGATCAAGACGACGCCGCCGCAAGTTGTTCCCCCCAAGCGCCAAATGCAAACAGCGGCGAATCAGGGTGCAGTTCATCAAGCGTTCGAGTCACCATTGCCACATGTGCCAGGTGCTGAGGCGGCGTATGCCGTAGCGCCCGCAAAACCACCGGTCGCCGCTACGATGCCCGCTGCACCAGTCGAGCGTCCGGGTTTTTTCGGAGCGCTTATTCATCCAAGATCGTGGTTAAACATAGCGTACTTGATGTTGTCGTTTCCGCTCGGAATCATCTATTTCGTAATCATGGTCACCGGGTTTTCAACGGGCTTTGGCCTGCTAATTGTTTGGGTAGGTCTGTTCGTTCTTTTGGGCACCCTGGTGACAGTCCGCGGTTTCATGATGTTGGAGCGGCAAATGGCTCGATCGATGCTCGGTGCGTCGATAGACGATCGCCGTCCGTTAACACCGCCCGAGGGAGTGTGGCCGAGAATCAAGGCAATGTTTACCGACTCAACTACTTGGACAGGGGTCTTTTATTTGTTTCTGAAATTCCCGCTGGGAATTGCCTCGTTTGTCTTGACGGTCACGCTGTTGTCAACTTCGATTGGACTTGCTGGTGCCGTCGTTGTCTACAAAATTCCCTGGGTCACGTTGGATATCGCGGCGTGGAGAATCGACTCGATGCCCGAGGCGGTTGTGATATCCGGCGCGGGAGTTTTGTTGCTGTTTTTGTCGGTGCACATACTCAACGGCTTCGCCTGGGTGCATCGGTATTTGGCCGAAGGTATGTTGAGCCCACGACCAAAAGCGTATTGAGGGATCAAACCCCTGATGTGATTTCGTCTGCCGTGATGTACGCCAACTGTCCGCACTCGGGGTTTGGGCAGCGCAATAGACATTCGCCAATTAGATTTTCCTGATCTAATTGCGTGGCACACGCTGTACACTCGCGGGGTTCAATTGAAATCTCGCCGGATTGTGCGACCCCCGTACTTACGGCACTTTGCGGAACTGCAAGCTTGTCTTCTTCTTGTTGTTGACTGGCTTCAACTGCCGATCGATCGTGAAAGAATAGCTGATTGTTGTGGCCCTTGACCAAAACTCGGTCCGTTTGGTTTCGGTAGATTAGCAGGGTCAACACGCCAATTGCGAATCCACCGATGTGTGCCATGTACGCGACACCAGAAATCGTGCCTTCAAGATCCACCGAAGCGTTCATCAACTGCGACAGAAACCAGAATGCGCCAACGTAGATGGCGGGGACTTCAAATCGAACGGGAAAGGTGATTAGCAACAACAACAACTTGATGTTGGCCGAATAACCGAGCAACATAACGTATGCGCCGATCACGCCCGCAATGGCGCCACTGGCCCCGACCAGAAAGATCTCGCTGGACCAGTCAACCATGCACTGAGTCAAGCACGCGACGACACCCCACACCATATACATAACGATAAACGCGAATGATCCCAATGCCGTTTCGAGAGACTGGCCGAAAGCCCAGAGGATGATCATGTTTCCGATCAAGTGCGCAATGCTCGCGTGAATAAACATGTGCGTGATCAGGCCTATGATTTCTCCCGAAGCCAGGCTTTTGGCGGCGCAACCCCAGACGCCGTAAAACTCCTCAACCTTTTCCATCTGCTCTTCAGCACCCTTTTCACCAGGGATCATCATTCCCTCGGCTGTCAGGTCTGCCTTGAAGGTCATGGCAAACACCATCACGTTCACGACGATTAGCGCAACGGTTGCAACCGGAAAATTAGGTCGTTCGAGATTGTCTCCCAAGGGAATAATCATTGTTTTTGTCTTCAATTAGGTGGGTGAAACAGTGAGAATTCGCCCAAAACCATAGCTTTTGAATTTAAGGCGTGGCGCTGTTTGAACAAAAATAAATGGATTTTCACAGACTGAATTGGGCGCTGCCCTAAATGTCATCAGCAAAAAAACGAGAAAATGCCAAGAAGTCTACGTGTCATAACCCATGTGTCCTACGATTTCAAAGCAGTACAAAAATAACGAAAAGCTATTGAGATCCTTTCGAGGTGGAGAAAGCGCGATGGATCAAAACTTGATGACCGAAAAATTTTTCAAAGCGTCTCAGGATGCGGGCGCTTCGAATGTCGCACAAGATTATTCTGAAAACCGCCTGTGTAATGAGCCAGCAGGTAAGGCGCCGTGGCGAACGGGCCTGACCGTCATTTGCATATTTTTTATGTTGATCAGTTTTCTTGGTTTCTTGAGTGCCGGCTACGGACTTTACGGTTTATTCAATCCACCTAAAGAGGAAGTCGCTGCTAAAAAATCAAAAGGCTACCAACCCAAAGGCCGCAGCAAAGCCGGTAGTTCCGCAAAATTTGAAGAGAACTTCAAGCAGGCGAGAGATACATATTTCCCAGTACTTACGTATCTGGAAGTGATGAAACTTATCCTGGCGCTTTCATTTACCGTGGCCGTCGTGATGATGATTTCCCGATCCCCGAAAGCTCGGGTGTTCGTCATGGGGCTTTGTGGCGTTGCCTTGTTTTATCATATGTGTGCGATCGCCATGACATTTGTATTGGTGAACGAGGCCGGAGGAACGATCGGCCAGATGATGGAGAGTTCGTTCGAAGAGGCGCGACGTTACAGCGGCCTATCGGACGAAGAACACGAGGAAGCAAAAGAGTTTGCCATCAATTCGATCGGTATGATGTTGACGATTACCGTCGCAGTTACATTTCTGATTCGACTGTTGTTCTACGGTGCCGTGATCGCATATTTCCTGCAGGCCGAGATCAAGCCAATCTTCGGTGAAGATAGCCTCGAGTATTTGAAAGCGCAAAATGAGGGGATGCCATCACCGGCATGACTGAAA
>CAJHZH010000857.1_pt1 | contig 12853 bp, 10 predicted proteins | sample 9198951 | NCBI WGS metagenome assembly CAJHZH01 (sample SAMEA7708381, study PRJEB35096) | sediment metagenome | biome: marine neritic benthic zone biome [ENVO:01000025]; feature: sediment [ENVO:00002007]; material: shallow marine sediment [ENVO:03000034] sea grass bed [ENVO_01000059] ...
TGTACGCGCATCATTCAACCCCAATAACATTTTGTTTTCTGAGCAGGAATACAGAATGAAGAAGTAGGGAAACCAAATGCCCTCAGGCAAAAGGACAGACATCTTCAAGCGTGTCGCGGATAAAAGGACAGGCATCTACAAACGTCTCAGAACGTTCAGAAAAGGGCATGCTCGCTGAACTGTACGATCCTCCCCTTTTCTCTATTTTGCCGAGCGAGAGACAGATCACCGTTATGCCTGTCCTTTATTGATTTATTGATTCCTCGGACTTCGACAATCGAAATTCCTTGTTCGGCGTTCGAAATTCGCAAATCGAATCCATGCCTGTCCTTTATTATTTTTCTTTATTATTTTTCCATGTCGTGTGGAACAGATAATACCTGTCCTTTTATTCTAGGGGTTTACTCGCGCGCACGCATACAAAACCAGGTCGATGCATTAGGCCCTGGTATCTGACGGGGTCGGCCGCTTTGAATTGGTCCGTGGGCAGAGGTTCGTGTACCCTTTCCAGTACCAGGCCCGATTCGATAATTGGCGTGATCAGCTGTTCCCATGATCGACGGTAACTTGGCATAAGAACATCTTTGCCAAAACCGGTCCAAGTACTTTCGACTGCTTCGACAGAAAAATAGTTGTTCGTGTTGAAGTATTCGGCATCAAACGCAGGATGTCCGCACGAGAAGACCAGCTTGCCGCCTGGTTTGAGTACCCGCAAAAATTCATTGAACAACGATCGCCAGTCTTCGATGTAATCCAGGCACAATGGCGCGTTAACCAGGTGAAATTCCGCGTCGCTAAACAGATCGAGCGGTTGTGTGAGATCGACCAGTTGCAATTCGAAAGCTGTATTTTTGGTGGATACGTTGAGTCGCGTACGGGCGAATTCCAGCATGCGTTCACTGATGTCAACCGCGACGCCCGTTGCTCCGCGAGCAACTAATTCTTCGGTGTAAACTCCTGGCCCACATCCGGCGTCCAAGACCGTGCAACCGCTTACGTCTGGCCACAATGAAATCACGGCGGGTCGATCGTAGTAGGCGTTGTGCGGCTTGGTATCAATGTGTGCGGCATAGGCATCAGCCAGCTCTTGATAAGCGTCGTAAGCCCGTGGTTTTTGATTCATGCTATTCGAATATCTGGACATTGAATGAAACGGATTGTGCCATGAATATTGAACTCCCCTAACTCGCTTTGCAAAAGGGGGGGATTTATCGCGATATAATTCAATCCTTGCCATGCATGCCCCGCGATGTCATATTGATTGGAACGCACCCCTAAGCCGCTTAGACTCGACAGGCCGAATCATGCCCGCTCAACGTACCGCAACACAGATACTGGATGGTGAATACCTGGAACTGCGAGCCAAGATACTGGAATTGGCGGCTTCGTTTGATCGCCTGTCGCGAGCCGACGAGGATTTGGACGGCGATCAGAGAATGCAATTAATCGGTGAGGGCTTGTCAATCTTGTCAGATGAGTCGACGAACAAGGCTGAGCAGATTCAGCAGTTGTTTTCGAGAGAATACTCCAGCTCATGGCGTCAACAGTTTGAACTTTAGCTAAGCGCAGGTCGAGACGAAACATGTATTATATTGATCCGCACATCCATATGGTGTCACGAGTCACTGACGATTATGAAACGCTGGCGCGGATGGGATGTGTGGCCGTTAGCGAACCGGCTTTTTGGGCTGGTTTTGATCGCGGAAGCGTCGATGGGTTCCGCGATTACTTTCGCCAACTAACCGAAGTTGAGCCGCGGCGCGCGGCACAATTCGGTATTCAGCATTTCACCTGGTTGTGCATTAACGCCAAGGAAGCTGAAAATGTCGAACTTTCTCGTGAAGTGTTGGCGATGATCCCCGAGTTCATTAATTGTCAAAATGTATTGGGAATCGGTGAAATCGGGTTGAACAAGAACACGCCGAACGAGGCCACCGTATTCATTGAGCATGTCGATTTGGCCGCGCGGCTCGAGCAGTTGATTTTGATCCACACCCCGCATCTGGAAGACAAGTACCAAGGGACGCGGATGATCCTCGATATGCTCGGTGATGACAGTCGAATCGAGCCGCAACGCGTATTAGTCGATCATGTCGAGGAACACACGATAGCCCATGTTTTGGAATCGGGTTATTGGGCCGGCATGACGTTGTACCCCATCACCAAATGCACACCTCAGCGAGCGGCCGACATGATCGAGATTTATGGCCCCGAGCGATTGTGTGTCAATTCGGCCGGTGACTGGGGACCCTCCAAACCGACCGCCGTGCCTGATTTTATTATTGAAATGCGCCGGCGAGGACATTCCGAAGGTCTGATTCGCCGCGTCGTGTACGACAACCCCTTGAGCTTCTTCGGCCAAAGCGACAATTTTGAATTTCAACCACCCGAAACGGGTGAGGTGGTTGTGGGATCTTAGTTGTTGGTCGTTAGTTTTTAGTTGTTAGTTCTGAGAAGCTCTATTGGTGCGGGGTCGGGAGACCCGCGCACAGCTCGTGAGGTTCTTAGAAGCGGTCAGCGTTCAGCTCATAGCGATCAGGTCGAAGATCGAATTTGAATATTGGTGCGGGGGGGGGTTATTAGAAGCCATTGGTGCGGGGTCGGGAGACCCGCGCACAGCCCGCGCAGCTCGTGAAACCGCGCACAGCACGCTCGTGACCCCGCGCACGGCCCGTGACGCGCGCACACCCAGGAAATTCTTTTCGTCCTTTGTCCTTCGCTCTTCGTCCTTCGTTCCTCGTCCTTCGTTCCTCGTCCTTCTCTTTCATTTTCCGGTTGCTGATCGGTAAGGTTGTTTGTTTTCGTATTTTGCCAATCGGTCCCGGCAGATTTGTTGCTTGTGGTCGGGAGCCAATTCAACCGCTTTGGTTTGCCACTTTACGGCATCTTCAAAGTTTCCTGCCTCGGCCGAGGCGGCCGCCAGTGAATCGATGTAACTCCAATCTTGCCAATTTGATAATTCACAGGCCACTTGAGTCAGTTGCAGCGCTTGATCGCCGTTACGAAACGAGTCGTCCGGGCAGGTTGCCAGAAACCAGCCTTTGCCATTTAAGGCAGCGGCCAGTTTAGGATAAAGATCGAGCGCTTTATTAAAGTCTGATTTCGTTTTCTCGTATGCTTTTTTGCCAAACCACGCGTTCGCGCGATTGGCGTAGGCGATTGCCGAGTTCTTGTCGAGTCGAATAGCGCGGTTGAGATCTCGAATGGCGGCGTCGAATTTATTTCGATCGATATGAACCACACTGCGATTGCTGTAGGCAGCCGCCAACTCGCCGTTGAGTACAATGGCGCGGTCGAAATCCTTGATGGCGGAGTCAAGCTGTGCTTGCTTATATTTTACCCAACCCCGGTTGTTGTACGCCGTTGCCGATGACCCATTCAATTGGATCGCTTTGTTGGCATTGGACTCGGCTTGCTCAAATTCTCGCAACAGCAAATAAACATTGCTTCGACCGATATATGCCTCGGCGATGTTTTTTCGTAGATCAATCGCTTTGTTGAAGTCTTCCAGTGCCGATTGAAGTTTCGTTAGCGCTTGTTTGGCACTGCCGCGATTAACAAAAAACCATGGTTTTTTGGGTGATATTTCGATGGCCTTGTCATAATCGGCTACTGCCTTTTCAAATTCACCCATCGAGAAGTAACAGAGGCCACGGTTGTTGTACGCACCGGCGAAGTTTGGACTCAGTTTTACAGCGTGGCTGATATCCGCAAGCGCGGCGGAGTAGTCGTCCATCGCCATATAAATGCTCCCACGATTATTCCAGAAGCTCGAACGCTTTGGGTTGATTTTTAGCGACTGGTTTACGTCGGCAAAAGCCCGCTTGGTTTGGCCAAGTTGCAAGTAGACCATGCCGCGGGTTGCCCAGGCGTCGTGGTCGCGCTCGTTGGCTCTGATCCGACTGGTAAACTGTTTTAACGCCATATCGAGAGACAGAGTATATTGACGCGGCAGCCAGCCTCGCACGTCTTCCAGGGCACACCATTTGCCATTTATCGCCATGACTTTGTGCACGCCACCGGCGTAGACTTTATCCACCTTTTCATCATAGATTTTTGTTTCGTAGTCGACGGTAACAACCACTTTGTCGCCCTTGTTTTGAGCCCGCAGACCATTTCCCAAAAGCAAGAGAATCAGCAAGGTAAATAAGGGAACGAAGTGTTTCATCAGCTAATCCTGGTTGAATGCGAGATGATTCGATACGTTACTCTGGTTTGGGGCTCGTGCAGCGTGAACATACAAATGGGTTCGCAAATCCGTAGCCGACTAGTGGTTTGTCAAACTTTGATTTTAGGATTGAGGGTAGTGGACGAGGCTACGAGTCCCAGCGATTTCTGGCATGAAAAGGACTCGTGACCTCGTCCACTACCCTAAATTTTAATGTTGACGCTGCACTAGTTCACCACAAAGCAATTCAGATTAGCTACACATCGGAGTTTTGAAAACGGTTAATCTCAATTTATTTGCCGATACAAAAACGACCAAAGATTCGATCGAGAATATCGTCGGTGTAAACTCGGCCCGTTACGACCGCAAGTTCATTGAGGACCGAGCGGATCTGGGCGGCAATAATCTCTTCGCCGTGTTCTCCACTGGCTGCAGCGACCGCTTCGGAAAGGTCTCGTCGGGCTCGCGTCAAGCTTTCGTAGCAACGGTTGGCCGTCGTTGGCATAAGTTGGCTCGATATATCCGCACCATCGGAAAATCGATCAAAGATTTTGCTGCGTAGTTCATCGAGCCCGGTCCCCAGGAGGCTGGATACGCGGTGTGCCGCACTTAGTTCCCAAGCGGCGGGCAGGTCTGCTTTGGTTTGTACTACCAGCTGCGCTTTTGAGCTCCCCATCTGCTCAATGTCCCAATTGGTTATCGGGTTGCTCCCATCAACGCAGAACACGTTGAGGTGTGATTCCTCGATCAAATTCGAGGATTGTGCCTGTGCACGGACTTGAATCTGGTCGGTGGCTCTTGCCTTCAAAGTATCAACCTGATCCAGTCCGGCTGTGTCAATCAACTGAACTCGAACGCCGTCTCGCTCGATTTCACCGACGACATAATCTCGGGTTGTACCTTCAATCTCCGACACCAGGGCTTTTGGATCGTCGGTCAATGCATTCAGCAAACAGCTCTTACCCACATTCGGTCGACCGTACAGCACGACGCGAAAAACACGCTCGTGAGCTTCGCGGCGATCGATTTGGTCCAGTAGTTTCTCAAGCGCGTCTTTTGCATTTGCAAGACTACCCAGAATTGAATCTCGCGAAATGAACTCGATATCGTCCTCAACAAAATCCAATCCCGCTTCGATTTCCGATAACACGTCGAGCAAATTCTCTCGAATCGATTCGATCGGCCCGGTCAAACCTCCGGAAAGCTGGCGGAGTGCGATTTTCATTTCGTGCTCGCTGTGCGCATCGATCACTCCCACGACGGCCTCTGCTTGTGGTAGATCAATCCGTCCGGCAAGAAACGCACGCAACGTAAATTCACCGGGCTGGGCTTGGCGAATGCCATGTCGACCGAGCATTCGCATGATTTCATCCAGAATCGGCGGCGCGCCGACACAATGAATTTCCGCGGACCGTTGACGTGTATAACTGGCGGCTCCGGGCCAGTAGTAAAGATCGACTGGAACCTGGTCGATCGGCGGTTCGACCCTAAAAAATCCGTTAATCACTGAGGGCCGCTGGATTGATAATAACTCGGGCGCGCCACGGGCAGGTCGAAAACACTTGTCAAGCGACTCAACGATTCGCGGACCACTGAGCCGCACGATTCCGCGGGCGGCGTGGCCGGGTGGAGAAGCGATGGCAGCAATCGATTGCTGCAGATCAGCGATCATGATTACTTAGCTCAAAAAGCATGCATTATCAGAAGCCCGGCATTTTACATCGCCCGTTTCAACACAACCCCGCCAAATTTGGCATAGAATGCCGGGCTTCTTGCTGCCATTTATTTGCGATCTTTTAGCTTTTTCTTTCGCTCGCGATCGCGGCGTCGACGGGCCTCTAGCTCCTGTTCATTGCGAAGTGGCAACGATACCGGTTCTACGATTTTTTTTTTGGTTGACGACTTACTTGTACTTTTTTTGTCGTCCATCGCATCGAGTTTTGATTTGTCAAGTTCGGGCTTGGGCAACAATTTGCGTTCGACGATTCCCCAAACGCTCGACGTGATGAAATAAACGCACAATCCAGAAGGCACCTTAAAGAAGATAAAGCCCATAAAGATCATCATGAACGTCATCATCTTTTGCATCATGCGGGATTGGTCGTCGGTCGCCGGGGGCATAAAAAGTTTTTGCTGAGCCAGAAACAGAAAAATGGTGAGAATCGGCAACAGGTTGAAATAAGGTCCAAGCCATCCGTATTCGGCGGCCAAAAACGACGGCATCCAGCCTTCCCAATTGAATAATTTGTCGGGTCCGGCCAGATTCGAACACCAGGCTAATCCGGGAATCAGTGGCTGATCGCGAAGCGCGATATCGACGCTCAGTCCGCGATACAGACCAATGAAAATCGGAAGCTGCAGGAACATCAGCAGGCAGCCGCCAAACGGGTTGTAATTGTATTTTGCAAACAGCTCGCGTTGTGCCTGCGAACGCTTTTCCATGTCATCCTTGTACTTGTCGGCAATCCCCTTAATCTCGGGTTGCAGGTATTGCATCATCTGAGCGTTTAACGCAGCCTTGCGACTGATCGGAATCATTAGGCTCCGAACCAGGACGGTGAGCATGATGATCGCCAGACCATAGCTCCAACCAAATGTCATGGTGTGGAACAGGTGCAATAACCAGCAGAGCGGTTTTGAAAACATGGCGAACCATCCAAACGTTCTCACATCTTGCAGCCCGTATTGGTCCAACAGTTGCGGCTCTTTCGGTCCGGCGAAAATCTCGAAATCGACTTTGTAAACAGATTCCGGCGCGGCCGCGTCGTATGGTTCAAGCACTATCGGTTCAGAATAAATGACGTAACTAATGTCCGTCGTTCTTTGTTGCATCTTTTTGGTATCGGACATTTGTGACGCGGTGATCGCAAATGCACTGTAGCTTTTATAAGTTTCTTCCGTCGGAATCAGGGCAACATTAAAGTACATGGTGTCAACCGACATGAACCGAAATGTGCGGGCATCCTCGGCATCCCCCTTAACAATCAGCGGCGTCAGACGTTGAGGAGTCGCGTTTTCGTCGGCCACCGTTTGCGGACCCGATATAAAATTAAACGGGCTGGACTGGAGATTGGTGATAACATCACGCGCTCCCGCGGCGTACCCGATCGCCCAAGTGCCGCCATGCAGCTTTTGCTGATACCACCAACCTTCCAATGGTGTACCGGTTGGCCCGGCCAATTCGAAATTAACGGTTTGTGCTTCCTTCGAAAGGTTCCTGATTTCAATCTCCATGTTGAGATGAAATGCTCGATCCAACACGTCCAGCGGTTCTTTCGATGCCGGCAACCAATACCGCTTAACGACTTGGAAAGGCCCCCGACCATCTTTTTCTGCAATGTCATACAAAAACTCGACCGACTTACCATCGGCCGCAACCTGAGTTTGCCAATTCTCGGTTCGCATTCTCGAATCGAGGTCTTCCCAGGGACCTTGGGATTGTTGCTTGAGCGTGAGCTGGAAGGCACGTCGATTGAGGTCCTCGGGACGCAGTTGCTCGAGTGGCGTGGGACGAATCACTTGCATGGGTCGTCTCACGGTATCTACTTCGAATACTAGTTGGGGCGCGCCGCTATCGGCTGACCTCAACAAAGAGATTTCGACCTTTTCCCCGGCCCGTTTTCCTGCAACGGCATCTTCGAAATCGACCGCGCCGATGATCGGCACGCCGTCCACCGCTGTAATTACATCTCCAGGTTTGATCCCAGCTTGATCGGCAGGAGTACCGGGTCCGACAACACGAACCTGACAACCGGCGTCGACGGACTTGGGTTCAAGCGCGCCGATATACGCTCCCTGCAATTCGAAATCACGGTAGCGAAATCTTCCGTTACGCGTACGCGAATTTAATTCGATTCGCCGGACAACGGCTCCTCGACTGTCCAGAAACGCCAACATCCGATCGGTGCTGGAACCGTCCAGCGAACCCAACGTGACGATCTCACGAGGGTAATCCGTTCTGGGTGGCAATGATTCCGCATCTTGATCTTTTTCTGGTTCCTGTTGGGAGGCGTCGTCGGATTGCGGATCAGTTGTTTCTGCTTGGGCTGATTTGGCTGATTTGTTGCCCAATTCGTCGGCCTGCTCGGCCGTCAGATTTTCCGTATTTGGCTGCGCTTGAGAAACGTCTGGTATCTTTGGTTTGAAGAATATGGATTGAACAACCACCAATCCAATAAAAATGAAGGTGGTTATTACGATGAGCGGTAAAGTACGATTTTGCACGAATCAACTCACGAACGGGTTTATAAGCTAGTGTGGCACGATCAAAGCTCGGCCAATGTCATATCTGCGACAACATTTATCGCTTTTCAGAGAACCGGCGAGACATCAAAGAGCGGCAAACCTGCGATGGTGCAGACCCGGCCATCCGAATCCTCATCACCCCGATCAAGCAAACTGATCAAATCGTCAACCAACCTAGCTGGTGTCATCGTCATCTTGGCATCATAGCCGCGACGGGTGCCAAACCGACAGCATCGATTTAACACTTCACGCGTGTATATTACCAGTGAATATTCTCTAGATTCACCAAAATCTTGGAAGGGGAGTTTGCATTCGATTGGGCGACCAAAGAGGCTTTTTGACCAATAAAAGCCGCAAACGTCGGTGGATCGGCGTTTAGCTTAACGACCTTCGCCCAGTCGATCTCCGAGAAAATCATCGAGTTCAGGTATATCGTAAATCTTATCCCGCGTTACGGTCCAATCGTACTCAACGCGACGGAATTGGACCCGATCGTCGTCGAGAACAACGTAGCAACTCCGCGAATCATTATCTCGCGGTTGACCGACGCTGCCGACGTTGATCATGACCTTTTGCTTTCCAAGTAAATAATCGTTACCGATATCGCGCGGCGACAAGTACCTGCAATCGTCCGTGAAAACACCCGGCACGTGCGTATGGCCTTGAAAGCAGTACTGTTGAATAAAGCTGAAAATCCGCTCGATTTTTCGCTCGTTATAGATGTCTTCGGGAAACACATACTCACATAACGGACTTCGCGGCGATCCGTGCACGTACATGGTGGTGCCGTTTCTGAACGTCCTCGGCAATTGTGACAAAAAAGCCCAGCGACCGCGGTTTCCATTCGAGTTGTTTTCGATTTGATCGCGTGTCCAGAAGATCGCGCGTTCGGCGCCGCTACTAAATCCTTCGGGGTCAAACAACGCGCCATTATCGTGATTTCCCAACAAACACAAATTCAAGTCCCGACAGCGATCGATGCATTCGCAGGGGTTTGGTCCGTAACCAATGACATCTCCCAAACAATACGTCGCGCTGACATTTTGGGTCTCAATGTCACCGAGAACCGCCTCGAGGGCCTCGAGGTTCCCATGGATATCGCTGATGATGGCAATGCGTGACAAAGCAAATCCTCGGTGTCAATTCAAAATCTGAAGTAGTAACTAATTACCCCGTGAAAGGCGATCACCTAACATGTTATCGAGTTCCGGAATGTCGTAAATCTTTTGAATCGTGATCGTATAGTCGTAATCGACGCGGTGATATTGGACAGTTTTTTCATCAGTATCCAATATGACATAACACGCCCGTCGGTTCTCGTCGCGCGGCTGGCCAACGCTGCCAATATTGATCATTAGTTTTTCGTCGCCTAACGGGCAAAGATGATTAATGTTTTCTGGCTGAAGAAACTTACCGCTTTCGGTAAAAATTCCCGGAATATGTGTGTGTCCTTGAAAACAATACTTTTCAAACCGTCGCATCAGCATTTCCATGCGCTCCGATTCGTAAATATGCTCTGGAAAAACGTACTCGTTCGTTGGATCACGAGGCGAACCGTGGACGAATAGAACCTCGCCCTCGTCGTGACGACGAGGCAGTTCACCGATAAAATCCCAGCGCTGATTGTTTTTCTCAACTCCACCGATGTTCAGTTCAAGCTGATCCCGCGTCCAATAGATCGCTTTTAATGCGATCGGATTAAATCCCTCCGGATCAAAAATGGCGGCTTGGTCGTGGTTGCCTAGAATCGTCATTTGACAATTCTCCATTACACAGTCGAGGCACTTTACCGGATCGGGCCCATATCCGATGATGTCGCCAAGACAAATTATTTCATTGATCCCTTGATCGTTGATATGCGATAAAACTGCCTCCAGCGCTTCGTAATTGCCGTGAATATCGCTGATCAGGGCGCGTTTTGCGGATGGCATCAAAAAACCTGTTGAAATTGCGACCAACGATTACACGATGTTGTGAATTAGCGAGAATCTGGCGAAAAACGGCGCGGAAAAGCAAGAAAGTTTACGTTTTTCTTCCATCAAGTTCAATCGATTGATCCTTGGTTTTAGTCGAGAGTTCGACCAATTATTACGATTATCCGGCGATTGTCATAAACGAGGCGGTCTAACCGAACCATTCAAACACACCGGCAACATCCAGGTAATGAATTGTTGCACCTAGCTCTGGAAACCTCGACCAATCAAGCATCGATTGCGATTGTGCGATCTGACGAAATTCTTAGTACGGCATCGCTCGATCCTTCTCAACCGAGCACGAGCTGCCTAATTCCAAGGATCGACAACCTGCTTGCGGCCAATAATATTCGGGCATCACAAATAGACCTCGTCTCCGTTTCGATCGGCCCAGGTTCGTTTACAGGACTGCGGATAGGTGTATCAGTCGCGAAGACGCTTGCCTTTGCACTAAACTGCAAGTTGACCTCTGTCTGTTCATTAGAGGTCATCGCCGACCAGGCGGCAATTCATGCAGCAACTGATGATGAATTCGCACCTGACGGAAGCGATCTAATTTGTGCGGTATTGGATGCCCAGCGAAATCAATGGTTCGCGGCATCGTTTCAGCGAATCCACGCCGGTGACGTTCGACCGCTCACACAACCGCGGATAGTTGAGCCGACGAGTTACCTCGACTCAGTAGCTGAATCGACTCTATTTTGTGGACCGGGACTTCGTAAATTTGCCGGTTACAAATCAGACTTGGTTAGATTTGTACCAGAACGGCACTGGACACCTCGTGCAGACACAGTCGCGAGGCTTGGCCGAAAAAGATTTCAGGCCGGTCTGACGGTCGATCCATTTCAATTGGTTCCGCAATATTACCGACCGAGCGCAGCTGAGGAAAAACTCCGCAGCGCTGGCAGTGGTGAATCGTAAGCGAAATTGATTGCTAAAGTAGAATGAATCGTGGTAGCCAACGTCGCGAGACAGTGGATCACAAGTCACACAATTCCACGCTTTGGCAAGCGTTGGTACCGATTTATTCGACAAAAATAAATCGCATTAATCCGGCAGCAACGTTCCCTTTTCGTCGAGCTGTTTCATAAGCGTTTCAAAAAGATCCTTTTCGGCATCTTGTTTGCCAATCTGCGACCACACGCCAACTTGCTGATCCAGGCCGTTATAATTTGGCCCGATCTCGTCAAAGTACGCATACAGCTTCATATGCTTGACTTGTTCATGTTTCGAATGTGTTCGATTCCATTTTCGTACAACATACTCGGCAACCGGCTGTCGAAACTGCGCATATTTTGGCCTGGCCAAGTTGCGATGCAAACGCCGCCAATGATGTTCGGGAATGGTCTTCAAAACCGACTCTGGACGCTCATGAGTAACTGGAGCACCCCGAAAGATGTCGATTTCGTCGCCGTTTTCTAGAGTCGCATGGTAGACAAACCAGGGACTGTGTTTTGGTGGAACATCAAACATCATGAAGCCCTGTTTCATATTCATCCAGCGACCAACCACCAAACATGAGTTTGGCATCACGCTTCGCGCAACGGGATGGTTGATATTGGAAACGTTCCACAATAGCGAATAGACAATAAAAAATATCCCAAACGCCGTCGCCACTTTTTTCAGCAATCCCCATTGTCGGTTTACGTGCGGCGACGAATGTGCCGATACGAAGTTCTCGGAATGGACAAACGGAAATATTCGAGAAACGAACCGACTGTCCCAAAATGAACCCGGCAGGATCGCAAACCAGGCAATCATGCTGATGTACTGGAATAATCCAATATTCATGACCAGCGCAATCGATATGTGCAATCCCCAGAAGAAAAACATCGCCACCATTCTGCAGCGGTCATTGTGCCAGGGGAAGAAAATAAGGAATGGACAAATAATCTCGCCAAACAATGTCGCCCAGCAAATCATTTTCAACAGCAGCGGTTGTTCCAACATCCATGTACCAAGTCCGGTTGCATAGATATCGAGTCGTAACACGTAATCCAAGGCGATGCCGTCGAGCCAAAAATGATTGTATTTCGACAACCCCGCAAAGAAATACATGCTGAACAGCGCAAGAATGAATCCTACCGTCCCAACCGAAAATACTCTTAAAGATTCTGGCGAGGATGCAAACCGGGATGATCTAGCGTCGATCGACCAGATACGGCCGACCGGCAAAAATATCGTCCAAAACAGGAGTAACTTGAGCAGGGTATCCCCGGAGTGCAGAATCAGCGGATTCCTGGCGTGCAGTGAAACTAACAATACCCATGAAATGATCGTGACCAGGCGGGTCTTCCAGCCCAGCACGAGCATACACGCGAGGGCTGCGGCGATCCCAAACAACGCGATCTGCCACTGGACCGACCCGTGAATTCCGTGAATCGACCAGGCCTCGGCGCTTTTTGAAGTTCCTAGTTCTTCCTGATAAGCAATTGCATGCTCGCGAGTGTAGATCCCTGCGTCGGAA